>Ga0208180_1001343_pt1 | contig 15183 bp, 19 predicted proteins | sample MalvireepMed_s16_FD_184241 | JGI IMG/M metagenome (GOLD analysis project Ga0208180, IMG submission 184241) | Marine viral communities from the Global Malaspina Expedition - Malaspina viral metaG DeepMed_s16 (SPAdes) (version 2) | ecosystem: Environmental > Aquatic > Marine > Oceanic | place...
TGTGTGGATCAGTCCAGTTAGTATCTGTTCCATCACTGGATAGAACTTGTCCGTCTGATCCCGCAGATCCAGCAATATTTATTGTATAGAGGACATCAACATCTGTAAAGTCCCCACTTGATAATCCTGTTAAACTCGCCATTATATTTATTCATACATAAAAAAAATTTATCTATCTATCTATCTGGGGTCAGTTAATAATCATCCATCAGTCCCACCCCCGCCTCCTTAATCCAATCGTTTTGGTGTTGAATTGCGATCTCCACAGGGATATCATCAAACCACTTCGCCAACCTATTCACCAAGTTCGTGCAGTCCCAATCCCCGCCCATCACTGCTAATTCTATTTCATTCAGATTGACCATCCCGTCCCTCCCCTCCACACAATTTTGATCCTCCATCAAAACCAAATCCTCCTTGTAGTTAAGTTCGTCAAAATCCTCTATCAAGTCGTCAAAGGACTTCTTCCAGAGTTTTCCAATCTCATCTTGGAGTTCCTTTATCTTAGTCAGATCCCCTTTTCTGAAACCATCAATCATATTAACAAGATCGTCCCCGTTCAAATTGTTGGCGATATCGCAGTCTTCTGCGTATTCGTTATCTCCCATCTTTTCATCAGGAAACCAATGGGCGAGTCTTGATGCGATCGCGACACGGATAGTCTCCTCAACATCCCATAGTTTGTCCTTCAACTTTTCATTCTCCTCTTTGAGTTTCTCATTCTCATCAAGAATGGGTTGATAGGTCGTTTCTGCGACACACCCCACAGGGACTCTGTTTTGGAGGAGATCACGGAGCATAAGATTCTCATTCTTGAGTTCGTCCATAGTGGTTGGAGGCGTGATGCGTTTTTGGACTTAGAGGATTTCTGATCGGTTTGAGGGTTGGACTTAGGGTGTTTTTCGTTTTTGGTAGAAATCCCCCCTGCCCCAAATCAAATTTAGGTGCTGTAAAATAGGGCAACCTATGCTGTAAGACAGATAACTGGTCAGGTTAAGACGAAAAACAGGTCGGGGTATTTTACAGCAGTAAAATTTGATTTGGGGTTAGAGAGTAATTCCTCAAATAAGAAAAACACCCTAAGTCCAAACCCTCAAACCACTATGGATAATAGACCCGCGTGGGATTCCACATACACTTGGAGCGGGTCTCTCAACCTGACTGATGATGAATTTTTGGAGCAACACGCCCAACGGGTTAAGGCGCTATCTGACGCTGACTACAAACGCTGGTTGTTGCGGGTATCCCCTAACCACTCAGAATTGATGGATGATTTGAACACCCCCATTGACCCGTTTGGTTGGGGTCAGTCTTGCTCCGCCTCCAAACACGCGCGGATGGTCAAGGCACTATCTGACGCTGACTACATAAAGTATGTGCGGTTTGAATCTGCCTGTTGGGGCAACTTGATGGATAACATATCAGGGCGTTGTGGATGGACGCTTCCAACTCTTTGGACATCCTGATAGATAGATAGTTTAGATAATTTTTTATGTATGGATTAGGATACAAAAAAAATTATCTATCTAAACTATCTATCTATCTATCTATCAGTTAAAGGGTTTCAAACCACTGAGGTATCCACTTAGTCCTAAGGTCTTCCCCCACAATACAGAGATCTGAGAAGAAGTTGGGTAGTTCATCTGAGAAGTCGTCGTATTCGTCTCGGTTATCAAATATCTCAGGTATCCCATCACCATCTTCTCCCAGTGTGAGATCACGGGGGGAGATTTCGTATTCAGTGAGAAGGTCTTGGAGTTCTTGGAACCAGTCGGAACTTGTCTTGGGGGTGGAGGTGTTCATTGAGGGTTGATGTGTTTTTGGACTTAGAGTGTTTTTCGTTTTGGTAGAAATCCTCCTAACCCCAAATCAAATTTAGGTGCTGTAAGACAGATAACTGGTCAGGTTAAGACGAAAAACAAGTCGGGGTATTTTACAGCAGTAAAATTTGATATGGGGTTAGAGAGTAATTCCTCCATAAGAAAAATAAACCAACCCCTCCAATCACGGATGGGTCAAACACAATCAACCCTGATGTCCTGTCGGTTCCCCTACCTAACTCCTGTGGGTGTGGTGTGGGGTAAGACTATCCTATCCACTAAACCAAAGGTCAAGGTCATCAACAATATCCACCAACACATTCGGGTTGTCCATCTCTTAGACCAAGTCGGTCTGGACTTTGATGTTATCTCAGTTGTGTTGGATAAATACAGGGACAGATTGAGTGGTCTTCCAAAACCACTCAAAAACCATTCTCTCAGTGGTCTCTTTGATATCCTCAAAACCAACCCCAAGGACTCTCTTACGGGGTTGATCCGTCAGGGACGGGGGGTGAGGTTGGAGGGTGAGGATGGACGGAATTATAGTATCCAAAGGGTCTTTCAACAGATCTATCACTCTAACCTACATCGGTTTGTAAGTGGAGACCTTGAAACACCTTATAGGACTATCCCCCGTGGGTTCAAGGGTTCAGTTATGGAGAATTGGTGTTTGATAGATAGACTCCACAACACAAAGTTTTTCTCAGGGGACAAAAACCTATGTCGTTCATCCCGTAATGGTAGAATCCAACCCTTCAATTACAAGTTGTTGGACAAGGTTATTGGACGGGATATAGAGTATTTGGGTCTTAATTGGAGTTAGTGGTTTTAGTGGTTTTAGTGGTTTTAGAATATCTCATCCAGTTTCGTCTTTGATTAATAGCAGATTGTTTAGTTTTGAATAGAGGTTTTGAATATCGTTTTGTATCGGTATTATATAGTTTATAACCACCTTGAACTTTTTTTATCTGAAAGGGCATTATACTCTTACCATAGATTTTTCTGCGACCAACCCTTAGTGTCCTTCGCCATAGCAGATACTTATTAGTGTTCGCCAGAGTTCTTGATAAGTTTGATTATGGAAAACAACAGGGCAGTTATAAGCAACTGCCCAGAGATAGTCTCTACACGCATCCGCGCATAAAGTATAATCACAAGTTTCCAAAGTTGTGTTGATAACATTAACCAGCATACAATTTATAGTTTCTATCATTATTAATTAAAGGATATAATAAAATACCCTCTCTTGATCGTGATGGAAATTTTAGATCGTCTATCATCTACTGACTTATACTTGTAATACTCGCCACCTTTTTTCCACTTGGACTTGTTCTTTTGATAATAACTATCTTTCATTAATTATATTAAAGTTTAGAAAATATAATTAAAAATAATTAAGTTATTATAAAAGATGGAAGAGATTGAGAATGAGGTAATGAATAAGATGATTGAGAAACCTAAGTTTGAAGTTGTTAAAGAAAAGAAACCACGATCACAGGCACAGAAAGAAAGTTTTGAGAAAGCAAGAAAGAAACGAGCAGAGAACTTAGCAAAAAAGAAGGAGTTAGAAAAGAAGGCACAATCAAGTAAAACAGAGGATAGGATTGAGGAGATAGTATCTGACACCCTAACTGGTCTGGAAGGGAGCGATGGAAAGGTTCAAAGTCCAGTCCCAAAAGGTAAGGCAAAGAGGGGTAAGGGAAGACCTAAGGGTTCTAAGAATAAGAAGGTTATGAAAAGAGAACCCGAACCTATCCCCAACTATCCCCAATCTGTATCTCACGAACCTCACCGAGCAGTTAATCATAATATCCCTTATCAAAACAACTTTGCTCAGCAATCAGCTTTTCATCCCCAGAACTTTGCTTATCCTCAATACCAGCAACCTCCACAAGTTCATAACTATTACTATGGTTCCCAGCAACCTGAAAGTCAATCACGCTCTGCGAGTCCTCCTTATCGCGAGAATCTCCGAAGGACAAAGTCGCCACCACCTCCTCATTCAAGTAGCGAAGAGGAAGAGCATTCGTCAGAGGAGGAATACCCACGGATTAACGAACCAGTTGAACCTCAGCAGGATTCTTCGGTAGAGCAGTTAAAGTATAGGTTCGCCTAATTAATTAAATATATTTAACATACTATAATGGAAGGAACAAGCATTAAGGAGATAGAACCTGATGAGAAGATTATAGTGAATAAGTTTAAATTCACTTGCGACGATCACGATAACTCTATCCCCAAACCATTACCGCAACAAGGGGGGTTTGGATTATTGATAGTGGGCAAACCTCGTTCGGGTAAAACCAATCTGCTACTTAACTTAACAACCAAAGCGCACAAGAACTTTAATAGGAAGTTTGATAGAGTTTATCTGTGGTCTCCATCAATTCACACGATGGAAAGCGACCCGTATGAACTCTTACCTGATGATCAAAAGTTTGAAAGGGTTAGTTTGGAAAACTTAAAACAAGTGTTAGGGGAGATAAAGGATAGTGGGGATAAGGTGCTATTTATTATGGATGATGTGATAGCGGATATGAGGGGTAAGGGTAGGGCAGAAGTGGAGAACTTACTACATAAGATATTCTTTAATAGACGACACTTAGCAGGAAAAGGAGGGTCAGTTAGTATAATCGCAACCAGTCAAACTTATAATAAGATTGATGCGAAATTAAGAAAGACCGCTTCACACTTGGTCTTCTTTGAAAATAAGAATAAGAAGGAGTTAGACACTATCTTTGATGAAGCGATATTGATACCGAAAAAAGAATTCTATGATGTATTAAGGTATGTGTATGATAAACCTTTTCAATTCTTGTATATAGATACAACCTTACCCGATAACAAGATGATGTTTAAAAACTTCAATCAGTTAATAATTAGTTCTCCAAATATAATTGGAGATGGATTTAGATTTATGGAGGGTGAAACTTAATACTTAACGAGGTGCTCGTTCGGTTGGATCATCGGGGCGACCTTGGATTAAATCTTGGAGTTGAGTATTTTGTAGAGATAGTTTCTCAGTCAATTCATTAACTTCGTTTAATCTTTGAGCGTTGGTATCTTGTAATTTCTTGATGTAATCTATCCAATCGTCTTCGTCCTGATAAGGTAATCCAAAGATCGTCTTGAAGTTATCAAACTTATTTTCCTCATACCCTTCAATCAAATCAACAAGTTGTGCTTTGGTTAATTTAGTTAAACTCATTCTTTATACTAACAGATATTTTATTTTTTTGCGTTTTTTAAACTTATTTCTTTTGTAATTTAAGTATATAAAATTTGATTTGATGCCTTTTGCTTTTAATAAAACATTGTGGGATTTAGGACGCAAGATAGAAGACGAGATAAAACCATACCTTAATGAATTTCTTGAATGTGATTTTGAGAGAAGAGACGATATATTTGATGTTTTGGATTTTCACGATCCTGAGAATAAGAAAATTGCTGAGGTTAAAGGACGCAGGATATCTTCAACGCAGTATAAGGACACCATAATAACTTGTGGAAAGATAACAGAGGGGTTGATGAAGGTGGAGATGGGTTGGAGGGTTTGGTATTTCTTTGTCTATACCGATAAGACTTTATACTTTGAACTGGACAAAGATGATTGCGACTTTAATATGAAATATACTGGGACAAACCGCATACCCCATTATCTTATCCCTATTGATAGATTAACAGAATTTAAACCAGTTGAAGTAAATAAAGAAGACTTGGATTGTAATAGAGTTGGTAAATAATTCCTATATTATAGTATATGGAGAACTTTACGATGGCTGAACTCGGAGTTTTTTTGGGAGTAATGGGTGGAGTTATGACCAGTTTGATTTTGACTTTTCAAAAATCAAAGTGTGAAACGATTAATTGTTGTGGAGTAATTTGTAAAAGGAAAGTGGATAGAGGACAAGTTGATCCACCCGCACCAGTTGTTCCAGAAGAAGTCGTGCCTAACCCCTAATGTTGCGTCCCTTTGCCCGTGTTTCTAAATTTGATTTGGCGTTAGATTTTTTTTGTGTCAAAAACAAAACAATTTAAAAGAAAAAATTATATATAAGTATATATTATGAATACCCACACCTTCTCCGTAATCCCTAAGGTGAAGATATTTAACATACCTGTTTTGGATGTTAGCACAGGTATAACCGAGATAGTAGATTTTGATAATCTCTTTCCAAGAGGAGATGTTATCTATGTAGATTTACCTATTGGATATACCAGTTCTGAATTCATAGGAGCAGTAAAGGAAAGGATGAGACAAGAGATATACGAGGCACTTGTTAGGGGACAAACAGGACAGGGATTAAACGACTTATTAGATTTAAGTGAAAGTCCCCCAAGATTTATTGAATTAGGATTAGATCCTACCCCTTGGTTATCTGGTAATAATGTGGAGGCGTTTTATACTCTTGCCCTGATAGACTATGGGATGTATAGTGTGGATATGATTAGAGGACAACCATTAGCAGATTTAAACTTTATAAGAATATTTAGATCAGTTCCTTCAAGTATTCAATATAACAATACAGAGTATTTCAAACCTGATACAAGTAATTTGCTTTATACTGACTTTAATGGGAAGAATATAGAAGCGAGTTGTGGATTTCAATACTTCTATCAATCCTTTGGTTCTAAGTCTAATTATTCTAAATTTGTTGGAAACACTAAGACCAACGATGTTGTGAAGAAGATTAAAGATTGGTGTGAGAAAGAACCACCACAATTTCAAGAATGGTTATCTCTCTACAAAGACCACTATATAGTTAAGGAACGCAGTTTCTCAAAGATTAAACCTTTACCCGAGTGGTTAGATATTGGGGACGCAGTTAGGAATGATCCTCAAATAAGTATTGTTGATTTAACCTTGAATAAGTATAGCAACGAAGACGAGTATAACTCTATGACCATTATGGATATATTGAAATTATGTATGTGGATGAGATTGAATTTAATTATGGTTGATGATATGAACCAATATTATCTGTCTTATTTAGACGATAGTTTTGAAGCACCTACCTTAAAGAAGAGAAAGAAGAGAGGAGCGGTTGTGGTTAAGATTATAGATAATCACGGATACTTCGTGATAGATAGTGATTTGAAAAAGTCAGCAGTCAATAAATATATCAGTTGGGAAACTGATATGCCTATGAGTAAGGATGGAGGAAAGAGTGGAACAAAGATAAACGAAAAAGAGGAACAAGATAAGGTATGGGAAGGAGACGCTGATTGGATACAACATCCAAGAGCAGAATTATCACAGGGAAATATCTGTTGGGAAGAATACGCACCCTCGGGAAACGCAAGTCCTGAGGATTGGAAAGAGTCAAAAGAACGCTTGATTTCAAGATATTGTAGAAAACAGCCACCACCATCTCCTCAACAACTTATGAAATTGATAGAAGGAGATAAGGATACTATCTATTGGATAGGTAAGACTTCTCTGAATGGATTGGTTGATTACTTATTGACCTATCACAATATATCACCCGATAGTTGTAAGGGGTTAGCACACACGATCAAGAAAGCAACTTATGGGAAGTTGAAGATTATGACTTCCAATAGTTATCCACAGAGTAAATATCCTAAATCTTTGAATGCTAATGGTGAGTGGATTATATTGGACGGAGAATTACGAGGACACGATCAAACACCTGATAGTGATGATAGTGATGATGAATACTGGGAGAATAACCGCCCTGAAAATTCTTGTTTAGAAAATTGGTTTAAGAAATATCCTGAATTGAAAAATTGTATGTCTCCTTATCCAACCGCAACCTTACTTGCTAACACTATCTATGATACTCTTTATGAAGACCGAGAATATCTATCTTCTTTTAATCACTATACCCGAAAGATATTCTTTGATGGGGAAATTAAACCTGATGAAAGAATATTTGAAGAGGGTAATGGTAATGCGATATTTAGTTTAGATTTCAAGAAAGCATACACTAATGCTATGAAGTTAATGGATTGTGATTGGTGTGTCTTTGACGCAATAGACCAACCCAAGAGGTTTAGAAGTTTTAAAGTTGATGCTTGGTATTTATGTAAGGAGACACGATCGGGGTTTCCTTATAAGTCAGATAAAGGTGGTTTAGTTCTTTATCACGGATGCCTATTAAGACACTTATTAGGTAAAGGTGTTATCCCAGTTTATATTATAACTTCTCATAAGGTTCTATCCAAGGATTACTTTAAGAAGTTTGTTGAGAAGTGTTATGACGAAATCACTAAGGATAAACACGGAGAAGATTGGGATATAGTTTCAGGGAAACAATTAGTCAATTGTTTCATAGGTAATTTGAAGAAACGAGATGGGATCACTGGATATAATCAGTATATAAATAGGAGTAAAGTTCAGGTTCAAAAGGCAATGTTTCAAGGACGACTTATCACTAACTTGAATGAGAAGTCTAAATTTAATTGGAGAAAGAATACTTACTTATGTTCTTATCCTCAAAGCAAGTATCACTTCTATACAGGACAACCTATTCGTCTTCAGATTATGGAGAAGATTAATGAGATGAACTTATTACTTCATCAAGCATACAAAGTCGCACTTTGGTTTGTGAAAAGGTTTGATGAGGATTTATATTTGTGCTTGAAAAACCGACACTTAGCGATGGTGAAGACCGATGCTTTGTATTATGAATATAAGGATGATATCTCTTGGAGTATCTTTACTTGCGGGTTGAAGGAGAAACTAAATCTATTAACTCCTACTGGTTATGAGGTTAGAATTGAAAGCACTTGTGATGCGAATGTTATATACGATAGACCTGATCCATACCCTAATCTATATCAACCTATTCCTATCCGTAGAAATTGTTGGATAAACACTTGGGATTTGAAACATAAGTGGAAGTTATCAGATTGTCGGTTTATCTTAAAGTATTGCTTATCTTGTGGTGGTTGTAATTTTGATGGAGTTGGTGGAACAGGTAAGACCGAGATTGCTAAAACGATTGATGAAGAAACTGGTAGAAACAGAATAAGATATCGTTGGATAAAGTTATTCCATAAGTTGATGAACCCCAAGACTTATTATATTGAATGTGAGGAATGGAGGAATTTAAATCCTGTCTATACTTATAAGTTAGCACCCACAAATAAAGCGTGTAATAATATTAAGGGCAAGACTTTTCATAAGGGATTAGGTATCCCTTTCATACTTGATCCCGAGGATGAAGAAGAAGAAGAGATAGAATTAATTGATAACGCTGGGATAGACTTTATGGAAAAGATAATCCAAAGATTAGAAGGTGATGGTAAGTCTAAACCGAGAACAGACATAATTATCTGTGATGAAATTTCTATGATTAATGGAGATATTTGGAGTATTCTATGTTATTTGAAGATCCGTATTCCAACTATTAAGTTCTTATTGTTTGGAGATATTGAGAAACAATTGCCTCCTGTGAAAGAAGAAAGACGAAACTTTATCTACTCTCGGTGTATTAAAGAGTTAGTGAATTCAACCAAAATCACTCTTCACTATAATTTCAGGAGACAGAGTTATAAAGATCCTCTTTGGGAAGATTGGTCGCTTCACCCTGAAAGATTTAAGATTGAAACAGGCGATGAATATACTTGGAGGAATTTGAGTTATACAAATAAAACAAGAAAGAAGGTGATTGAATTAATACAAGACCGATTACCTAATCCGATAATCTTAGAGTGTAAAAATCCAAAGGATTATAACTCTATAACAGGACAGACGAAAGAGTTGAAAATCCAACTTGGAACACCTTTGATTGCTCGTAGAAGTCATAAAGATTTAGGATTTGCTAAGAATGAGATATTTACGATTGTTGGGATTGCTGATGATGAAATCAAACTTTATTTAAGGGAAACTATCTCTTTAACTAAGAAGGATATTATGAAATACTTTCTATCTGCGTATTGTATCACTATACATAAGTCTCAGGGAGATACTTATACGGATAAATATACAATCTGGGATTGGGATAATATATCATCGCAAACAAACTTTAAGAGAAGATTAAGGAATGTAGCACAAGGAAGAAGTAAAGATCCAGAAAAAAATATTATATATAGATAATGAGTGAGAAATTGGATCTGCTAAATATCATAGAAGTGGAAAGGATACGCAACCTAATAGACCAACACAACCCTGAGTTAATATCTATATTTGAACTCATAGTTAATATGGGAAACGATAGACTTAATGACGATAAAGAATTACAGAAAAAATTTATAAGCACAAAAGACGATGATGGAGATGATATACAAGTTGTGTTAGAAACTGATAGCGATGATGATTATGACGAACAGGGTTCTTCGGTAGGTTGTATCAGTTAAGGCGGTGGTATATAGGTTGGGGTGGATTAGCTGAAAAGTTATTCTTAACCTTATCTTCAATTTTTTTTCTGTCTTGAACCTTGTTAGGAGCATAAATCCTAACAAGTTCCTCGGTATATAATGGTCTTTGAACGGAGTTGAGTTTTAACCAGTCAAACGCCCTCTTACCTCTTGAAGTTGAAAATCGCCAACTATCCCACCGAAAAGGTGAGAGGTTATCCCCATACAGATTACTAACATACATCCTATTACCCCACCATCCGTGTGTGTTGATAGCACAATCATAGAAGGCATTATATGCCTTTGGGTTTTTCTTGATCATTCCGAACCTGCTAAGATATTCCTGTCTCTGCTTTATCGTCCAGATTGAAAGTCTTATCTTCTTTTCTATCTTTCTCACTGATCTACGCTTGAAAAATTTGTTCCAAGTATAACCTATCCTATAATCTTTTAGACCAGATGGTATATCAAACCCATACTTGATTAATGCCTTGATTATGCTGGTGATAAGGTATTCGTCAAAATTACTAACTCCACAAAAACTGCTTTGCCCAAGTAGTTTTATAATCTCCTCAAAGTCGTCATCGGTGAGGGGTTGATTGCCTCTAAGACGCTCCTTCAACCCATATTCGTCAATAAAGAAATCAGCGGTATAGTTGTTTATATCAAACATAAACTCAAAAGTCTTCTTAAAATTCTTTTCCTTGATGAAACACCCAGTTAAGTCGTCAAGGTTTTGGGTGAATACTTTTCTAATCTCGCAGAGTTCTTCGTGTCCAATCTTTTCAAATATATTCCTCTCTGATATTGCTTTAACAGCGAGGAGGGCATCAAGTCCCTCATCTCCCCTCAAAACATTCACAATCTTTTGGGAACAATCATACTCTACAAAGAGTGAAGCGAACACCCTAAATCCAACTAAATAGGTCTTTGCTTTCAACATAGTCTTCTCAAAATTGAATATTTCCTTTAACTCATCCACAACGATATTGCGGAGTATCTTGTGTTCGGGATCATCGGTGGGCATAACTTCTTTGAGCGGATAGGAGTAAGGTGATGGATCCCATACCGCGAATCTTTTGCGTTGAGGACAGGTTGGGCGAGGTTGGAAGCAATCATCCTCAATATATTTCCAATCTGTCCCGAGGAGAGAGGATGGAAGAGGACAACCCGTGTGCTTGATACACGCCAAGTTGAGAATAGTTATAATGGAGTTAGACATAGTTTTCTTATCTTTGCTTGTGTCTAATGGGTGAAATCAAATTTTTGGGTTGCGTCCCTTTGCCTGTGTTCTAAAATTTGATTTCGTCGTGAGGAGGGAATATCATACACAATTTATAATGGATAGCAAAATCAAGTGTGATCACCTCTTTGAATGTGGTTGCGACAAGAAAACCTGTATGGAGATACACGGGGAACCCTGTGAAGATAGTTTATGTGATGATGAAGAATGTAAGGAGTATTATGATTACCGCAACGATAATTGTAATTGTGGTGGATGCGGATATTGTGAATTTCAAGCGATTGATTTTGACCGCTCTAATTTTCCAATCTTTGATAAGTATGAGAAACTCCAAGAGGAGAATGAAAAATTAAAAGAAGAGAATGAAAAATTAAAAATTGATATGATAAATCATACAACACAAAATTACTCTGAATGGAAAAAAGAACAAGAAACTCTCGCTATAGGATTAGTGAGAGAAGATTTAAAAAGGGCAGAAGAAGAGAATGAGAAGTTGAAGAAGAAGAATGATGAACTCTTATTCAAGGAAACCCAAACCCATAACACCAATGTCTCTTTGATGAGTAAGATTGAAGAGGCAGATGAAAAGGTAAAGGACATCAAGATACACTTTCAAGCGTCTTGGGATTGCGTCCATCAACTCGGTTTCATCCTTACTGATTATAAGGATAGGGTAGCAGAAGTAATTGAATTCAACGGATTAGAGGATCTATTCGCTGAGGTTAATGAACTCCCTAAGAAACCCGAACCACGAAAGTATAAGATGGAGGAATTGGTCAAGGTTAAATCTACCAAACCTTGCTCCGAGAAAGAAAAGGAATTCATTAAGCAGTTTATGAAGAACCGCGAGGGCAAACGGATTTTGGGAAAGAAGAAAGCGGTTATTGAAAGTTCAGAGGAGGAGGAGTATGAGGATGCGGATGATGACTGCCCCTTTGTTTGAAAAAAAAATATAAATTATTAATATAATGATGGATAAAATTTTAACGGGGTTAGCGGGGTTATTAACAGGTTATTTCACAATCTTGTTTGTTTCTAAAAATTATAGGGATGGGGATAAAAGTTTTTTAGATTGGAAAGGAACACGATGATTCATCCAATCCTTTAAGTCCCCTTGTGTTTCATTATCAAAGGTTATTATAACTTTTTTATGTTTTTTTTTTAGAGTTAGTTGTTTATCATCCCAATAACCTTTGGGTTTCCTTCCAACTTTTTTATTCTTCATTATACAATTATGAACAAGATAATTTAAAGTTTAAGACGCATCAGTCTTCTTCTTCAGGTTGGAAAATATCAGGTATAGTCCCTGAACCCCCCACACCCACACTCCACCCATCAGGACACCTGATTATCTCCACCCACTCCACCTTCTCAAACAACTCCGCCTCCACCTTAACGAGTTTCTCACTGAGTTCTAAATTCTTCTTCAACTCATCATACTCGTGATCTTTGATCAGGATAATCTCATCCTGTTTCTCAATCTTCTTTTTGAGTTTCTCAATCATTAGGGGGATTTCAGCACCCATCTGGTGTGCGACCCTCCACTTATCAACCTCGGCTTTGAGTTCTTCATTCTCCTCCATAAGTCCTCTTGCGATTGCTTCTTCTTTACTACCACAATCACGGAGTTCTAACTCCTTTGTGAGTTTCTCAATCTTCTCTCGGAGGAGTTTGTTTTGATTGCCATACATCTCTGCCCCCTTGGACTGACAGAACATCAACTTGTGTAGTTGCTCCTCCATCTTCTCCAACTTCTCTTTGAGTTCTTCATTCTCCTCTTTGATTTCTTTAAGAGATGGGGTGTTTCCAATCACCTCGCCAGTTTCGGGGTCGTGCTTGTCCCCACCCCGAACAAGATAAATATAATCTTCAAGCGTCTCAAAGATATCACGAACTTTGACATCGTGTTCGTAAGGTGCGTTCCACTTAGCACCTTCTTTTTCATCCCAACCAAGAGTCTTAACGATTTGGTGTCTCCACCAACCCTTATTCTCTTTGAGTTCTTCATTCTCCTTCTTGAGTTTCTTGATCTCCTCCTCATTATCCAGCAAATATTTCTCATAATTTTCAACCTTACACTTGGTCTCGTAGAGATCCTTTTTAAGTTCTTCATTCTTCTTTTGGAGTTCGGTGTGCGATCTCGTCGCGGGATAAGAAGACTTGGAGTTTGCGAGGATGTCAAGTTCCTTTCTGATTCCAACTTTGAGTAGTTCTTGTTGTTCTTTGAGTTTCTTGTTTTCTTCTTGTGATGCTTCGTAAAGCATCATTCCTTCTCTATTCATCACCACTTCACCTGTGGGATTAACCCACACATCAAGTTCTTCTTTGAGTTTCTCAATCTCCTCTCGCAGTTGGGATACCTCGCAATCCTTCGCCATCAACTGCTCTTGGAGTTTCTTAACTTCTTTGTTATCCATTATAAATTGTGTATGATATCCCTTCCTCCACGGCGAAATCAAATTTAGAAACACAGGCAAAAAACGCAACCTTACAGCAGTAGCAAAGGGACGCAACCTTACAGCAGTAGCAAAGGGACGCAACCTTACAGCAGTAGCAAAGGGACGCAACCTTAAGTGCTGTAAATAGGAAGTGCTGTATGACGGATAAATTTGATTTCGGGGTGAGAGGTAATCTATCAAAGAAAAAGAACGCAACCCAGTCAAAAATCCTCCAAGTCTAAAAACGCATCACGCCTCAAAAACGCATCACGCCTCAAAAAATTTGATTTCGGGGTGAGAGGTAATCTATCAAAGAAAAAGAACGCAACCCAAGATGGAGGCAAAACTCGTCCAACTCCAATCCATCCTCTCCCCTGAGGAGTATGACCAGATCAAGAATCTCTCCGAGGAGTTCATAGACCCTATCCTCAACTCCAAGAAGGAGGAGATTGAGGAGAAGAAGGTGAAGGAAACCTTGGAGGAGATGAAGGTTAAGGTTTGGGGCGAACACCTCTCCAACCTCGGCACTCAATCCGATTCTCTAACCCTTGAACAGATGGGACACATCACTCCCGATCTCGCGGAAGGGATCTTCTCCAAGAAGTTTATGACCACTTCAAAGGATGCTAAGTCTGGTGAAGTCTTGGTGGTGAAGATCAAGAAGCGGATGATCCCACTTGTCCTTCAACTTCTGGCGGACAAGAAGACGGAGTTGGAGGAGGAGTTTATGGAGAAGAACAAACCCAAGTCCAAGAAGAAGGGATCGGGTAAGAGATCCGCACGGATGAAAGATGATGAGTTGGAGATCAACTATCCAGCGTCGGGCGCGGATGGAAGCAAGGAGAACGCACAAGGAAAAGACTACGCCTTTTGGTTTCCAGGGGATAAGGAACTCATCACCTACAAGGATGGAGACAAGAAACAGAAGGAGGATGGGACTTGGGAGAAGAAGCGTCGGTATCGTCTCGTCCGTAAAGAATCACCCTTTATCGCGGAATACCAACCCGAGACCTGTAAGGGTGCTATCAACTGGGATAGGGCATCAGGATCCGAGTATCTCAAAGAGGAAGGTGTTAAGGGATCTTTCAAGATGAAGTGTTCCAAGAACAAGGATATTGTGGATGGGTATTGTTCCAAGTGTGCGAAGAATAAGACCAACTTTTACGCTGGGAAATACAAGATGGGCACGGGTTGGGCAAAGTTTATCTGTGATGCGGAGGAGAAGGAGGGTGGTAGTTGTTTGGATGGGATTGATGTTAAGTTTGTGGAGGATAAGGTGAAGGAGGCGGGGGGGACTTGGTAGATGTAGGGCAGTAATTTATTAGTAGTAGAGTTAGGATATTAGAGGTTAGTTAGGGAT
>Ga0208180_1001352_pt1 | contig 15133 bp, 25 predicted proteins | sample MalvireepMed_s16_FD_184241 | JGI IMG/M metagenome (GOLD analysis project Ga0208180, IMG submission 184241) | Marine viral communities from the Global Malaspina Expedition - Malaspina viral metaG DeepMed_s16 (SPAdes) (version 2) | ecosystem: Environmental > Aquatic > Marine > Oceanic | place...
GTCATCCGCGGCGCCTCGCCTTCAACGTCAACCATCGCGGCCAAGTCGGCGACCGTCAAAGCCCCGGACACCTACTCCACCAGGGAGGAGGCCGAGGCCAGGGCCGACGCATTGGGATGCTCCGGCGCCCACCGGATGGAGGTGGACGGGGAGTCCGTCTGGATGCCCTGCCGGACCCATTCGGCATATGAGACCGCCGCGGAGGGGAGCCGGTACGCGGCCCCGGACCCGGAGGTCAAACCTTATCCCAATTACCACGCTTGCCGCATCCTGGAGCCGGACGCCTTCGACCGCTTCCGGACATCCTCCGAGACCATCGAGGACGGGGACTTTGACGGCAAGTCTCTGGAGATACTTTTCGGACGCCATGCGGAGTCCGGGGAGTGGTCACTAACGTCTTACCGGATGCCAGTCGAGGATTGGTCAGAGACCGAGGCCCGGTCATTCTGCCGCGCCCACGACGGCATCTTGTTTGAACCAGCCACCGGCGAGTCCATGTCGGACGATCCAGTTGGCGCCGCCTCTGACACGGTCACCATGACCGCCTCGGACACGGCGAGCCATCGGTTACGCCTCGCCCGGATGCGCCTTGAATTGCAAACAAACAGATAAGGAGACACTGAATTGGATACAAAAGAACTGAGAAGCCAAGCCGGCGCTCTGCTTGACCAGGCCCAGGTGGCTATGGATCAGGGCGAGATGGACACCTTCCGGCGGTTGGTTGACGAGGCCCAGGTCACCATGACCAAGGCCGACGAGATCGACGCCGCCGCCTCCCAGGTGCGGAAGCTCCGTGGGGAGTTCAACCAACCATTGAACGCCATCCCGGTGACCTCCACCGATGTCGCGGTATACAACGCGATGGACACCACCGCCAGGATCAAGAGCGACTACAAACCGGCGTCCTGGATGAAAGGTCTGCCAGCGATGGCACAGCCTGAGTGGGTATTGGATTTGTGCGGGGACAACATCAAGGACCAGGCCCAGTTTATGACCGACACCTTCGTGAAGTGGATGCGGTCCCCGTCAGACAATGTGTTTTGGAAGACTGCCAGCCCGGACGAAGTCAAAGCCATGCAGGAAGACACGGATAAACTTTTGTGTCCCGTTAACTAGCGATAGTTAAATGAAAATCGGGTGAATTGCGGGAACGCTAAACCGGAAGGCAAGCCGATCCGCAGCCAAGCCGACCGAACGGGTAAGGGTAGGTCGGAAGGTTCAGAGACTAGAGGGTGAGAACCGAATCAATAAACCTCACAAGCGCCCGACAACTCCCAGGAGTTGATGAGATAGTCCGACCTCATGGGAAACCATGAGAGGCCAGCAGAAATGATTGGCCCACTAGCAAGTCTAGGAGTAACAAATTGGCAGAAGGTGGCTTTTTCGTCCCGGAGCAGTTCATTTCACAGGTCGTGCATGACACGGGCGTCCCAGGTTCCCAACTCCGACCCCTATGCACCGTCATCAGGGTTGCATCCAAGGATGGATACATCCCGACGATGGCATCGGCGACCTGGGCGGCGATAGCAGAGGAAGCGGCGCCGACCGAGTCTACGCCGGTGGTCGGCCAGGTCAACTTCTCTTTAGAGAAGTCCGGCGGTCTGATCAAGGTCAGCCGAGAACTTCTGGACGACTCGGCCATCAACCTCCCGGCGCTACTGTCGCAGATATTCCAAGAAGCCGCGGGGCAGTTTGAGGATGTCGGAATTATCAGCGGCAATGACAGCACCCAGTATGCCGGGGTAATGTCCGATGGGGACGTGGCTTTCTATACGATGGCCGGCTCGACCTCGGTTGTAGGCGCTGACCTGATCGGGACGTACTACGCCCTCAATGCCCAGCACCGGGCAAACGCCTCTTGGGTGATGAAGTCAACCATCGCGTCGTTGGTCAACTCGATCGCGATCACTGCCGCTGGGGTGCATAGCATCCCAAGCCTGACCGCGGCGCCGGCGGATTATATCCTCGGTCGGCCAAATGTCCTGACCGATGTTACGTCCGGCTTGGGTGGCACGATCACTTCGACGGAGAAGATAGCCATATTCGGAGACTTCAAACAATACTACATCTTCGATCGGGTGGGCTTCACCATCCGCCGGAATGACAGTTTGTATATGGAGAATGACCAGGTTGGTTTCTTCGCCAGTAGGCGAGGGGATGGGCAAGTCGGCCTCGCCGCTGCCTTCAAGATCCCACGCGCCGCCTAATCAGCGGTTAGCTAATAGGGCGCGGGGCTTCGGCTCCGCGCCCAACTCTGGAGGAAATATGCCGAAGGCACTCTGTACCCAGAACTTTATATATGGCGCCACGGGCGAAACCTACGAACGCGGGGTGGAGTACGATGTCCCGGCGGCGACACTGAAGGCGAATCCGGATTATTTTGAGAAGCAATCAGGGACGGCCGAGAACAAGATGGCCGACACCGGGGAAGATAAGTCCGAGGAAGAAACCGAAGAAGCAACCGAGGCGGCTGAATAGTGGCGACCCGTCACACATACGCCTCGGCGGACGATCTTCGGGATTATCTGGCGGGGACATCCTATTCCTCCGGGTGGACGGCGGACGCCGGGAGTCTCCGGCGCGTTCTGGAATCCGCATCACGGCGGATCGATCAGTATTGCGAAGGCGGGACGTTTGGGCCGTTAACCGAAACCCGGTATTACGATATAGGTTCCGGCTCGCTGGTTCAGTCTCCCCAGTATGCGGTACTTGCTGGAACGGACGACATAGCAACCACCGTTTCCCTGGCAAGCGTCATCCCGTTAGATGGTTGGCTGATATCGACGACCACGGTGACGGCATACGATGACACTGACCGGGGTGGAAGTACGGTCTTAACCGAAGGCCACGCTAACGACTTCTTTCTCATGCCGTACAACGTCAGCCCGAAAACCATCTTCAAGTTGAACGAGGATACATCCAACACCCTGGACGCCGGCCAACAAACATTATCCATCCTGGGAAGCTGGGGGTATACCGCGGACACGTTGTCCGTAACCACGGCGGACGCTATAGGGTCAACGACCGCGACCTCTGTCAGCGTCACCAGCGCGGCCGACCTGGGTCCGGCCCAGACCGTCCTGATCGATTCGGAGCAGCTTTACATAACGGCGATCTCTGGAAATACGTTGACGGTCCAACGGGGCGTTAATGGAACTACGGCGGCGACCCATTCCGGAGGGGCGGGTCTGACTCGCTACGACTACCCGGAATTAGTTGTCCAGGCTTGCCTTGATGTGGCGAAGCTGATCTTCCGGAATCGGGACCTGGGGCCGGCGGCGACCATCGGGTCCGGTGAGATGTCGATGACCGTGGCCGAGGGGGAGATCCGGTCTGTACTGATGACGCTGGACGATTATCGGGTGACCGGCACTTCCAACGGGATCATCTTCTGATGTTGGTCAATGTCAACTTCCAGGTGGATGGTCCCGTATTTTCGGGAGATATACCCAAGGTGATGCAAGGGATCATCAACCGGGGACTCCTTGATCTGGGGACCATCGAGGGAAGCAACCACGTCAAAGATCAGCTATATCCAGGTCACGGCCGGATCACGGGAAATCTTCGGAATCATGTTGGGGCCAATCTGGTCAAGGACAATCAGGTGGTCGTGGATGCCGGTGAAAGTCGTTTCGGTGCGAATATCGAATATGCCCGGAAGGTCGAACAACGGTATGGGATGTTCCAGAACTCATATAACCGAATCAATAATAATCCCCGGATGTATCAGGAATACATCGGGGACGCCCTGGTCGAGGCTTTCCAGTGAGCCGGTCGGGAGCATTGGACAGGATCGATGTCCTATTATCTACCATCACGGATCCGGCTTTCGCCGCGGTTATCCGGGCGGAACCTCTGGCATTATCGGGGACGCCCGTCCTCGCGTATTGGATCCAGAGTCGGACGGCCGGCTGGCAGACTCTCGGAGATATAGGCTCGACGACGACCATCATGGTCCGGGCGTATTTCAGATTGCAAGCATCAGCGGATGTTCGGGAAAGCATCGAATTAGAACTCTGGGACGCGATGGTCGAGGTTGACACTAAGCTCCGCTCGGACGCTAATCTTGCCGGCAATTGTACCGATTCGACCGTGGGTGCTGCCACGGTTGCAACGATAGACATGGGCGGCAATCTTTACCGGACGGCGACCATCCCATTCGATATCCAGATCTATGAGGAAGTGACCATCACTCCGTAGGGGGAACATGGCGAAGCAATCAGGGCTCGGTCAACAGATATTCGTCCACGGCTACGACCTTAGCGGGGACGTGGCGGCGATAGATAACGCCGGTTCCCCGCGGGAAGCGTTGGATACGACGGCTTTAAACGCTTCGGCCCATGAACGGGTTCTGGGGTTGTCCGATGGCAACCTGGGAGTCTCGACCTGGTTCAACGATGCGACCGAGCAAGAACACGCCGCCTTTAAAGGACTTCCAACCACCGACCGGATCGTCACCTGGGCTTTCGGGGCTACCCGCGGAGATGTTGCGGCTTGTCTGGTAGGCAAGCAACTTAATTACGATGCAAGCCGCGGCGCCGATGGATCCCTCTCTTTCACCGTCGATACCCAGGCGGACGGCATTTCCCTGGATTGGTGCAACACGTTAACCACGGGGAAAGAGACTCACAGCTCGGCGGGTAATTCGACCAGCCGGGACGATGGAGCGGCAACCAGCGCGGGCATGGTGGCATATCTGGAGATCACCGATATCGACTCCGGAACGCCCACGGTTACCATCCAGCAATCATCGGACAACGGATCCAGCGACGCCTTCGCGACAGTGTTGTCGTTTACCGCGGTGGCCGCGGCGGCGGCGCCTACGGCGGAACGGGTGACGGTCAGCGGAGCGGTGGAGAGGTATCTGAGGATAACGACCACGGGAACGTTCAGCAATCTTGATTTCTGCGTTTCGACCCGGAGGGGAACTAGCCAGGATGACGTCGCTTTCTGATGATCGAAGGCATCGGGAATCTGGTTGGTAAACTTCGCCCGAACATATGCGTCGGGATGTTGTTCGTTGCTTCGTTGGGTGTCGGCATCTCTTTCCTGGGTTTCCTGATGGACAACGAGGGGATAATCAGCGCCGCCGGCGTGGGCGCCATAATCGGCATCACTAACCTATGTTCCAAGATATTGGAGCAAGAATAATAATCAAGACGATCAAGCTGATCTTGTGGGGGAAGAATGACCTGGTTATGCCGGCTCCGACATTCCTGGGTTCCCCGCGCGTGGTCATCCCGTTTGTGCAAACGGTGCGGGATCGAGGAGATCTTGATATATCACGCCGACACTGGCGCCGTATGGGAACGGGTTGACGAAGCATCTTAACCTGATAGTGAGTGTGATCCCGGTGGTGGTCATAGCCATCGGCCTTGTTGCCTGGGTGATCCAACTCCGGGCGGACCTGGACGTGGTGAAGAGAGACATGGCAGCTCTGGACGCGGGAGTATTGGCCGAATCGGATGAGCAGGGGAGACTCCATTCGGAAGTCTCGACCGACCTGGCGGATATAACCAACGATATCAATGAGCGGATCAACCGGCTGGAGACAGCGTTGGCCGTTGCGGAAGACCAACAGAGGACGATCATGGCGGACCATGAGGGGTTCGGGGACGTGTTGTCCGAACTGGGCCAATCGGGAATCTTGCCTTCCGGGGAACGTAGGGTCTATGGATCATATGGGACGAGATAATGGCAGAGATCGACGAGCTGAGAGAGGATCTGGCGAAGTCCCGTGTGGAGATCGCCAACCTGAAACTCCGCACAACTACGGTACTCGGCCCGGATCACTTCCTCGCGCTAGTTTTTTGCGTACCTTTGATTGGGGCATTTACCATCCTCGGTATAATCCTCGTGTGGCGTACTACGTCAAGTCCACAGGAGACGGCGCCGTTCCTTCGGGATTGGCTTCTCGCGCTTTCCATATTCTCCAATCCGGTATCAGCAATCACCGGGGCGGTCGTTGCCAGATGGTCGGGCAAGGCGAAGGGGGAAGGTGAGGATTAAACTCGGCCCCAAGACTATAACTTTAAACACGATCCGCTTTCCTCGGACTATCCCAGGATTCCGGCCGATCTCGCCGTTCCGCATACCGTTGCCGAAGATCATAAAGATCGGCGGCTCCAAAGCGGCGTTTCTAAGTCTGGGTTTCGTCCTGGCCGGCTTCGGTCTGACCATGTTCCTTGTAGCGGTTACCGATAATACCGAATTGCTCTGGCCTACGCCTGGGGCGGAATATGAATTGCCGAGCATCATCGGTGAAGCCTTGGATCCTGATCCAGAGACTCCCCTGGAAGGGTCGATGACGCTACTCGCCGGATTCGCGGACGGGGCTCGTTTGGACAAGGTTGTTCTAAAGAATCTAGACCTGGGTAAAAGTGGGTTAACGGATGCCTTCGTCATCCAGCGAGGATCGGGGGTTACCGGGAGTAGTGCCTATGTCTGGGTGGGCGAGGTAACCATCACCAACTCATCCGCCCGGACGTTGAATTGGGGAAATATGGAACTGGGAACGGTTTCTCTTAGTCCTAAAACGGACGGCCACGCCCAGGAGATAACGGTGGATAATACCATCCCTGACCTGGTGATCGACTCCGATAGGGGCGCAGGAACGTATACCGCGGAAGACTCTCGCGTGGACCGAGTCATACTCCAGATAAATGGAAATAACGGGGTTTCCATCGGGGAATTGATCGTGGATGGCGTGACGGCGCACACTGGCGATTTCCAATGGGACTGGTTAAAGGCTGGAAAGCTGACGATGGATTCAAGTAATGAGATAGGATCAGGAAATGGCATAGACTTGTCTGACGCTAACTGGGCGAATACCATCAAGGCCCGATCTATAACAGACAGCATCGTTGACACGCCGATAAGCGTCCGATGATGAGATGGATTGGCATAGCATCACTCATCGGGATCACCGCGGTCTGGGTCGCGTTTGGGATGTCATTGTGGCTGGTGGTTGGCCCGTGGCGGTTGGGCAGATCCTTAGCTTGCCGGCTAGGATTACACGGCCGCATGGTTTCCCAGGTCAATCCGGACAATCGGAATACCGAGGGCCGATGTCTGGCGTGTTATAGATATAAAAGATTGACCCGCGTCCCATGCTGATCCATTGGGGACTACATCGGCCACGGGATCACTGGCGCGAGGCAACCTGTGCCGAGGTTGGTTGCATCAACTACTTCGGAGGATGGCGGACTATCCTTCACGCCGACGATATAGCAAATATCGAACTGATCCGCCGGTCGCGGATGGGCTTCAGGGAGGAGCGCGGAGATGGACTTATAACGTTCGTCTTCTCTCCGGGTCAACAGTGCTTCACCGGCCAGGGTGGAGGACATAGGGTAGCGGTGGGCCGTGATCCGATAATGACGAAGGACAAGCGGATCATGGAGCCGCTGGAGTTCATGGATAACTGGAACGACCATCAATATCGGAGGAGTATAAATGGCTAAAGAATCAGGTCTAGGAATGAGCGCGATCATCGATGATTCGGGCGGGTCGGCCCGGACCATCAGCAATGACATAACCAATCTGGACATCGCAACGCCGCGGGAAGAACAGGACATAACCGGATTGGACAAGTCGGCCAGGGAACGGTTGTTGCTTCTGGCGGACTTCACGATCAGCGTCAACGGCGTCTTCAATGACGCGTCGAATATGTCCCATGATGTCTTTAAAACCGTCCCGTCAACCTCGGTTGCAAGAACGACGACCCTTGCAGTATCCGGGCAGACATTGCCTGGGGAAATATTCTATACCGATTATGCTTTGTCCAGGTCTTCTTCCGGAGAGTTGACGTGGACGGCGCCGGGAGTCCTGGCCGGCGGAGTTGTGCCAACGTGGGCATGATGAACAAGGTCAAGGGATACAGGATACCGGAGCAGACGGCCCATATCACCTTTGACGGGACCGATTACGACGGCGCCGAGATCTGGGTCAAGTTGAACGTATCGTTCGCCCATTATCTATCCCTGCGGGAAGCCGCCGAAGGTGACGACCAGGCGAAGATGGCGGAGTTATTCGGCGGAGAAGTCCTGATGTCCTGGAACCTGGAATACGCCACGGGCGAATCGGTTCCGGCGGACGGGAGGGGGATGCTGGACATCCCTCTGTCTCTAGCTATGTTGATCGTCTCTCATTGGATCGAGGCGGTGTCAGGAGTCCCGGCCCCTTTAGCCGAGACATCCGGCGATTTCAACACGTTGGCGGCGGCTTCGACCGCGATGGGCGAAGAATAGTCAAGCCGTTTGAACTGGAGCAAGCCGAGTTAATAGACGGGCTTTGCCAGAGATATTCATGTCTACCATCCCAATTGATGGCCGAGGACGTGACACTCCTTCGGCTGGTGGCGATAGTACAGGAAGGACAACCGGAGCAAGATGGCTAACCAGGTCGAGATACAGATCACGGCGGACCCGAAGAACGCCGAGGCGGGTTTCAAGAAAACCCAGTCGGCCTTCGGGCGGATGTCGGATAGCATCAAGAAACACCGGAAGGCCATCGGCGTCGGGTTGACCGCGGTCGGCGCCGGCATAACTGCCTTGGGCGCTTCCGCGGTCAGGTCTGCACAAGAAGAAGCCATCGGGATCACCCAGCTCGATCAGGCATTAAAGCTCGTTGGCACGTCTTACGACGCACAAGCCGGGGCCATCGAGCGAGTCATAGCGGCCCAACAGAATAAAACGAATTTCGGGGATGAGGCCCAGCGGGAAGCCCTGATGGGTCTGATCAGTGTCTCCGGAGACTACGAATCAGCGATGGCGGCACTTCCAGCCGTCCTTGACCTGGCGGCGGGGAAGGGCATGGATCTAGGCGCGGCGTCAACCCTGGTGGCGAGGGCCATCAACGGGGAGACTTCCGCACTCAAGCGTTACGGGATCGAGGTCGAGAAAGGGGCTGATTCGACCGAGGTCATCGCGGCAATCATGGGGAAATTCGGCGGACAGGCGGAAGCCGCGGCCGACCCGATGGTTCAATTGAAGAACCGCGTGGGAGACTTACAGCAAGAATTTGGCAAGGCGTTGTTGCCGGCGTTGACCATCCTCGCGACATTGTTGGAAAGGGTAACCGCGAAGCTGATCGCCTTCTCCACCGAACATCCTTTATTAACTCAGGTTATCTTCGGGGTGGTTGCGGTACTGGGAGGACTAGCTTTAGTCCTGGGGCCGTTGCTCCTCCTCCTTCCAACCATCACGGCGTCCATCGGCATCATGTCCGGGGCGTTTGCCGTTCTCAGCGTTTCCATGCTGCCCATAACGGCTATCGTCCTGGGGATAACAGCGGCCATCGTTGCGGCCATCATCGTATATAAGAACTGGGACAAGATCATCCTTGCGTTGAAGAATACCTTCACGGCTTCCTTCACCAAGATCAAAGAAGTCTTCAATGTGGTGTCCAACGCCATCGGATCGGTCTATTCCTCCAAGTGGGCGTGGCTGATGCCTGGGGGCTCTTTGGTGCTGGCGATCCGGTTCCTCAAGAACAACTGGGACACGATCTGGAGCGGCATCAAAGCTACTTTTGCCACCATCACCGACGCCATCACGGGAACGGCCGGCGCCTTCAAGGATATCTTTCTGGGGATCTGGGACGGCATAGCTTCGGGCGTAAAATCGGCGGTAAATAATATCATCAACTCCATCAACGCGTTCATCCGGGCGGTTAACCGGATCAAGATCAGGGTGCCTTCGGTCTTCATTCCGCCATTCGGTCCGACTGTCGGCGGGTTCTCGGTCGGGATGCCTCAGATCCCAACCATCCCCAGCCTTGCCAAAGGCGGGATCGTAACCAAGCCAACCCTGGCGATGATCGGCGAGAAAGGCCCGGAAGCGGTGGTCCCGCTGGGACGGACGGGCATGACCATCAACCTCACCATCAATGGGGATATCAATGGAATGGATGACTTTGAAGCAAAGGTAACTAGCGTCATCAGGGATGCCGTTCTCGGCGGTGGATTCTCTGGCGTACTTGCGAGGGCGTAAATGGCTAACGAGTTCAAGCATAAAGACCCCGGAGCAACGATAACCCAAGCCGAGTATATAGCCTCGGATGGGACGGGTCATATCTTTGACAGTCAGGCTTCTGGCGACATCTTGTATGCTTCGTCCACTACGGTTCTAGCCCGTCTTGCCAAAGCTACTGACGGTAATGTGCTGGAGTTGGCGTCGGGGCTACCGGCCTGGACAGCCAGTCCGACCATCGGCTCAACCAATTGGGCTAATGCGAACCACGCTCACGCAGCTAGTAACAGCGGTGGAACTCTCACTACCCTTGGCACTATAACAACAGGTGTCTGGCAAGGCACGGCAATAGCGTCGGCGTATATCGCCGCGGATGCTATTACTGGGGCCAAGGTCGCAGACAATGCTATTGATTCCGAGCATTATACCGATGGCTCGATAGATAACGCGCACCTTGCTGATGATGCTGTAGACAGCGATGAGATAGCCGCTGGGGCGATAGATACCGCTCACATAGCAGATAACCAAGTAACGCTTGCAAAAATGGCAGGCATTACAAGGGGGTCAATCATCTATGGTGATACCAGTGGTGACCCTGCGGCATTAGTAAAAGGCAGTGCCAATTATGTCCTGACCAGTGATGGCACAGATATCGCTTGGGCAGCGGCGGCTGGTGGCCCAGACCAGGCAGTGCAATCGGATATCGAAGCAGAAACTAACGAAAACACTTACATCCCGCCCGACCTAGTGAAGCATAGTCCGGGGGTAGCGAAGGCGTGGGTTAGCATTACGGCTGCTGGGGCAAACGAGTCTCCAACCTACAACGTAGATGCGACAACTGACACAGGAACTGGTGATAGGCAAATCAATTTCACAACCGACTTCTCTACTAACGTATACATTTGCATTTCTAGTCTTATCGTTGATGGTGGTGCCCATGATTCATTTGACACACGGGCTGTTGGTAGCGTTCAGCATACAACCCGTGCCACCAGTGAATCACAATCTGATAGAGCTACTACTTGCGCATTCTATGGTGACCAGTAATGGCTAAGCGGTATATAACAATAGGAGCAAATGGTGGAGTAGCTGTCACAGAAATCATCGGTGATGATGCTGACGGAACGAAATTAACGAAGGTTCTATTTGAGTTAAGCCGTACCACGGACATGACCACGCACTTCAACCCAGAGATTCACACTCGTGAGGCCATCGCTGCCGGATTAGAAGGCCATCGTGCGTTGGCGTTAACGGCTGAATGTGAGGACAGCGACCTACCATCGGACAGATACTTCAGAAACGCCTGGGAATGGAGTAGCTAATGCCAATCAATGTCAACATGACCAAGGCCAGGGCTATCCACCTAGAAGAGATTCGCAAGGTGCGGAACGAGGAGTTGGCAAAAGAAGACATTAATCTAATGATTGCTAACGAGTCTGGCACCAGTTCAGAACAGGATGCAGTCAAGGCCAAGAAACAGACCCTGCGGGACTTGCCTGCCACTTTTGACCTGGAAAGCTACGGTGATCCGGAATCTTTGAAAGCTGCATGGCCGGCAGATTTGCCCGACCGGGAGTAGGCATGGGCTGGACACTTTATAACTCAAATCTGGAGTGCGATCTCTAGTGGCCGTTGCAACCTATAAGTTGGAAGTGGATTGGTCCGGCCAAGGTGAATGGGAAGGCGACCCATTTCCGCTTTCCTTCCCGCATACCTGGGGAACCGGGACTGTCATCAGTAGCGACAGGATCCGCGGCATCAATTGTTCTTTCGGGCGTGATCGGGCCAGCCAGTTAACGGGGAAATCGAAATCGGGACAACTCCGGGTCGTCTTAGACAACCGAAGCGGAGATTACTCCTCGTTTAATTCCAGTAGTCCGTATTATGGCTTGATCCTCCCTGGACGAGGCGTACGGCTTTTGGGCTCGTCCGACTCCCTGACCGATCAATCGATCTGGCAAGGGTATCTCACTAAGATCACGCCGGTGGTCAGTGTTGGCGGGGATTCCACGGCCATACTTGAAGCCACCGGCCCATTGGGGCAGATCAATCTTGACCAGATCGAGGTTGATATGGTCGCCTCTCAGAGAACGGATCAGGTCATCGACGACATCCTGGACGCCGCCGGATGGGGGGCTGGCAGCACATACCGGACCCTGGACACCGGGAAGACCACTATCACGAGATACTGGGCGAATCGGACCTATACCGTACCGGCATTGCAAGAAGTGGAATCCACTGAGGGCGGATTCGTCCGCGAAAGCAAGGATGGGAAGATCGTCTTTGATAACCGGCACCATAGATTGTCGGGCGCCGCATTGACGAGTCAAGCAACCTTTTCAGATGGCTCCGGCGCCGCGAGGGTGTATTCTAGCTTGATTCAGGACGATCCACTTTTCCATATATTTAATGTATTTGAAGCTGACATCCAGACATATACCACGGCGAGTGTGGCGGTCCTCTGGACCCTTTCGGAAACAGGCGCCGCTTCTCCGGCCATCGGCGCCGGCTTATCCAGGACGTGGATCGCTCGGTATCCGACGACATCTACTAGTACAAGTTCCCGCGGGGTTGATGCCTGGACTACCACGGCGGCAACGACCGATGTCCTTGGAAATGCGGCGGCGGATGGATCGGGCGCTAATGTAACCTCTGATCTGGGGATCACGGTTTCCAAATCTTCGGAAACGATGGCGATCACATTGACGAATAACGGATCTGTAACGGCTTATATCACCAAACTCCAGGCAAGGGGAACGGGCGTTTCCGCGGATAATCCGGCGACCATCCGATCGTCCGACTCTGATAGTCAAACGGACTTCGGATCGCGGACCTGGCCGAGCCGAACCAAGTTCATCCCAACGACCACAGAAGCGGTGGATTGGGCGGATTTCAATCTTTCGATTTACAAGGATCCGACCGCAGTCCTGCGGATGTCCTATTTCGCCAATCGGGACCAGAACGCTTTAAATGAGATGCTGAATCGGGATCTCTCCGAGCGGGTCACGGTTGTCGCAACCGGGAACGCCAACCTCGGTATTAACAGGACTTTTTTCATCGAGCAAGTGCAACATAACATCAGTGCTAATAGGTTGCATAAGGTCACCTATCTATTATCTGATGCCGAGCAATTTTCGGATTGGTGGGTTTTAGGAACCTCGGCTTTAGGAACTCAAACAAGGCTGGCTTATTGATGGTTACGATGCCGCGAGAGAATATCGAGGAGCAACCGGACGCCATGCCTGGGGTATCTATGCGGTCCTATGTGACGCAACACGCCACCCGGAACCGTCGCGATATACCGGGGGAGGATCATGTGGAAGGGCAAGTCGAGGCGCGGTTGTACCGTGGCCTATGGATCACCGATTGCCCGGAAGAAGGTTGTGCCAATGCCTGCGTCGTTTCATCGGTAGAGCCGGTCTACCTTTGCCCTGATTGTGGGGCCGGCTGGTTCGATGTTGTTTTTCCATCCAATAAATCCGCGATCGAAGCCGAGGTGATGAAACGTCCAATCACAAGGCAAGGATTGATCCATGCCAATTGGTTTCCGGGGGAAACGATGGCACAATTGGAAGCGGAAACCGAGAGGGCTGGTTAGATGGCATATACAGTGATGTCAACCAAGGTGACAGGGTACGTTGTCCTTGCCACCGACTGGAATCATATCGTCGCCAATTTCGCGGAAACAGCCCCTGGCAAGGCGTCCGCCGATGGTCAGCTCTGGATCGGCACCGGTTCCAATGCCGGCGAGGTTGTCGCGGTGATGGATTCCAGCAACCGCGTAAAACACGAGTACGGCGGGATGGAGTTCGATGCCTCTGCCATCACTACAGGTGGCACAGTGGTCGGCCAGAGTTCTGGCGTCATGGGGATCGAGACTGCGATGACTCAAGGCCAGGCGGAAGCCGGATCCGACACCCAGGTCCGGGGAGTCACGGCGGAACGGATCAAGCAAGCCATCGTGGCCCTTGGCGTCCAGACATCCGGGATCATCGCGTTCTATAGCGGGAGCTGTCCGACGGGTTGGAGCGAGTATACCGCGGCCAGGGGGAGATATATCGTCGGGACTCCTTCCGGCGGAACCAATGCCGGGACCGCGGGGACCGCATTGACCAATCAGGAGAATCGGGCGGTCGGCCAGCACACCCACACGATCACCGATCCGGGCCATACCCATACAGAGAAAGGTCACGCAAGTGCTGGCTCCGGTGACATGGGTGTGAATGGCGCTCCTCAAAATGATACTTCTGGCTCTAGCACGACCGGGATCTCTCTAGCCAACGCCGGAACGACAGCGGGAACCAACGCTCCATATATCCAACTAACAGTCTGTCAGAAGGATTAGGGATGGAGATCAACATCCGGGCATCGGATGGCTCTATAACCTGGACAACCGATAATCTTGATGGACGATCGGCTATGTGGTTAATGGCTGATGCCCTGACCGATATGTACAGATACTTCTTCGATGCTCCATTGCGGCCGATCTTCGACCCTCAGCCGGCGCGGGTTTGCATCGAATTACAAGCCGACCAGCTTGGGATCGCTTTCCGCCCAGAAGAAGACCTGGCAACCGCTAAGGCATTAACCGCGGCGGCGTTGGTGGCCTTAACTGAGAGATCATCGGTCGATATCATCGATCCGTTCCAGGTTATGTTTGGAGCATTGAAGCGGGACGTTACGGATGGAGCAATCATCTGATGGGCGACCTGGCGGAGATCGTTGGACCCATCGGCGTCCTGGTGGTCGTTGTTGTTTGGGCGCTTATCTCCCGTAGACATGGCAATGGTCAGTCAGATCGGTATAATGTAGTTGTTGCCAAACTGGATTCGATGCGTGATGACCTGGTCGAGATCAAATCGGACGTCAGGGAACTCCGCGCCAATCTGGTTCATCATCTAGATAACCACCCGTAATTTTCCACCCGTAATCCTCCACTCTCACTCTCCCAGGTGACGGCCCCGCCGGTTAACCTCCTCGGCGGGGTCGTTGCTTTTGTGCCAAACGAGTTTCTATATCCGTTGTTATTATGCTTGACAATTTATAACGGAATCCCGTATAATAAACGTAGTAAATCAAGAGAGGAGAAACAAGATGAACAACAGCAAGCGGACCACCAAGGCCAACCGGGAAGCGGAGTGCTGGGCCAGTCGGTACAGGCT
>Ga0208180_1001363_pt1 | contig 15022 bp, 14 predicted proteins | sample MalvireepMed_s16_FD_184241 | JGI IMG/M metagenome (GOLD analysis project Ga0208180, IMG submission 184241) | Marine viral communities from the Global Malaspina Expedition - Malaspina viral metaG DeepMed_s16 (SPAdes) (version 2) | ecosystem: Environmental > Aquatic > Marine > Oceanic | place...
AATCATGGGATGTGGCATATAGATCATATTACTCCATGTACTGCTTTTGATTTAACAGATTCTGAACAACAGAAGAAATGTTTTCATTATACTAATCTTCAACCATTGTGGGCTATTGATAATATGAAAAAAGGATCAAAGATCATTCTCGGGGACATTACATCCCCGAAAATGTAGGATATACGCGCGAGGCGCAGAAATTTTTCTAAGTCCTTTATTTTACAGTTATGGTTTTTGGCTTTTTGTTTTCTGGCGGATTGTATTCCAAATCCACTTTCAACATTCCATCTTCTAACTTAGCACCTTTGCATTCAACATAATCAGACAGCTGTAATTGCTTAGCGAATGCTCGCTTTGAAATACCTCTGTAAACGTAGTCTTCTGCATCCTTGCTTATAGTACCTGTGATAGATAGAACTCCATCAGTGACTTCCACTTTAACATCTGACTTTGTGTAGCCAGCCAATGCCATTTCCAAGACGTACTTGTCGTCTTTAATCCTCTTTATATTATAAAAAGGATGGCCGCCATTAAAGTCTTCCATCTCAAAGAATCTATTGAAGATATCTTCGAAGCCAATACTTTTAGTTAGGAATTTATTTAGATTTATAAGATCGTGCATGTTAACCTCCTTGTTAGACGATTAATAAATGGGCCCCTAAAGCACCCAAGATCTAATATAATCTATTTATACCAAATTGCAAGCAGCATAAGAAAAAGAATCAATCCCTGATATTTATTTGGAATGGATACTAATAACACTGTTTTATAGGCTTTAAATTTGTGCCATATAAGTTTCATGTAGACCTCCTATTTAACGTATCGATCTGTAGATAATCCTAAGACTTGTTTATAGTTTGTCTTTCCGTTTTCATCTTTAATAGCCATTAAATATTCTTTCCTATTACTATTTATCTCTTTCTTATAGCTTACATGCACCCATCCCGAGTTGGGCTGTCCAGGCTCAAAATATTCTAGGATGAGCTGGTCGAACATCAGGTTCTCTTTGATCCAATCACTGACTTCATTGTTAGGGGTACCAAAGATTTCAAAGTCCGCTGCTTCTCCCTTGCAGTGTTGGCTGGACGCGCTGCTGCCTATCTTACGTGACAAAATTTCGTTGCGATAGCCCGAGGAAATAGTAACAACGTGGTTAAAATGGTCTCTAATGGGCTGTAGGACCCTCTCACAGAGCAATCTGAGGTTCTCTTGCTCATCCTCACTAGGATTATTATCCATGCCCATACGGGTTGCTGTTTGGGACTTGGTCATTTCAGCCAAGCTAAAATTTTTTGATAGTTGCATTAAATAGTTTTAACTAACAGATTAATTAGTTGAAAGGCAACAGCCCCCACTGTCGCTAAAAGAACCCAATAGATTTTGTCTATCTTGCCACCCAAGTTTTTAATATCACTATTCATGTGCTTTAAATGATTGGTTTTGAGGCTGGCTATATCTTTTTTTAACCCTGTCACGTGGCCATGCAAACTTATAATATGTTCTCTAGTTGTTTTAGGTGTCATGTTCTCCTAGCAATAACTTGTTCGGACGGTGACAATAACGCAGTCTCTGTTCGTGTCAACCCTGTTTGTGGATTCTTTTGTAATGCAGCTGTAGCTACGTTAGGCATAGGTGTTTGAGGTAATGGTGGTACCTGTGGTTTCTGGCTCATTAAACCTGAAAAAGGATTAACAAGTTTTTTAATTTTTTCTATACCTTTTTTAAGTAATCCTTCCTCTTCAGGTATAGGATTTCCTTGCATGTCATAAAGCGTTTGTCCCTTCTTATTCTTTTTGTATTTAGTTTTGTCAGGGGTATAACCGTCAGGGAAAAATTCTCTACGTTTCCAGTCACGAATCACGCCATCTAATTCAGTCTTAGGAAAAAGAAAACTTTCATTTTCAAAGAAGAAATACTTATCACTCTTTGCTGACTGTTCTTCCATGGCATCTCTAACATATTCTACTTTTTGATTGAACCTAGGTTCAGAATAATTGGCAGGTGTAAAGACTCCTCTCATTAAATTTCTGATAAGGGTTTCATCCACTCCTGTCTTTTCTAATATTTTTTTAATAGTTCTAGGCTCTACATTTAAAAGCTTCATGTCTTCAATACGAATAAACATATCCTTCTGTAATCTGAAGTCTTCTTCCTGCATCTTGTTAAAGTCCTTCACCATATCGGACGGAGTATTACTGTAGTAATGTTTTGCATCATAGAAGTCACTTGCTTCATCAATATCTTTTCTTAATGCCTTAAGAGTTGCAGCATAATATTTTAAATCTGATTTAGTATCGATTCGAATTAATCTTATACCAGAGAACAGCGCCAGCAATTCATCAAAAGTGTTGACAGGTTTACCACCTCTGGTTAAATCTTTTCTGAAGCCTGCACTTATTTTCTCACTAGTTATCAATACACCTGGTTTAATTCCATCCAGTACATAAGCAAAAGAATTATTAATCTTAGTAGAGAGCTCATCTCCTCTAGTATATACTCTTCCCCCACCAGGTTTTCTTCCTTCATTCACAGTGACATCAATAAACCTATCATAACCTAAAGGTTCAGATACAAAGGGCTCTAGGACTTCCATCAGTGGTCCTTCAGGATCGAATAAAAGTTTAAGAACAAAGTCATCAACTTCTTCAGGATTAATATTTTGTTTATGAGCTGCAGCAATCGCTGCTTCTACAGGTCTTTGCATAACATCATAAGGCATGAAGTAAGTAAAATTAACTGCCAAGCTTTCTCCATCTTCCCATCCTTTAAGCATCATTAGATCGGCATTTCTGTTCCAGCTTGCAGCAAAGGATCTTTTATATGCATCTTCCTGAGAGTCAGTAGTACCTGTTAAGTATTGACTTACTTCTGACATACCTTTTCCTAATCCATAAAGCGTGAAGAACGATCCCATTAATCTTCGAAGACCCATCTGTCTAATAACTGGGTTGGCATGTGATGACATCTTTAATCCTAATGCGATGTTAGTGGTTGTAGTTCTGATCATTTCCGCAGGGAACGATACGAAATTTCCTAATGGAAATTTTCTTAAAGCCTGAATAACTGGAGGAACTTTACTATAAGTTGGATAAGAATTTCTAATTAGATAAGCTGCTGCTTCATCTAATGCATCGTCCAGTGTAAGTTTTGCTCCTGTAACTAAATTAGTTTTACTAAAAGGAACTCCCAGATGTTTCATGAAGCCTGCTACATCATCTACACTTTTTAAACCTTCCAACAACATTGCTCTATCAAAATTAAATCCATAAAATTTCCAAAGATTATCTCCTCCTGCATAGACACGAGCCACTTTATCTGTGGGAGTCATCTTAATTAATTTATCAAAAAGACTATCAAAGGTATTAATTTTTCCTGTTTTTAATTCGCTCAAAACTGCTCTCAGTTCCATAGCTACAATGTTTTCATCATAAACTCCTAGTCTTACTAGTTTGGCTATCTGATTATTGAATGTTGCTTCATCAATTCCTTTCCCTTCTTTAAAAATATCTCTTATTACCATTCGCATAGAGTCAGTAACACTGGCACGATAGCCAATGTGACCTGCATTCAAAGCAAACATCGAAGCTGATGTAACATTACGAACCTGAGTAGTAGGTGAGTATAAAGTTTTTCCGATCTGAACTCCTGCTTTTCCCTGAATAATATGACGATACCAGGCTGACTTAATCAGGTTAGCAAAAGGTGAGCCGAGCCCCATGAACATTTGTTGATACTCAGGAGAAGTATAGAGACCTTCTAGATTTGTTTTAAGATAATTTCCCATACGAGGAACATGTCCTATCCTAGCTGGGTTAACATAAACTTTTCTAGCCGCTGCACGGCTGGTAAATAACCATCCTTCTTTTAATCCCTGGCCTGCCATATGGTCTGCTGCAACCTTAGCCATGTTCTGATTAACAACATCCATTCCTGTACTGAGTACAGAAAATTTAACATTTCTTTCCTGTCCTAAAAGCTCTCGAATTGCTTTAGGTAGTTCTTGTCCTGTTCTTAAAAATTTATATTTTTTATCTTGAAGAATTTCTTTACTAATAAATTTTAGAATACTTATAGGATCTTTGCCATCCGTTTTCCCTGTTGATAAAATTTCATCCACCATATCCTTAGATGCATTTTTAAAGTTTGGATCGTTAGGAAAATCTTTAAGTGATTGTTCTCTTAAATTTTTATTTTTATTAATAACATTTTTAGCAATCCAATTGGCCGCATTCTCTTTGATCTTTGGATCCACTGCGTGAAAAGGATTAGTAAATGTTGAAAAGGATCTCAATAAATACGTATGGGTTTTCTTACCTAGGTCCGCATACAAAGCGTTAACATATTCATCAGCTTTCTTACCTTTAGGTAAAGCTTTTCTAAATCTTTCGACTACTTCTTCTAGAGTGTCCTTAACCTGTTTCGATAGACTCTGAAGTTCTTGTGGTAAATCTTTAAGAGCTCTTTGATTCATAACATATTCATCTACCTGATTGAGCCAGTATTTCTGCATCACGGGTGAAGTTGTTGCTTTATTATATTGTCCTTCAAATCCTTTGGCTAAAGCATAAGCTCTTTTTTCTAGGCCAGCAAAAGCTCTGTCAAATTTTCTAGCAACTGATCTTCCATAGAGCATTGCTTTTTCAGATGCACCTTCAATTGATACAGGATTTTTTCCGTAAGATCTAAACCATGAAAGAAAATTATCTAATGTTTTAGCTGAACGTTTAGTGATGTCTCTGCTTGTAACAGACCCTAATCTCCATTGTTCAAAGGGAGGAAGTTGTCCTACCCATTTCCAAACTCTCTTACCTGTAACTGGATCCTTTACATAACCTGATAGACCACTTGCAATGGTTGGAGCAATGGCCTTGGTCAAAGTCCAATTGGTCATGCCTCTAATAGCATTTGATGTAGCTGATACTACAGGTTTAACTGCTTCTCTCGAATAAATCCATGCTGCAGGTTCAAAGACCATACGATTCGCGGCTCGTGTTCCAATCTGCGCAGCTGTTTTAGCCGCCCATTTAGGACCAAGATATTTATAACCAAGCTGTAATCCTTTTCCCATTAAAGGAAAACCTCCTCCTATTAAGGATCCTTCAAAACCATACTTCAATTTATTTTTAAATTCTGCCGCTGCTTTTTTCCTTCCTGTTAATCCTTCTGTAGATTCAGGTTGAAACCAAGGATTCAAGATGGGACGACCAGGACTTGAAGCTATAAAATCTGTGGCTCCTAGAACAGTGAAACCTTCAACAGCTCTTCGATAAATTTTACTAGCCTTTGTAGCTTTATTAATTTTTAATAGTTTATAGATAGGCGCAAGAGCATTGGCTCTATTAATCAGTTTAAGAACAGAAGTATAAGGTATACCAAACTGTACTCCGAGAGCTGTAAGTTCGCCTCTCCATGTTTCTGGTTCATCAGGTTTAATCCTTTCATCATTCATGCTTTTCTGTAAAGCGTTAGTAAAATCTGTGCCTACTACAAAATCAGTTGGAATAGTTATAAGGTGATTAACAGCTCCGCTGAGTTGCCATAGTCCTGTTTCAACTCCCTTAGCTAGTTCATCGAGTCCTGATATATAATCTCTTTCCCTTTGACCTGTATAATTTCTTATCCATTTTTGAAGATTAACATACTTCGGTTTGATAACCTTTCCTTCTTTATCTTTAAATTCGCTAAACCAGGCCTGTAGTTTAAGTTGAGGAGATAGAGTGGTTGCAAGGGTTAAACCCCCAACATCTCCTTTGTCCTTGCCAAAGAACCACTTAACGGGTTTCTTGGGTTCAGTTTGATTTTCTAAATACTGAAGAACAGCTCTTTGAAAGTCACTATACTCTTTTATATTATTTTTCTTCTTCTCGGGAACACCCGTGTCTTTCTTGTAACGCTCATACGCAGTGGACATTTTAACCCTCCGCTGGTAATACTAGATTTACATTATACTTTGTATTGAAAGTGTCTACGTCCTGTTGAGTTTGAATCGTTGCAAAATCTTCCAAAGCCTGTGCACTTTGAGAAAGTAATATAACAATATCATCAGTGATACTTTCAGGAAGTCTAGCTCTTAATTCATCAAAGCTCATGCCTACAGGTTCTACTTCAGGAGTTCCTCCTGGTTGAATAGGTTGTTGCCCAGGCATTCCACCTGGTTGAATTGTTTCCTGCATGCTAATATCTTCTACAAGTTCTCCTTGTGCATAACCTACTCTTCCACCTTCAGCTTGAGCTTGTACTCCACCTGCCTGAACGATACGCATAATTTCTGCCATAGCATCCTGAATCTTTGCAGCTTGTCCTTCAGGGGTCTTAGGATATTTTAAAACTTGTGTTCCTGGATTTTCAGGATCTTCTATCATCATCTTGTCATAAGAAGGTAAGATAACATCCAGAAGTTCTTTCACCACTACTGTGGATCCTAAAATTTTATCTACTAATGGATTTCGTTTTCTAAGTTGATTGATTGTTGTAGTAGCCACTAATAAACCTTCTTCCATTTCTGCTATTTTTGCTGCATCGGTTTCTTCTTCAAGAGCTTTCGTCAATCTAACTTTAGTTTTAGTAGCATCTATTAAAGTATCCAACATCAGTTTATCTTTAAATAGTTTACCTTGTTCTTCACTTCCAAGAATCTCACCTTCAGCTGCAATCACTTCACCAAATAATCCTGCACCTGTTGCACTTCTCATAGCATCTCTTTGGTCCATGCTTGCAAACAGTTCTTCAGTAGGTTTTTGTGCTTGTCTAGCTGCGGTCTGTAAAACATTTCCGCTTGGTGGATTGCCCACCATGTTCAAGCCCCAGTTAATCAGGAAACGATTAAGATCAGCTCCCCGTTTTGGATAAAATTTATCAGTTAATCTTTGTGAGGTTTCAAAAGCTTTATCGTAATCGATACCGCCCGTCTTATAACCTTTTCTTGGAGAGTCTAATCCTGAAGTGATCCCGCTTGTGGATCCTCCCAGTCTAAACATTGGTCTGCTTAAAGTTCTGCTCATTATTGACCAAATCCTAAACTTATTGGTGCAGGTTGATAGCCTGATTGTCCTGCTCCTCTAACCGCTCCATAAATTCCAGCCAACGTCGCTCCCGTTCCAAGAGCCGTCTGCAGCGGTGTTGGATTCGGTTGTTGTTGGAACTGATACTGATTACCATAGCCTCCCATGATTCCTGTAAGTCCTTGACCTAGGAATCCTAGTCGTTCGTACGGTTCGAATGCTTCCATTCGTTTTCTTTCCCTATCCGCTGTTTCTACAGCTTGCGCTTGGGCTTGTTGTTGTGCGCCCACTGTACCCAAAGTCGCAATATCTTGTTGATACATTCCTGGAACAGCTTGTGCTTGTCCCATCTGTTGTTGAAATGCTGTCTGTGCCCCTGCTTGAGCTTGGCCGTATCCTGTTTGTAATAATCGTGCTTCCGTAAGAGCTCTATTCATATCAGAAGCTGCATCGTATTCTGCTCCAGCTATTCCATGTCTTGCTCCCCCAAAAGCTCCTGCTTGTAACGCTCTATCGGAAATTCCTCTTCGTTGCATCGCTGCTTGTTTATCAAACGATGTCATCGTCGCATCAATCACTTGTTGTTGATACGGTGACATGAATTGTTTGTAAGCATCAGGACCTGCATAAGGTTCTGCTGCTGTTAAATATTGTTCAAAAGCTCCAACACCTTTACCTGCTGTGCCAGCTAATGTAGCGGCATCTTTTTGTAATTGATCCTGAGGTGCAACGTAAGGCGCCCATTGCTTTACGTCCATTTTATCTTTTGTTAATGCAGGTAATTCCTTACCGTAGTATTCTCCTAACGATTGTATAAATGGTGCTGGTAAATTTCTTGTTTCTGTTATTGCCATTAGACTACCTCACTCAATCGTTCTGAAACTTCAAACATTTCTTGTGCTCCTTGTCCTTGTGATTCTTCGGAGATTTTTCCTCCGCCTTCTAAATTTTTCATTACATTCTCCATGACTTCTGCTCCTCTGTCAATATCTCCACCCCCTGCATTTCTAACAGCATCTGCGGTAAAAACAAACTCATTTCTGCTTAATCTTGCAGGAACATCATCGGCTTTTTCTTGTCCTCCAATGGGAACAAAGCCTCCATCGTTTCTATAATCTTTTTCCATGCCACCTAGGTCCATAAGACCTCCTTCTTGGCGTCCTATTCTTCCACCTTCTGCTAATGTATATTGTGAAGGAACTCTGTAACTATCTTCATCATCTAAACTAGCTAAGTAGTCATCAAATGCTGCCTTTTTCTTATTCCATTCTCCTTGGGTATCATCTAATTCTTCTACGGGTGCATATTTTGTATAGGCTCCTGTTGCGATTGATGCTGGAATAATATATTTTGACCAGTCTGCTCCTTTTTTAACTGCCTCTTCTCCTAACTTTCCTAAATTTCCTATAGTTGAGTCAAAACCTGGCGCTAAATTAAATCCTCTTTCTGCACTACTTAAGTTAAGTGCGGGTGTAGCTTTTTGAAACATACCCCATCTTCCAGGTCGAGCTAGATTTCCAATTCCTTGTGAACCTGTTGGGTCTAATAATTTTGCTCCGAATTTTTTCCAAGGGGTTGCTCCTGCTCCACTTCCCCATCCTGTTCCACCAAACGCTTGTGTACCACCCAGGTAAGTTCCTGCGGCATACATTAATGCTAATTTTCCTAGCTTGCTTCCAGCAAGTTTCTTAACTTTTTTAAAAGCTTTCTTAAAAAAACTTCCTAAACCATATTTTCTTCTTCCTGTGTAGGTATCCATGATACCACCGAAAGCTGCGGATGCTCTAGGTCCTCCACCAAACTCTTGACCAGGAAACTCTTCTGCCATCATTGGTGATTGAGGTTCTTCAGTCTGAGCGCTTGCTATTATTTCTTTTATTTTTTCTATAGCTTCTTGAGGAGATAATCCTTGAGCTATGAACGCGTCATATAATTCTTTAATTACTTCTTTGGATTCCATCATTGCACCTTCCATCTCGGCGCCTTCCATCTCTGCACCAACCATATTTCCTTCTTGATATCCTGCTCTTCCACCTTCTGCTAAAATATATTCATCAGGCACTTTATAATGTCCACTTCCTAAACCTGAATCTACAACAGTTGTAGTTGTATCATCTACGGTTGAACCTCCACCTTGTGCCGCTAACCATGCTGCGTAACTAGGGTATCCTAGTCTTTGCCAGTCTTCTTGAGGACCCTCTCCACCTGTATCTGGAGGTGTGTCTAACTTATAATAATCCCTTAAATCTCGGGTAGTAGCGTCGGGAAATTTTTCTTCAAATTCAAAATCTCTTCTTAAACCTGCTAATCCTTTAGGATTAGCCCCACCTGCATACAAATGCTTAATATCATCTACATCAAAATCTTCTGTCTCGTCAGGAGGATTCATGTAATTTAATAGTTTAGCGATGAAGGGTCCTTTATTAGGATAAACTCCTGCTCGAACTAAATTTTTATATTTGTTTCTGGTAACAAAATTATCAATGCCTCTTCTTTCAAAGTTTCTTAAAAAGCTATCTGTCTTTGTCTGCTTGGGTGGAGTAATACCAGACCTAACATGTGTAGGTACATAACCGCTGGTATTTGTATGATGACTAGTTCTTGGTGTAGGTGCTGGTGCTTTGTAATGCATGTCTCTATGAGGACCACGCGGGTCACGGCCTGGAGGTGCACTCCTTCCGCCTACTCCAGGATTTTGAGTAGCTTGTCCTCTAGCACCTTGTCCTCCTGGACCTGGTCCACCGTTTCTTAATCCTACTCTTACATTTCCACCTTCATCTTTATGAATTCTGCTACCATAAGTATCAGTCCAATCACGGGCAATCTCTGGCTCGTTGGCCCATAAGTATTTACGTTGTTTCTCTGATTTAAATGGCATAATTTAAACTATATTATTTGATAATTAAGTAAAGGCAGGGATTTCACCTGAGTGTATACCTTTACACAAAAATCTATTGTTTTACAAGGTCAGACTTTGATAATAGTTCTGGCATTTTTTTAATATCTATCAAGACGTCCCTTCTTATATCCTCCTTTTTAGTTGTAGTATTGGGATCTTTTACATCAGCAGCAGCTTCAGCGTCTGATCCATACTCTTTACCTGTTACCTTGTTAGTAACCGTAATGACTGCTTCACTTTGAATTTCTTCAACTTTTTTACCATTTGCGTCCTTAACGGTAACAAATCCTTTTTCTTTAAACGACATTAGCTCCTACTAATTTCCAGCACACTGGCTGTCATTTCAATTTTATTGCCTGTTGGTGTCTGCATTTTTAAAATATCCCCTGCCTCTAGAACAATAACATTATTAAAAGTTAGAATATCTACACTCTCACTAGCTGCACAGGTGCTCGTATCATATTTAAAATCGGTTGTTGAAGAGTAATCATATACAGTGGTTGTCACAACTAATGAACTTCCATGAATGTTATAGATTCTAATGGTTTTAATAACAGCTGTTGTGGCATCAGGACAGGTATACATTGGATCATCTGATCCCGATGAAGTGATAACTGCTTGCACATTTTTATATACATTTGCCATTAAGCGAGAAACCAGTTCAATCTTTCCTGATCTTCCTTTTGTTGTTGTAAAAACGTTGAGTTCAATTGTTCTACAATTCCACTCAACGCTCTTGAAATTTGTTTCTGGTTAGAAAAATCATATTCTTCTTTGGGTTCAGGTATTTTAATTAGTATCTTAGCCATTATCTCATCCCGTCTGGTTTAAGATCCAGCCTCATAGTTCCAAATCTCCATGTTTCATCGACCGCGCTGTTTGCAATCTTAACACTAGCAAATCTTCCTCTCGCTCTAGTATTAAACTGAGTGGAAGAAGACGTCACAGTGAAAGGACTATAAACACTTGTGGTTGCAGTGCTTGAGGGAAAACGTTTAAGATTTAAAGTCACCGTTGCATTCCCTGTTAAAGTTTTAAAGTCAGGTAAGAATCTACTAATAGATAAATAATGTTGGCCTGCTCCTCCTACTTCTAAATCAAAATCATAAGATTCTAAAGTGCCTGCTATAGCAGTACTTGATCCATCTGGATTAATTTGATTGTTACCAACTTCCTGTTCATAATAAACTGTTTGACCTAAACCTGTTTCACCAATCACACTAGGAAAAGTTCCTGTGGCTGATGAATCAAATTTAGTTGAATGAGGATTAGGATAAATAGCAGCAGGCATCCATGAAGTTCTTGCTTCGGTACCTGGATACCACACTCCTCCTGGTACTTTATTTTGTGCACTTCCTGCAGATTCTCCAAAGTTATAGACAGCATAACGATCATTATAGCTTGCTCCTTCAGTTGGATAATACCAAACTACTTCGGTAAATAAATTATTAATAGCTGCACAGATCTGTTGACCTTTAGTGGTGTCAAGATCATCATAAACATAATCTTCAATCGTACAACTTAAAGATTTAACCGTACCATCAAAGAGGAAGAATCCTTTGGTACTCATCCAGTACGCCACACCATCAATTTCTACAACAGCATTTTGACCTATGAGTCCACAGTTCGTTCCCACTTGTTCAAATCCAAAAGTAAAAGGCGCACCCACATGCTTCATGGTATACAAAGCGGTGTCGGTCCATACCAGAATATTATCTTTTGCTTTAAGCGCTCCCATAATTTTAGTTCCATCTTGAAGTCTTTGACTTCCTGCACTATTAATAGCCGTAGGAATAAACGTATTAATTGTTTCTTGATCCGAAAACCTTATAAACATTTCATCCTGACTTGATGCGTCTCCAATCGTATTTTCAGTTCCCAATAAAACTAAGTGTCGTGTTACGGGTGACATCATCATGGTTCTAGACGCTGTAGGGGCTGAGGTTGTTATATAATCGGTTGTGCCTGTTGATGCACGAGTCGTGAATCTTGCTGCAATACTTGAATCCCAAGTATAAGTTTTTCCATTGGCAATTGTAGCCAATAAAACATCTCCAAAATTATCAAGAGACCAGAGTCCTGGTTCAAGGGTCACTGTTGAAGCGGCTACGGCTGATCCCCAGCCTGCATACAAGGTAGCATTATCTACAGTGGTTGCATCTGCATGGATTGCTGAAGACGTTCCTTTTTGAGCCCGTGCAATACCTGTTAATTCATTCGTTGATTTACCTGAATAGGTAATTAATTCATTTTGGACTGCAATGGTTCCTGAAGCAGGAAAAGCCGATGCATCGGTTAATCTTATTTGAGTAGCAGAGCCATTGTTTCCTTGGGAGTCAGCTGCTAATGCTCCATCTAAATCATTGGTAGCAACACCCGAAACCGTTCCACCAAAATTTCCCACACCAAAACCATAGCCATAGGTTTGAGCGGCTGGACCTACAGGTGCGTAGGGTTTTAAATCTACACTTCCTCCTGTTGCGGAAGAGCCCGAGGCTGTAAAAGTAATAGTAAATGTAACAGCTGTAGGAGTGGTAATCACTTGAAATAATTTATCTTCAAAATCAGAATCAGATAAACCTGTGCCCCCAGGTAAAGTTACTGAATCAAATAAAATAATATCACCTGCAAGAAAACCATGAGCTGCACTTGTAGTAATAGTAATGGTAGTGCTCCCATTGAAAGTAAAAGTAGCACTGGAGATAGTTGTTCCTAAAGGAGTAATATCATAAAGCTGACCTTCATAATAAATAAGTAAAAATTTGTCGGTTCCAATAGCTACGTATCGGTTACCATCAAGATCAACAAAAGCATGTTGAGCTCTGGCTACCCCCACAATCGTATCAGTTAATAAAGAAGACCATCCTCCTACTTTTTCAGGAAGACCATATCTAAATCTAACATTATCAGAACTAACCCAACGTCTTTCGGCACCAACTTGAGTCTGTTGTTTATCTATTCCAGGAAGTAGTTTAAAATCTACAAGAGCCATATTTTTAGCTCCTATGTAGTATAATTAGTTTTATAAGACCAACCTCTAGTCGAATCTATATATACTAAAGTAAGAGCTTGCCCATTATTACTTAAAACTAGACTACTATTAGCCCCATTAATGTTTTCTGATCCATTAGGTGCCACAGTTACATTGTTAGAGGCCCATGTAGCTCTAGTATCAATAAGAGTTATTTCATCACCTACCACACCTGCAGGAAGATTAATAGTAATAGGGTCAGACGTTGTATTAGCAAAAATCTGAGCGCCTGCAACTGCTGTATAAGGACTATTCGAATTGGTAATGGTTGCATAACCTTTAGTTAATAAACCTAAAGACGTATCTGTCCCATCGGAGTAAACCAATATGGTTGCTCCTGGAGGAATAGGAACTGGATTGGAAGAAGATGCAGTTAAAACACTTAAAGTACGATTAGAAGCTCCTCGAACTGTTGCATCCTGAACGACAAATACTCGCTCAGCTGAAGCAGGCATAATGAATTGTCGGTTAGCTGCTAAAGTTCCTGTTAACTTAAAAAATAAATTCTTTCCATTGGACGTTGCTCCTTGGCTCAGGGTTAATGTTACATCAGCTGCTGCGACGTCTACCCCTATATAGCCACTGGATGCCTGTTCTAAAATTTCTAAATTAGTATTAGTTACCGTTCCCCATAACCCAGCTTTTTCACCTGTGGTTACTTTCTCTATTTGTAAATTTGTTGTGTATGTTGATGCCATAATTCTCCTATAATGGGTCTATATTAGTCCAGGTTTGACTTGCATCTGGATTAATAGGATTCCACGTTATCACATTCACATCTGAAGCGCCAGTAGAAAGTGTAATCTCACTACCCGTTGGAATAACGGTCCCTGTAATTATAAACGTAATTCCATTTACGTTTTGACTGACCGTAACCACATTACCTGTAAGAGTAACACTCGCGTCTCCACTAATAGTAGGCGATCCTTGGGAAACGGTAACACCACTGCCTGTAACAATAATTACAGCGCCTGCGTGGCCCAAGCCCCCAAAAGTTAATTCTCCGATAGATGCAAATCCTAACATATAAATTCTCTAGTAAAAAGAGAGTGTCCAGGGTGATTGGTGGAGTCTGGACACTCCCCTTTTACTAGTATCATCTTTTAAACCATGAGGGAAGACCTAAATGAGGTCGTCTGTCAAACATATTCTCTTTAGCTCCTGGTGTCTTGCGATTATTATAATGTAAAAATGCTTGAATACATTCTTTACCTTTAAATTTATTTCTCCAATGCTCTAGTTCACATCCTCTATAAACCAGCATATCTCCTGGCTTTAAATCTACTTTGATCCCTTTCATTCCTTCTTTACCAGAAGGCTCTAGATAGATTGGCCAGAGATCTCCTCCAAGATTCATCGTCGTAGATATCTCACAGCTAAATCGATCCTTGTGTCTTTTAAGAACATCACCATTTTTATAAATTCTTGCATAGGTATAAGCAGGAGTCAGTTTTAATCCTGTAATCTTTTCCATAATGGGTTGACATTTCAGCATTAAAGTTTCCATAGCGATATCCGAATAGCTTGAATAGGTATGTGGGATCTGACCATCCGTTGGTTCATAATCACCTAATAAAATTTTCTTAAACATCTTTTAAATTAATATTCAAATTTATTCTTATATTTTTGTCTGTTTGATTAATGCTTCTATGTGTCAAGTGTCCTGGAAAGAGAATTAATGTGTTTTCTTTTGAGTGTACTTTAGTTTTATTTTCAAACTCTGTGTAACCATTGTTTGTATTAAAAGCAAAAAGAGCAACTATGTGAGGTTCTTTAGTATCAATGTGAAAACTTGTTTTAATATGTTTATCTCTGTTGGTATATAAATTTAATTTTGCTCTGTTTAAATAATTAAAGTTTAATTTACCAAGAACAGGCATTAGAATACTATTAAAGTAATATTCGCTTTCCACTTTTTTATTACCATATAAGGAATGATAGAACAAAAAATTTGAATAATCGTTTCCATCCCCTGTAGTTTCTGAATAGTACCACGGAATATTGTCAAGTTCTTTTTTAACCTTTTTAAAAATTTCTTTATCTAAAAAATTTTCTATTACTTTAAACATCTTTTGCCATCTCTTTAAGGAC
>Ga0208180_1001389_pt1 | contig 14797 bp, 13 predicted proteins | sample MalvireepMed_s16_FD_184241 | JGI IMG/M metagenome (GOLD analysis project Ga0208180, IMG submission 184241) | Marine viral communities from the Global Malaspina Expedition - Malaspina viral metaG DeepMed_s16 (SPAdes) (version 2) | ecosystem: Environmental > Aquatic > Marine > Oceanic | place...
ATGCGGTATTTCTCTCGGCAAGATTAGCAACCAAAACAAAAGCAGCCACTACCTCATTCAAGAAGTTATATCCCAAAAAAAGAATAAAAACGACGATTGGTGTTTTAGAGAACTTTTTCCAATAGCACAACCCAACTACAAACGAAAGCAGCTCGAGTGCAGTCATGGTCATCGTGGATGGATTGCTCAAAATGAACTCTAAACGTTCCTGTGATATTTCTAAATCCAATCTTCTCTAATTCTTAAATCCTAAATTAATTATTTGACCTACTGTGTTAAACTCATACTTGGTGCTTTTGCTCTATAGAAACCATAAGCAAAAATGAAATACATTAAAGCCCCAGCAAAAGTGCCCACATTTCTTAAAATCTGATAAAATTCCATTCTCGGTCCCGTATCCTTCCCTATTTTCTCCCACCCCACAAATGATGTAACTGAAGTTGGAATACTAATTACCAAATAAACCAAAAGCCCTAAGCCTAGATAAATAATCATGTTGTCTTGCAGCTTTGAAATAGTTGAAGCATTAATGACTTCTATAAAAACAAATAAAACACTGATCATCGTAAGAAAATCACCGAGAACCGTTGAGAACAATGCATATTCTAAAACTAGATTTTTGATAAATAACTGATACACAAAGCTTAGCGACCAAACACTATAAAAGAGAACAACGGCAAGTTTCAGCCTTTTTCGTATTAGGTATTTATAAAAAATGTAAAAATGAACACTAAAGTAAATGACTTGATGCACATTATAAAAAATGGTATTGTTATTACTCAAGCCACTAACGTAATAGGCTAAAGCAGCCATTTCGTTAAAGAAATTATATCCTAGAAATAGAATAAACCACCTTATAGGCGTTTGTTTAAACTTATTCCAATAAATCAATCCGAAAACGAAACTCAGCAATTCAGCAAAATCAGAAATCATTATTCCTGGATTTGTAACAAAGTACCCAATACGGTCTTGCCAATCAGCTATAATCAATAGTTCATTCAATCCTTTTAATTCTTTGATATTTTGCTAAAAATCAATCTTAACACTTTAGGCTCTTATAAATTAAGGACCCTTAGAACGATAAAACCCAAACATAAAAACGAAATACATTATGCAGGAAGCTACAAAGCTTACTTGCTTTATGGTATTAAAAAAGTCATTCCTAGAATCTGAATATTCTGTTATTTGCGCCCAACCTACGTGTATCGTAATCAGGACAGGAAGTTGCACCACAGCTTCTAAAAGCAAACCCAAACTGAGATAGGTAAAAAAATCATTTTGTATCCCTCTGACAGATCGCTGACTGATACTTTCTACAAAATAAAAAAGTATAATTCCCATTAGAAAAAAGCCTCCTAACACTCCAGGTACTAAAGCAAACTGAATCCAAAAATTAGAGACAGAAAGCCAGTAAACGTAAACGAACAACCAGATAACCGATAGTCCTATTATCGCCTTTCTAAACTTTGATCTTTCAAGTTTATTATAATAGAGACTAAATAACAGACCGAAATAAATTAGATAACGAAAATTGTAAAAAATCATGTTTGAATCGGCTACCCACTCCAATACATAGAAAACCGCCGCGGCCATTTCATTAAAAAAATTATAGCCTAGAAACAAAATAAACCATTTTACAGTTGAATTTTTGAATTTCCCCCAATAGATCAGCCCAACTGCAAAAGCAATTAACTCCAATGAATTCATAATCCAAAGCATTGGATTATCTAAAATAATAGACAGCTTTCTTTCTGAAACGGTCTGAGCGATTGCTATAATCAAAAACGATGATTTCAAGTTTTGAAAAACTAATTTGTTTGGCTGCACAAAAGAAGCCTGAACTTAATCTATATTAAAAATCAAACTCATTCGCCGGAGGTGGTGGAGCAAGCGTGCCTAAATCACCAGATAAGGACTCTGTATCTCCTTCTGCAGTCATTCCTCCAGAAGAACTTAGAACAGTCCCTACAGCTACTGCTTTCTTAGTTCCATCAGGTAGATTAAGAATAGCGAAGCTCACAGTATCTTTTGTACCATTAGGCAAATCAAGTAATGCGGCAGGATTGAAAAACACAGTTGCTTTGCCAGCATCTTTCTTAGCCGATTTTTTATTTTTACCAAAGTACACACGCAAATCTGTAATTTCAACACCTGCAGAATCAGCTTGTTGCTTAATATATGCCATATATTTTTGCATTTCTGAGAACGAAAAACTCACATAGCGTGTTGCCTTTTTGTACCTCACATCCTCTTCAGGGATGGTATCGCCTTCTTCGGTAATGTTTTCTGCAAGCTCGATAAGTTCAACACGACTGTTACCGTAATTTTTATATAAGGAATCTGCGCTAGCTAAAGGAATAATATTAGACGGAGCGCCTAGAATTGGTGCTTCATCTCCCTCGCAATCGCAAGGTTCATCACAAGAAGTCATTAAAAATGCAGCCGTAAGCACTGCTGCAACAAGGGTAGTTTTTTTCATAAATTGATTAATTGTTAGTTAGGTGTAAAATAGACATCTTTTTTTTCACTAGGAAAAAACTCCTTTAAAAAGGGTGTTTTTCCCCGTAGCTGATTGCAAAACAAAAAAAAGCCCGATTTAAAAATTAAATCGGGCTTTTTTGAATCTATTTATCTCCTTAGAATTCTGCGTTTTGAGGAAAACGTGGATAAGGTATCACGTCTCTAATATTAGTCATTCCGGTTGCGAATAATACCAGACGCTCAAAACCGAGACCAAAACCACTGTGCACACAACTACCAAAACGACGGGTGTCTAGATACCACCACAGTTCTTCTTCTGGGATGTCTAGCGCTGCCATTTTCTCTTGCAACACTTCTAAACGCTCTTCTCGCTGCGAACCTCCAACGATCTCACCAATTCCCGGGAAGAGAATATCCATCGCGCGTACGGTTTTACCGTCTTCGTTGAGACGCATATAAAAGGCTTTGATATTTGCAGGATAGTCAAATAAGATCACCGGGCACTTGAAGTGCTTCTCTACAAGAAAACGCTCGTGCTCACTTTGCAAGTCGGCACCCCATGCTTCAATAGGATATTTGAACTTTTTCTTTTTATTTGGTTTTGAATTCTTAAGAATTTCGATTGCCTCTGTGTAGCTCACGCGCTTAAAGTTATTCTCCAAAACAAACTTCAACTTCTCACGTAACGGCATTGGCGCACGCTCTGCTTCGGGCTTGCTCTTATCTTCCTGAATCAATCGGTTTTCTAAAAACTTTAGATCATCCTGGCAGTTATCCATCACAAACTGAATCACGTATTTGATAAAGTCTTCCGCCAGATCCATATTCATATCCAGATCGCAAAATGCAACTTCCGGCTCGATCATCCAGAATTCTGCAAGGTGACGGCTTGTGTTTGAATTTTCAGCTCTAAAGGTTGGTCCAAAAGTGTAAATCTGTCCCAGACCTAACGCATAGGTTTCTCCTTCTAACTGACCAGAAACCGTCAAATTGGTTTCCTTTCCGAAGAAATCCTTTTTATAATCAATGTTTCCGTCTTCATCCTTCGGCGGATTTTTCATGTCTAAAGCCGTTACTTTAAACATTTCACCCGCACCTTCTGCATCACTACCGGTTACAATCGGAGTATTTACATAATAAAAACCTTCTTTCTGAAAGTATTGATGCACGGCAAAACTCAATTGCGAACGCAAACGCATCACTGCTCCAAAGGTATTGGTACGTACGCGCAAATGGGCCTGCTCGCGCAACTTCTCTAACGTATGACGCTTAGGCGACAAGATGGTTTTCTTTACCTCTTCAGGATCTGCATCCCCAAGAATTTTAATTTCCTTAGCTTCAACTTCAACAGCTTGACCACCACCTTGACTTTCGATAAGATTTCCGGTCACGGCAATCGCAGCACCTACGGTAATACGTTTTAAAAGCTCAGGATCTGTATTTTCAAAATCAACTACACACTGTAAATTATTAAGCGTAGAACCATCATTTAGCGCAATAAAACGGTTGGCTCTAAACGACCTCACCCATCCTTTTACGGTAAGTTCGTGCCCCTTGGGCTCTTCTTTTAAAATGTGTACAATTGTTTTTCTCATAGTTATAGAATCAAAACGTCGCTAGACGTGATTTGCTTAGTTCTGTAATTAATCGTGATAAGCGACAAAGATAAATTTTACATCAGACTGGCACAAAACTGGCTAAAAATTTAAACAGAATTATTCTTTATCTAATTCTGCAAGCACTTCTTCATCTTCCACTTCGTCCAGAATCTGGATCGCCGGCTTTTTAAAGTCTTCTTTATTGGCAATATTTCGCTCTAGCGAAAGCAACAAAGAAGGAAGCAATAACAAGTTAGATAACATCGCAAAGATCAAGGTTACCGAAACCAGGCCTCCTAAGGCAACGGTACCACCGAAGCTACTGATCATAAATACCGAAAATCCAAAGAACAAGACGATAGAAGTATAAAACATACTCACGCCGGCTTCTTTTACCGAAGCATACACCGAACGCTTGATCTTCCACCCGCTACTTTTAAGTTCCTGACGGTATTTGGCCAAAAAGTGAATGGTATCATCTACCGAAATCCCAAAAGCAATACTAAATACCAAAATAGTTGAAGGTTTTATAGGCACGCCCAAAAAGCCCATCAATCCGGCGGTGATCAACAACGGCAGTAAATTTGGGATCAAAGAAACCAAGATCATTTTAAACGACCGGAACATAAAGGCCATAAATATGGAGATCAATAAAATGGCCAGCGACAAACTGATGATCAGGTTATTGATCAAATAATTGGTCCCTTTTTGAAAAACTAAAGCCTTTCCTGTCAAGGTAACGTCAAACTTATCTTCAGGAAAAAGAATACTTATTTTGTTGTATAAATTGTCTTCTACGATTTCCATACGATCGGTACCAATATCTTGCATAAAGGTCGTCATACGTGCATATTGACCGGTAGAATCTATGTAACTGTCCAGCAGCCCGGCTTCATTAGAGAAGCTTTGTGCGTAAGGCAAAATAAAGTTGCGCTCGTTTGAAGTGGGCAATTGATAATACTGAGGATCGCCATTATAGAATGCTTGCTTTCCATATTTTACCAGATTTACAATAGAAATAGGTTTAGAAAGCTCTGGAGTTTCTGAGATGGTTGTTGCCAGCTCGTCCATACGTTTTAATGTTGGCAACTTCATCACGCCTTTAGGACGCTTGGTATCGATCAACACCTCAAGCGGCATAATCCCGTCAAACTCGCTTTCAAAGAATTTAATGTCTTTGTAAAACGTAGTTTTCTTCGGCATATCTTCAATAAGACTTCCTGAAACTTTAATCTGATAAATACCTATCATACTTGCGATAAGCAAAATCACGGTGCTGATGTAAATCGTTATACGGCGATCGCGCACCATACGCTCAATCCAGTTTACAAAACCCTCGATCCAGGTTTTACCCAAATGTTTTAAATGACGCTCTTTTGGCGGCGACATGTAGCTGTAAATAATAGGAATAATGAGTAAACTCAGTAAAAATATCGCCAGGATATTTATCGAAGCGACGATACCAAATTCCTTAAGCAGCGAACTCTGCGTCAAAATAAACGTTGCAAAACCTGAAGCGGTCGTAATGTTGGTCATCAAGGTCGCGTTACCTACTTTGGTAATCACGCGCTGAAGCGCCTTGATCTTATTCCCATGATTTTTATATTCCTGCTGGTATTTATTGATCAAAAAGATACAGTTAGGAATCCCAATCACAATAATTAATGGCGGAATTAACGCCGTAAGCACGGTAATCTCATAACCTAATAAACCAAGAAAACCAAACGCCCACATCACCCCGATCACCACGGTGATCATAGAAATAAAGGTCGCGCGATAGGATCTAAAAAAGAAGAAAAAGATAAGTGAGGTTACCAGAAGTGCGCCACCTACAAACCAACCGATCTCACTTATGATCGTTGCACTGTTGAGTGTGCGTATATACGGCATCCCGCTGGTATGCACTGTGATGTCCGTTTCTTCTTCAAACTGATCGATCAACGGAATAAGATCTTCTACGATAAAATCTCGCCGCGCAGCGGTATTGACGATGTCTTTTTTGAGATAAACAGCACTGCGTATGGTACCCGTCTCCTTGTTATAGATCAAGCCCTCATAAAACGGCAAGTCTTTAAAAAGCTTTTTCTTTAAAGCTTCTGCCTGAACTTTAGTATTTACAGATCCTTCAACAAAAGGAACCATTTCAAAACGCTTAGGCTCCTCTTGCTTTTCAAGCAGCTTTAAATCCTTCAAAGAAACCGAAAGCGCAACCGCGTCAAAACTATTGATCGTATCGGAAAGCGCGTTCCACTTATTAAGCACTTCAGGAGTAAAAAGTGTTGAATCTTTTATTCCGAATACGATAAGGTTTCCTTCTTCACCAAACTGATCAAGAAATTTATTGTATTCCAGATTGACTTCGTGATCATCCGGCAGCAGGTTTGCTTCGGTATAGGTAAAGCGCATGTATTTCCATTGCGTTCCTAAAAACACCGTAAAACCGGCAACCAGAAAAAGAATAAAGAGTCTGTTGCGTAAAATGAGGCGTGCTACACCGTTCCAAAATCCGTAACCCAAAAGCTTGGTCATCGTCCTAATTTAAGAGGCGCAAAGATACTCATTTAAGAGCGAATAGCCTTTGCTATAAATCAAAAACAAAACCTACAAAGCAGTCAAGGCATTGACTTGAAGATTTCTATGGAATTTCTACCTAAAAATGAAGCTACAACTGAAGGTTGAAGGTAAACTTGAAGGCGATATTATCGGCAAAACTTGGCAAATGATAAGCCCCGTAGCGATAAGTTAAACTTGTTCCAAAACCAAAGAGGATCTTGTTGATCTCAAAACCGCTTTCCATAAAGCCTTTATCAAGTTTATTAAAACTCACCTCTTGATGGCGCTCGATATCAGAAATATCACCAATAGCATATCGCGTGATGAACACCATTTCTGGCTTGAATTTTTCACCTAAATTAAACGGTCGCAAATGATGCTTGATTTGTAAAGAGGCTATTCGGTCTGAAAAAAACTCTCCAAAATACATCGTCTCAAAACTATTGACACCCGCAACCGAAAAACGCTGCATTATGGTTTCTTTGGTTGGTGCATTGGGATACGCATGAAAAAGATGGGTAAGCGGCACATCGCCAAACGCCATTTTTCCTTCTACTAAAAACTCGGTGGTAGATTTATTGAGTCGTTCTACCTGATAATAGAATTTTGCACCCACGCGCGTAAAATCAAAATCGCCGTTGAACAAACCCGAAATTCCTTTAGATACCTGCGCGGTCACTTTAGGATAGCCATCATAGATCTCAACGGTTCCTTTTTCTGAGCGCATAAACTTACTCGACGGACTCCAACGGATTCCAAAAGTAGCTTCGGTAATGTCATATTCACTGTACGACTCGTCTCCCAGCACAAAACGATAGGCATCCGTTTGCAGTACATTGGTTTTAGCAAATTGAAATTCTGAAAGAATCTTTGGCGTGATTTGATATTCTTGATTCAGCCGATACGTTTTATAATCAAAAAACTGGGTGATGTTAACCAGACGCGGCTCAAACAAAGAATACACCCGGCGATCTGTCAAATAATTAAAGCTTCCTACTTCTTGCAAATCGTCGTTATAGGTAAAACTCAACCAGGCGCCGTGCGATTCATTCAGTAGGATCCCACCTCCTATTCCATATTTTAAAACCTGATCTTTAAAACCATAAGCCGCATAACCTTCTAACCTAAAATTCTTTGAAAAATCAGCATTCGTAACTCCGCCTAAGCCTAACCGCAACCCTTCATAATTGTTATATTTTACGGGATAGGTAAGATCAAAATCAAAGAAATCTACCGTGTAATAGCCAATTCCAAAATTATTGATCACCGCCAGACGGCGTTCTATATTTTGGGTTTCGACAATGTTATTAAGGTAATCAAAACTATTAAGATCACGCTGAGTTAAGGCTTGCTCCCGATAGCGTTTCCAGAATGTTTCAGGCTTTTTATCGGCATCTTCCATCACCTCGATTGCCAGATTGGGATGCTCCAACTTTTCTTTTTCTGAAAGATCAAAGTTGGCATTATACGAAGTAGAAAGTAAGTAACGCCCCTCTATCGCTTCTTTTACCGGATTATTCTCAATCGTCCCTACGGAAACTTTTCCTCTAAAAAGTGACAACCGCTTTGAGGTTTCACCCTTTTCAATATATAATTTACTACTAAGCGGAAGGTAAACCTCTTCCTCTGGCAGGTATTTATAATACTGCTCGATGCGTGCTACCAGCTCATCATCTATGCCTATGTGCACTTTTTGAATCGCCAGAGTTTGAGTATCGAGATACAATATCCCTACAAGTCCGGGAATCGTTTGTGGCCGCTTAGGCTGAAAAGCAATTGCCAAACTCTTTCGATCTAAAATGGTCGTATCACCGACAAACTGATAGTTATAATTTTTAAGTCCGCGAGAAGATAAAGGCCCTGCATATCGATAATTGAAGATCACAAAATCCTCGTCATAGAAGGAACGTGACTGAAGCGTGATCCCTAAAGTCTCATACCGCGGTTCGTCAAAGCCCGCCATATTAAAACCAAGCACTTCTTCTTTAAATCCGTGATGAGCATTAAATGTATTTTTTGAAACTTTCTCGGTAAAAAAGGAATGCGCATTGGTCTCACGCTCTAGCGAGTCTGTGATAATGGTTTTCTCGTAGGTGGTATAGCTAAAATGATCAAGACGTTCCTGCGGATTATTTTTAGCAGCATTGCTTATTGCCAATTGCATCAGCGAATCTACATCTATGGTATTTTGCTGTCCAAATAAAGAATTTGAAAGCGCAAAAAGCAAAAACAAACAGAAAATAAGCGGTTTAGCCATTATCAATCAAGAACTTAAAATTAAAAATACTATAAAAAAAGCGACCCGAGGGTCGCTCTTAATAAGAGTTTAACGTCTGTTAGACCGTAAGTATTTCCTTTTCTTTAACTGCTAGAAGTTCATCTATCCTCTTGATGTATTTATCGGTTAGATCTTGCACGTCTACCTCTGCGTTACTGCAAATATCTTCAGCAAGACCATCCTTCTCTAATTTCTTAATATCGTTGTTGGCATTTTTGCGATCGTTACGCACGCCTACTTTTGCATCTTCAGCTTCAGCTTTAGCCTGCTTAACCAAATCTCTACGACGTTCCTCGGTAAGTGGCGGCACATTGATGATCACGCTTTCTCCATTATTCATTGGGTTGAAACCAAGATTAGCATTCATAATCGCTTTTTCGATCTCTTGAATCATCGATTTTTCCCAAGGTTGAATAGAAATAGTTCTCCCGTCTGGAGTGTTTACGTTTGCCACCTGTGCCAATGGCGTTTGACTACCGTAGTAATCAACCATCACACTACCTAACATTGAAGGGCTCGCCTTACCTGCGCGAATGTTTGCAAACTGTTTTTTCAAATGATTTACGGCATTTTGCATCGCTTCTTCGGTGCCGTCTAATATAAATTGAATGTCTTCGTTCATAGCCTTATTAATTCATTGATTTTTTTCAAACCAACCAAAAATACTAAATTATAAATTTACGGTAGTACCTATATTTTCACCATCTACAACCTTGAGTAAATTACCCTGTTTGTTCATGTCAAAAACAATGATAGGCAACTCGTTTTCCTGGCTCAACGTAAATGCAGTGGTATCCATAACCTTCAAACCTTTTTGAAGCACATCTTCAAAGCTTATAAAATCAAACTTAACAGCTTTCTCGTCCTTTTCAGGGTCACTGGTATAAATACCATCTACACGGGTTCCTTTAAGGATCACATCGGCGTGTATTTCAATAGCGCGTAAAACTGCAGCTGAATCAGTAGTGAAATACGGATTCCCGGTTCCTCCGCCAAAGATCACTACACGACCTTTCTCAAGATGTCGAATGGCTCTGCGGCGGATGAAAGGTTCTGCAACTTCATTGATCTTTACTGCACTTTGTAACCGGGTTTGAATACCTGCTTCTTCAAGCGCACTTTGCAATGCGAGGCCGTTGATCACGGTTGCCAACATCCCCATATGATCGCCTTGTACGCGATCCATACCACGGCTGGCCCCGGCAACACCTCTAAAGATATTTCCGCCACCAATAACAATAGCAACCTGCACCCCTTTATCAAGCACTTGCTTTATTTCTTCTGCGTACTCTGCCAGTCTATCAGGATCTATACCATACTGGCGTTTTCCCATTAATGCTTCACCTGATAATTTTAAAAGAATGCGTTTGTATTGCATGGCGTAGATAAGTTTTTGACAAATATAAGGTTAAATTGGTTTGTGGTAAAAGGGGAAAATACCTGTGTAGCTTATTTAAAAAAACAACTACTTTTAAAGTATTCTCTACAGCTTAATTTGCAATTACTTTAAACACTCATTATGATGAAAAAAAATTACGTTCAAAGTTTAAGTTTTATTTTACTGGCTTGCATAAGCTTATGGCTCTTTCAAAGCTGTGAAAGGGACGACACATCGTATCCTTTGCAACTTGAACAAAAGGAGATAAAAACCGTTTCTCCTAAAAATGCCAGTGCCTATCTCAATGGTTTCAGGGAATCTAAATCTAAACATTCAGGTAACTATATAGTAGGTATTGCTGATACCGTCTTGATGGAGGATATCTCAAATACTTCTGAAAAACTTGCAGTAATTCCGGCTATGACCGTTCACCGCAATTTAAAAAGCAGAATTCTTCTTTTGGAGATAGACGGAAAAGTTGAAAGTGTAGTTTTTAGCACACACGCTTATGACAGCTCAACAGCGGAGTTGTTCTCTGGCGAAATTTTGATCACAGATCTGGAAGGGAATTTTATTGACGCTTTTGAAATTATATCGGGAAAAATCAATGTTCAATATCTCAAAAGTAAAGCAGACAGCACTAAAGCATTACAGTCTAAAGGAATTGTAGATGATGAGAATGATGATTGTGGCGATGGGTGTCCATTTTCTGTTTGTAGTTGGTGTGGTGAACTTGAAGAAGTCGTTATTACATCTACACCATCTTCTGATAATTACACCTTATCTATTGACTGGCTTTACTCTCAAGGATCTAATGGCACTACTGATGCTGCTTGTGAAGTAGGCTGCGATAATTATTGGAGTTTTGGAGACAATAATGAAGGTGGTGGGGGTTTTAATTGTTACATCCCCGGGGATTTAAACGGCGATTGCGTTGTAAACGATGAGGATAAGTATTTTTGGCCCTATGCCGATTGCTCAAGCTGGGAATACGCAATTCAAAACGGAGTACGAGCAGCAGCAGTTAAAGGTGTAAAAGATGCTTGGGCTACAGATCTAGGTCATGGTAATATAAAATTAACAGGTGCCTATTTCGGAATAACACTGTATTTTACCATGCCTAGATATGGATTTACAAATGGAAGGGCAGCAACTGAAACGGCTAAGGTTGTAACTGAAGTTGGTCTAGAAATGGGTAAATGGTTAACACAACCTGCTAATCACGGAGTAAGTGATTTACAGGTGGAAATCAAATATTATGAAATGCTACAGACCGGAATGAAAAAAATAGGAGGTACAGTTTCAAAAAATGACCTATACAATTTAGCGATAGAAAACCCTACCCAATACAAAGTGAATTTATTAACCGAAACAAATTGCGACTAAATATATGATTGCTTTTTTATTATTCGTTTTCAATATGTCAATACAAAATCCACAAGGCCTAATAGGAAAACACATCAGTGTCCTGCCCGACTATGAACAATTGGAAAATTATGAAGCCAATAATGAATTAGAAACAAGGGTTTATTATTCAAAAACAAACCTTAGCTTTTTTGAGGAAGAAATCAATTCGATATCTATAAAAACTGATAAAAATGACCTTATCATTGAAGTAAGTTTCTCGATTTACCAAATACTTGACAACCCCAATTATTTGGGTGTTTTCAATAAAGAGTTTGGTAAACCTGATGCTTGTTTTTGTTTTGATGAACTCAAAAAATCATCGGAACATCGTTCTGCTGAAGGTGTTGTCGTCGGGAGTAAAATATTTTCAACTAAAACATGTGATTGCAATGCTGATGATTTGATTTATTCCGTCTGGAAATTAAAAGATAATTTGTATTTACAAGTGACACACCCCTTTACTGAATATGCTACATTTCCTAGATTAAGTATAAAAATTTCTCAAACCAACGGTCTATTAGAAGTTGAATAGTCTTTTACAATGACCAGATATACTAAAAATACGCGCCAATAAAAAAAGGCTGCCAATGGGCAGCCTTTTAAATTTTTTGAGTGGATAAAATCTTAAGCTAAGCTTACACGTTTAAATCCTACTACTCTTGCAGCACCTTTGCTCTCTACATATTTAGCAACGTTCAAGCTTTCATCCATGATGAATACCTGATCTAGTAATGCTTTCTCATTATCTAGCGTAGTATTGTCTGAAACGAAACGCTCTAATTTACCAGGAACGATACGATCCCAGATTTTTTCTGGCTTTCCTTCAGCTTTAAGCTCTGCTTTGATATCTTCTTCTGCCTTAGCCATAACTTCTGGAGTTAATTGAGACATAGAGATGTATTGTGGTACGTTCTTTTGGGTTTTACCTAAACGACCTAACTCGATATTTTCTTTTTCGATCTCAGCGATACGCGCTTCAGTTTCTGAAGCAACAAATTCTGGATCAAAATCTTTGTAAGATAACGTAGTTGCTCCCATAGAAGCTACCTGCATAGAAACCGCTTTAGCAACTTCTTCAGCGTTATCTGTAGCTTCAGATAAACCAGTTAAAGCACCAATTTTGTTACCGTGTACATAAGCACCGATGAATGCTGCTTCTAACACTTCAAAACCACCTATTTCTAGTTTCTCACCAATAACACCGGTTTGCTCGATCAATTTTTCTTCAACAGTCATCCCTTTAAAGTCTGCTGCTAAGAATGCTTCTTTTGAGTCAAAGTTGATTGCGATATCTCCAAGTTCGTTTGCTAACTCTACGTAAGAATCATTTTTAGCAACGAAATCGGTCTCACAGTTTAATGAAAACACAACACCTCTGGTATTTGCATCATTAATTTTTGCAATTACAACTCCTTCACTAGAGTCGCGATCTGCTCTTTTTTCTGCAACTTTTTGTCCTTTTTTACGAAGAACTTCAATTGCTTTGTCAAAATCACCTTCAGCTTCTACGAGTGCATTTTTACAATCCATCATACCAGCTCCGGTAGCCTTTCTCAGTTTATTTACATCTGCGGCTGTTATTTTTGCCATTTTAAATACGTTTTATGAGTTAAAACAAAAGTCGTTTAGTTTAGTGCAAAATTGCAGTATACTAAACGACTTTACTTATTATCAAATTGTTAAATACTATTCTTCTTCGTCGTTAGCTACAGCTTTAGCTTTTGCCTTAGCAGGCTTAGCCGCTTTATCTTTCTTACCTTCTGCAGATTTTTCTTTACCTGCTTTACGCTCAGAAAGACCTTCTACGATAGCATCAGCAACGTTAGAAATGATTTTCTCAATAGATTTTGAAGCGTCATCATTAGATGGGATAGCATAATCAACCTGACGTGGATCAGAGTTGGTATCAACCATCGCAAAGATTGGAATGTTTAATTTTTGAGCTTCTTTAATCGCAATGTGTTCACGCTTGATGTCAACTACAAATAAAGCACCCGGAAGACGTGTCATATCCTCGATAGAACCTAAGTTCTTCTCAAGCTTCTCACGCATACGGTTCATTTGTAATTGCTCTTTTTTAGACAAGCTATCAAAACGACCGTCTTGTTTCATACGATCTACAGTTTGCATTTTCTTAACCGCTTTACGTATAGTTACGAAGTTGGTTAACATACCTCCAGGCCAACGCTCTGTGATGTAAGGCATTTTTGCACGAGTTGCTTGCTCAGCAACAATTTCTTTAGCTTGTTTTTTGGTAGCTACAAAAAGTATTTTTCTACCTGAAGCTGCAATTTTACTCAAAGCTTCTGAAGCTTCGTTAAGTTTTGCAGCAGTTTTGTATAGATTGATGATGTGGATACCATTGCGCTCCATGTAGATGTAAGGCGCCATGTTTGGATCCCATCTTCTGGTAAGGTGACCAAAGTGTACACCTGCATCCAGTAAATCCTTTACATTTTCTGTTTTTGCCATTTTGACTTTAGTTTACGTTCCCGTTGTAGTAGCAATATGCAAGTGGTCTTCTTAATGAATCGCCAAGCACATTTAGATGCTAAACTAATTTCCTGATCACTCAGGACAACGACTTAATTTTTAAATTAATTTCTTTTCGCTTTCAAAAACTGAATGAAAAATAAATTCCATAAAGATTGAAACACGATTGCTGTTAACGTTTTGAGAATTGGAATTTCTTACGCGCTTTCTTCTGACCGAATTTCTTACGCTCTACCATTCTTGGGTCTCTTGTTAACAAACCTTCCGGCTTAAGGATACCTCTGTTCTCTGCATCTACTTCGCACATTGCTCTAGAAAGAGCTAAACGTACAGCTTCTGCTTGTCCTGTGATACCTCCACCATAAACGTTTACTTTTACGTCAAAGTTCTTATCATTTTCAGTCATTACTAATGGCTGATTAACTTTGTACTGTAACGTTCCTGTTGTGAAGTATTCTTTAAGATCACGCTTGTTGATGGTGATATTACCAGAACCAGGAGCTAAATAAACACGAGCAACGGCGGTCTTTCTACGACCAATTTTGTGAATTACTTCCATTTACTTGAGTTCGTTAATGTTAATTGCTTTAGGTTTTTGCGCTTCCTGCC
>Ga0208180_1001391_pt1 | contig 14788 bp, 28 predicted proteins | sample MalvireepMed_s16_FD_184241 | JGI IMG/M metagenome (GOLD analysis project Ga0208180, IMG submission 184241) | Marine viral communities from the Global Malaspina Expedition - Malaspina viral metaG DeepMed_s16 (SPAdes) (version 2) | ecosystem: Environmental > Aquatic > Marine > Oceanic | place...
CCTATGCCACGGATATCAATTCCGTTTGGAAGAATTGCTACCGTAATTGGAGCGATCAATACATTGCTACTGGTAACTATAGGTGGGCTTGGACTGTTCGTGTCTTATATTAATCCTGTTCTATGGATAGTTGATAATGACCTCATTGGTCCATACATCCCACTAGGTATAGCAAGCGTAGTATATGAGCAGATAATCTTTTTACAGACTAACTACCTGCTTTACATGATAGCAGTATCGGCTGGTCTAATTGTATTCGGGCTGTTGCTTCATGTGACAAATCAATCTACTCCGATGGCTATTATCAGGTCACCAATTACTGCTTATAGAAGGGTAACTGTCTGGAGAAACTGGTTACTAGCTAAGATAACTTATTTGAATGAAGAGTCTCAGAAATGGAAGACTCTTTTTAAAATCGTAATTTCTCCTTTTTCCCTACTTCGTTATCTGGGCTTCTCGCCACAAATGGCGATTTCCCTTCTAGCTATTGGAGGCACCGCGGGTGCTGGTGTGGTTGTGAACGAAACCCTCTTATCTGAACGTAGCTTCTCGGCAGGAGATTCAGGCATATATGCAGCACCTGCTCAGAGTCCATCAGCTACCCTTGAAGAGTCAATGGCATGGAGACAGGTAGACAAGGATGACAACACTCTTAGAATTGTGTTAGGTGCTACTCCAGTCAAAGAGATTACTATTGAGAACGTCAGTGTAGGTACAGTTTATAGTAACTCTGCGTTGCCATCAGGGGAATCAACTGCTGTACTGGTAGGCGGTACCCTTGTGTCTGGTGGAACTGATACTTGGTTGCAAGTAGGGGAATTAACCATTGAAAAATCTAGGTGTCAATCAATGGATTTCTCCGACATACAGGCTCACACGGTCAATATCATTGGGAATGCTTCGGATGGGCAAAGTATTTCAAGCACTGCGGGTTACTCGCGTATGCGCGCCATAGGTGGTGGGCATCACCAAGCAGAGGCGATGAATACAACGGGTGGTAGCTATGACCGCATCCATATTGATGCGCCTACAAGTGCCGTAGATGGTAAGGTAGATAAGCTAACTTTGAGCAATCTATTTACTGAAGGTGGTGCTTGCACGTTCAAGCGCATAAAGGTGGGAACCATGAATATCCTGCTTAATGAAGTAGGATTGGGTAACGGCTTTGCGACAAAAGAGTTTACAGTAGCAAGCACGGTAACCGCTAGTGTTTGGAATGTATCCGATAATGTTGAGGTTAGTATCGCAGTTCCATCCGCAACTTTAACTAATGAGTAAGGCAAGGAGATGTGGAGTTGTGTAATACAACTAGCAATATTAGGGGCTATACTTACATTAATAGCATTAGTAATAAGTCTATTAACAGTATAGTATAAAAAGCCACTTCATATTGTTTTAGAATATATTTAATTTATGAGAATTATTATTCCTAATTTACCACCGCGCGATGCCAACCCAAATACTAAAGCTCATTATATGAGAAAAGCTAATACAGCTAGAAATATGAAAGATGTAATGATAGCTACAGTATTAGAATTACCTACTATGGATAGACCTAAGAAGCCTATGAATAAGGCTCATATAAGTATTACATTTCAAGCTGTTGATAAAAGACGTAGAGATTTTGATAATTTATTCTCTGCTTGCAAAGCATATATAGATGGACTAGTAGCTTCTGATATTCTAGTAGATGATTCAGTTAAACATGTATCCTATAGTTTATATTATGAATCAGCTACAGATCACGACCGTACAATTTTCGATATAGAGGAATCAACGTGAACCGGTTAACCGAATTAATAGATGCGGCACTTCAAGAACAAGTTAATATAAAAACTGTCTTAATAGGTAGTGCTGTTATTATTGCAGGAGTAGCTCTTATATCCATTTTAAAACATAAGGGATGTAACGTTTGACAGGCAAAATCCTGAATCATACTGAAAAATCTAATTTAAAACAGGCTTCAAAGAATTTCTTTTTAGGTAACAACCAAACAAGTTTAGGTTCTGCATCACCGTCACCTGTTTTTTGAATTGCTTTAATATTATTCTCTATTGCAAATCTTTCTATATTACTTGGTGTGATACTAAAGTAATCTTTCCCGTCCGTAATAAACCACCATCTAGCCTTTGTTGTGCGTAATGCAGATGGAGTTCCGACAGGAAATTCAAGTTCGATTAATATATTTCCTGTCTTATTGCTTACGTAATCATACTTAACTTCTATTCCAGCCTCTATTTCTGGTATGAATATGTCATATCCTTTAAAGTAACCATCAATTTTATATGCAGAAGGATAAAATTTCTGAAGATATCGTAAAACTATATACTCTTGGGATTCACCTCTAGATAAATCCTCTTCAAAATATTTAGTCCAAATTTGTTTAGGCTTATATGTACTATTATTAAGAAATCCTGACTCTAACTTCTCGTCTAGTTCAGCACAATATTCTAAGCACTCAGGTAGTATGTCAACATTACTCATTCTCTAAAACTTTTGCGTTTAAGTTAGGTTAGGGTCATTCGTTTTCCAAGACTTTTAATGACACTCCACCTAAGAATCCAAAGATACCACCGATAATTGCGGTGATGACTTCTATCGCTCCCATATGCAATCCCACTATTACGGTCACTATACTGAATATAGTTGCCGAGCATATAGCTAAAAAGATTTGAGGTCTTAGCTTTCCTATTTGCATAATCTACTCCTTCATCCATAAACTTTTTCGATTTTCCCGCATTCCTCTTCCGTTAATGGTTCGCACGTTAGACATCTTATTGGTGGTTCATCCAAGTCTGCAAACCTTAAAGTTCTTTTGAGTACAATCTTCATATCCCTAACGAGGGGTGTTTTACATTTAGGGCATTGCATAATCTACTCCTTGTCAGCTATCTTTGATAGATGCGTTGAAATGTCTGCCAAGACATATTTTATTTCTTTAAGTTCACGCCACAATAAGACATCCCCTTCTGACATCCTCTGGAAATCAGGTTGTATTGCATTAGAGTACATGATAGCTTCTAATGGCGTATCCTTTCCCCAGTCTTCACTAACATATCCAATCTCCTCTATCTCTCGAACTAGATCTTCATCAAAATGTGCCACCCATGATCTATCTTTATCTTCCAGTTCTTTTCGTGTTGGCATAATCTACTCCTTTGCTTGTCTGTTGCTCTCAATTGAAGAGAGTACTATTCTTCCTGAAATGTTTACAGATTCAGGGTAAACCCTAATCCATTTTTCTCTAAACCCATAACTGTCTTGTGCAAGCCATCTCTTAACCGTCTTACGGGTTACAGGAGTCTCTTCCAGAGAGAGCCTAAAGGCTCTTGTCTCAGAGTATTTCTTTAAGAACTTATCTTGTTTAGTTATGGTGAGTTCTTTTCGTGCTGGCATAATCTACTCCTTAACGATTCCATGTCCAAAACTTTGATCCATTACTTCTTTCATATCTGTAGGTTTTGTAATATAAGCCAGCATCCTTTCTTCAGCCGTCTTTTCTAAAGATTGCAATATGTCTGCCAAAACGTATTTTATTTCCCTCATCTCAAGTTCCAAATATAAAGCATCTGCACTTAGGCTTTGCCATTCGCCACGGTTTCTCCTGTCTTCATCCATGTCACGGTCTTCCTCTGTTAATATTTCTCTGGTTACTAATTCCTTTCTCCATCTCCGCCTGGCAATCATTTGTAGATAGTCTGCTTCTACGCTATCCACTCCATGAACTAAGTCGATTGTTCCTAGCACTTTCTGTAAATTACTATATGTAAGGTTTCCAAAATTTCGTTCATATCTTAGCTCACTTTTAGGACATAGTAGAAGTTCCCCAATTGTTTTTATCTTAAGCCTTTGTAAACAATTCAGAAGCCTTGTCGCCTGAGTATTACTCAGCACGGACGTATCTAAATCTTCTATTTTTATTTCGGCTGTTTTATTATTTATCTGCATAATTTACTCCTCTATGGTTACATACTCTAATGTATTTGCTTTAATCGCAGCCTCTTCTTCTAATGAAATGAGAAATTCATCAACAGCAGATTTGCGAATTAATCTACTTCCCTCCAGTTTTATTGACTTGATTGTTCCATCTGTAAGTAATTTTCTAGCTTTAGTAATTCCGCACCTTATATAGTCAGCGAATTCGGGGACTGTCATTAATTCACTATTTGTTTCCATATCCATAATCTACTCCTCTATCTCTACGTAGCCGTCTTGTGTCCAACGATACCATGTTCCGTTCTCTTCTTTAGTCCACGCACCAAGTTCATTTTTCGACCCACCAAAGTAAGGTCGTGCTAGGTCTGCCTCTATAAGTAGTTGGCTGATAGATGGATTGTCTGTTGATTCTATCCACAATTCACCTAGTACTCTGCCATACTTATCAAAGCCATGTGACTTGAGAATCAAAGTGCCTTTATCAATTATGTAAGCAGTCCATTTATATGTTCTGCCAGACTTATACGTTTTTGATTTAGCAACAGGAGTGGATATTCCCTCGATGAGATTTATAAGGAATTGTTTTGCCTTCAGACCAAGTATCTTTTCTTTCTTGTCAGAGGTGCGAGACTCTGGAGTATCTATTCCAGTTAATCTTATTGATTTATTAGTTGCAGCTTGGTCAAACCCTAAGTCAATGTACTTAGTGGAGATAGTATCGCCATCATTAATCTTTTCCACGTAGTCAATTTTATATTCATACATATCGGTTCACCTCTGCATTAATTTTAGGGAAATTTCGTCTTGCCAGTTGGTTTAGTTCGCTCCAAATGATGGCATGGGATTTCTTCCGTAGTGTTATTGAGTGAAGGTCCTCTTTGTTCGTGAATTTTTTAAAAGCATAATGGATTGATGTAAGCATTATGTCTTCAGTCCACATCTTAGATGGAGCTATCGCTCCCGGTTTTGAAGTAGTACCCCTTTTAGATAGTTCAATTTCTATTTTGTGACGTATCGTTTTTCGTGGATCGCCATCGTTTATAAGGGCATTGTCTTTACCTAACGCCAGACCTTCCCAAAAATCTACACATGCTTTCGTGTCAATACTTCTATGCAGCAGTATTAAAGCTACAGAAGGTGCTATTGGTAATTTCAACATCTTTGACACAGTTTCTTGGAAGTATTTAATTGCATCTAAGCCTTCGTCACTCTCGTTAAGGTGGCTGTCTATAGCTACTGAAAGAGGATTGCTAATTGAATAGCGGTGATTCCCCTGAGATGTCTCATATCGCAGGAATCTATACATCCACCTAGCTACTCCCGCTCGATAGTTATGATGCTCCTTCCCTAGCAAATAGAGGGTGTCTGCATTTGTCCTTGCCTTGTTTTGATCCATTGCAATAAAATCTTCAAAATCATATCCTGATAAAATAAGACTTTCATGTGATGTTCCTGTGTTTACCATCGCAGTCAACCGGTGGTGTCCATCTGCCAACTTGTGGTCAGGACTTATCCTAATGGGGTCAAACAAACGATCATTATATTCACCACTTAGCATCGCTCTTTCGAGAGATTCTAGTAAGGGCTTGCTTAGTCTTCTGTTCCCTATAGAATTTCCCAAAAGGATTTTCGCCTCGTTGGGTGTAATTAGGATTTTGTCTAAGAATATTCCGTTCCCTAAATCAATTGGGAAAGTTACTGCCTTTGCCTTTTTACTCAATAGTGTAGTCATTCCTGTCTCCTTCATTGTATAATAGCCCGACCGTTCCATTATCGTTAACTTGTAAAGATTTAGTTGATCTTACAAAATTTGCGATTGCATCACTTGTGATCGTTTCATCTTTTACGATACTTACTCGTTGTGCTAACTTGTCTAAATCTTGTGATCCACTAGATTTAATTATCTCTTCACATACTTTAGCTACTGTTAGTTCTCCTAGAACTTGATCGCTCTCGCCTAAGTTCATAGACCTGAATATTACCTTATCTGTATAAGAGTTTCCATACTCCGATTCTATGACCTTATCAAGGTAGGTTACTTCAAAGCCTCTTGCGGTTGAAGGGGCGGCATCATTTCCTTTACGCCAATACATAGCAACGTCAGCTACGTTATTACCCTGTGCATTTTTGTAAGTGTCGATCTTTTTTAACTCGTGCATCATTCTTGTGCGGTTATGTTTCATACTGGAACCATACAACTCACCTGCTTTATTGGTATGATCTATTGTGACTGAGGTAGTTCCCTCACCTAGTGTTCGTAAGGCATTGAAGTAGCGTTTTATACTCTCATCGTCATTTGCACTACCATCAATGGCGGCAGATAAACTGTCAATCACGAGGTAAGTTGGTGATCCAATATCAGCTACAATAGTTGCAACCTCATCAATCTCATCTGGTAGACTTCTATCCATTCTCTTCCACAAGATACCTGATTTCTCTGGATCAGTTAAACCAAGTCCTTTTTGAATTGCATACAATCTGTTTTTAAAAACTGAAGATTCCTCTTCCCAATCTAGCCAGATTACATTCCCTTTAACGGCACTTATACCTGCCGTAGAGATGCCTCTATCTACTAAAACGCATGTGAGTAGGCTAAACATACTTTTACCCGACCCACCTTTAGCATATACCATATTGCTTGCACCCTTAACAAAGAACGGATTTACAAAAAAACTTCTAGGTGATTCATTAATATGCAGATCGGTCATTTCTATTGCAGGAGTACCTTCACGATGCAGGTCAATGATAGCATCGAAAGCCTGATTGATTATGGTACCCCATGATATTTGTGCAAAGTCATCAGTTTTTTCTGAGAGAACTTCTATCAACCTACGTTTGGTAGAGTAATCTAATAAGCTAACATTAGTTCTTTCGATACGTTCTTGTTGTTTTCCGATAGTAGGTAAGTCAGCGTATATTGTAATCTCTGCTTCTGTTACTCGTTTCCTAACTTCCCATACTCTGGTAGCACGTATCTTTACTCCATACTGATTGAAGATAACATCAATAACTGTACCTTCTTTTCTCACTTCCATATTTGATTTCAACTGTTCACTACTAACCATAGTTATATAACCTCTTCTTAGTTTTTTGCTTTACTACATTCTCTTCATTTGCAGGTTCCTTTTTCTTTGGATTATTCAGTTTCATCTTGTTATATATTTGAGTAAGTTTACGGTCTATATCATCAAGTTTATTTACATGTTCCTTAAAATATTCTGGATGAGAGGATTCAACATTACGGGGAATATTAGTTCTTCTTCGGTTAACCCATAGCTTGCAACAATATGTATCAGAGGCAGGGTAATCTACCTGACAATTATATTCTCCATTTGGGTATCTTGGGCATTCATCCATTAGTCGTACCATCCTTCCTTTAGAAAGAAGTGAGTTCTTAGCTCTCTTGTTTCTGCTAAACAATCCGCCTCAGATATCAAATCACAAATACATTCACGATTGAATCCACGCATCATCCAACATTCGGAACAACGGTTATTGCCTCTCTGCTTGGGAAAGGCATACCATATTTTTTTATCCTCTGGACAATGGTACCAATACTTTCCTGACTCGCATTCAAGTGAAGAGCAGTCCGTGTTCTCATAAAAACTAGGTGGGTCAACTGGTGGCTCGTAGCTAATTGTCCATATCATCTCTTTACCTCGCTTTCTATGCTTTCTGTTACAATCATTCTCCATTCGGATATCTTGGACATTCATTCATAATCTCTCCTCAATGTAACTGCAAATGCAATCACCCGACTTAACCTTTGGGATGAACAATTTACAAGAGTCGCACCGGTTTATGCCCTCATCTTGCCGAAACAATTCTGAACAGGACTCACAATAATAATAGAGAGAGTCTGCATCCTCACACGCTTCAAAATGATTCTGTGCTGGCGGCTCGTAATAACTAGCATCAGGTATATTCATTACTTCACCTCGTTTTCATCAAATATCATGTCATCTAAAATTTCCCAACCTCGTTCTATCATGCTGTTTGTCATCCATTTCTCGTTGCTACTTAACCATGCCTCAGCTTGGTCGTCAGTCCATTGTGAGTATTCACGACTAGTCCTTATGTGGTGAACATCATCTGTAGTCCATGCAACTTCTGCATATCTTTTCATTCTTTAACTCCTTATGATTTTGTTGTGAGCAGTTTAAAATCTCATACTCAGGAGAAGAGATGCACTTCCTGTAACTTCACCACCAAGTTCAGAAGAGTTGGGATTATTTGAAAGTCCTCGCAATGAGGTAATTTACGTCAGGAAACCAAATGAATGAAAAAAACTGACGGGTGGTTAAATCCCTAGCGTTTATTCATTATTTTCTTTTAGCCATTCAGCTACTTCCGACTTACGGAACTTATATATAGTGTTGTAACGATATCTAGGCATACCTGCTTTAAGGTAAGTATTCCTGATAGTCCAAACACTAACGTCAAGCCACTCGCTAAGTTTTCTAATACCTATAAAAGGTTCTTCGTTCTCAACATATTGGCGTTCCACTTGTTCTTCCGATTTGACTTCCATAATCTCACCTCGCAAATATTTTTAAATGTGTTTTGATGTTCGGGTATATTTCTTATTTCTTTTATTTGTATTTGTTTATCCTCAGTCTTTGGCAATTTAACTATGATCGCTCTCATTGGCTGAGTTAAATCTTCATTAGTAAGAAATGTTTCATTACCACTGTAGGCTAGGGCTAACGTATATGCGCCACCTACCTGTAGTACCATCTCTGCATGAAAATCTTTAGATGTTTTATAGTCTATAACTACTAGTCGGTTATCAGTATCTCTAACTATTAGGTCAGCCGTACCTGCAAATCGTATACCATCTTTGTAGTAGTAGAGACTTTGTTCTGTTGCAACTATTCTAGAATCAAATCCAGAATCCCTGAGCCATCCATACCAAGCTGAGACTACGGGTTTAAACTTATCTTCATATGGTATGTTTGGGTTATAGGTTAATTCTTCCAGTAAGTAATGTGCCTGAGAACCAAAGTCACTTGATTCTTTTCTTACTTCTTCAGCCGCATCCTTAGACTTCTCAACCATCTTTAGGATCGCATTGTATTGTAAGTCAGGAGCAAAGGTTAGAAGGTAGGGTAGGGTATTCTTTATATACTCATACCCTAAGTTCCATCTCCAAATCTCTAAGCCTTTACCCTTGTCCAGTACATCAATGATTGAGGTAACTCTAGGGAACACTGTTCCTTCAGGGATACGGCTATCTCCCTGTACGAGATAGCCTTTCGCATCGTTAGCTAATCTGACTTCTACTTTCTTATGTTCTATAGGTGCAACCATTATTCACTTATAAAATATTTCTCTGGATTAGTTATGAAATCAAAGTTCTGAGCAATAACATCTAGCATGGTATCTGCCATAATGCCTCTTAGAATTGGTCGGGCATCGTTAGCCCACATACTGCCGACTCTCAACATAATTTCTTCAGGACTTTGAGGTTGACCTGATTGTATACCTGCCTCTTTAACAGACTCATACATAGTGCTATACATTGACTCTACTAACGGTGCCAACATAGTGCTTACACCATTGAAGGCATTACCGATAGACATACCAAGTTGGTTTTGATCAGCAAATATATTAGCGAGTTTTTGTTTTTGCCAGTCAGGTATATCTACAATAGTGTTATCTACTGGTGGTTGTGGTGGTATATATGGTGGTGCAGGTGGAGCATATGGTGGTGCAGGTGGAGTATATGGTTGTTGTGCATTTACATTAGGTAAGTTTGGTACCTGATGTAATCCTTGCGAATTATCAACATTAGGATACTGAGGGAATGGGTCTTGGACTGCATATTGTGGATTAGGTTCTACACTAGTAATTACTGCACCTGCTGTTTGTAAAATGCCTACGGTAGGTGGAACATTCATATCTATATATGGAATACTTCTATCCCACTGAGATATTTTCCAATAGTAATCATCGGGTAAGGCAGTAGCAGGGTTACCAGAGCCGTTACCATTAGGCTTGGTCTGTTCTAGTACAACATTAAAGGACTGAATACTTTTAAGTAATGCAAACAATTCTTGTCCTTTAGGTATATCTTTAAATTCTGCATTTGGGAACAGGAAACTGTTTGGATTCACGTAATCAGGACACACACTTTTATCCACAAAGATTCTTTGAACACTGGTTAAATGATCTCTCCCTGCCAGAGTTGATAACTCTTCAGCCCACTCAAACACTCCCTGCAATGTCCATTGGTTTTGATTTTGGGGATTCTGTTCACACTTGAGTACGTGTATTGTTCCGTTTATCCTTGTGGGTACTGGTTGCCATCTATTATTCATCGTCATTTTCTTCTCCTCTATTTTTAAATTCATTATAAACGATATAGTTTTCTGCTTGAATTAAGACAGGTTTAAAAGTATTTGATATATCATTAGTAGCTACCACTAATCCATCTATTTCTTCTAATAAATCCTGTAATTTATCTAGTTCTTTTTGTTTGTCCTCAATGAAATTGTTATTCAGATATCTTTGTGACTCTATAGTCGTAACATATTGTTCGAGATTATCTTTTCGATTGGTTAGAGTTGTGAAGTATGAATCAATGCGTTCCTTAAAACTTGAGAACGTTTGATCAATCTGATCTATCTTTTTATTCATGTGCTTGTTTTATTTTCCAGTCCACTAGGTCTACATCCATATCGCAATGTGGACAACCGGCACTTATCCAATTCAGGTGATACACTAACGTAGTTTCACTACATCGAGGACACGTAATAAGAAACTTCTCCTTATTGGGATTCTTATTAGGTGGTAAGGGTGGTTCCTTATTAGAGATGTATCCATCTACAATTCCTTCTGCCATCTGTTGACATACTTGGAACTCATCTTCATTCAATTTACTTGCAAGCCACTTGGCGACTACAGTTGCATGATGAATATAATGTTCTGCATCCATTTCTTCTTCTAATTCTTTAGGCATACCTTTTACAATAACAACAAGTGTCTCAGTGAGGGCTTGTTTATAGGTTTTCCACTCCGCCTCATCCATTATTTCGTGAATATAGTCATCCATTGCCATGTCATCTTCTTTGGAATAGTTACTCATCATTCACCCTTCTACTAGTTGGACGCACTTCATACCTATAAAACTTCAGATCACATTCGATAGGACGTCCATACTCAAAGATTACACGAAGGAGTAATGGTGTAAGTTCCATAGACCAATGTGTATTCATTACTTCACATGTTAGTTTCTCAGCCATAGACCAAGAAATATTAAACTTTTCGTATACTTCATTTCTAACCTCATAAAAATCATACATGTCTAGGTGGTCGGAGCTTTCTTCTCCCACGACTCCTAGCAATCCATTAAGTTCTTCAGCAATGTACTCTTTTATTTTTGGACGATTATCTTTATTAACTCTAGTTACCACTTTCTTCTCCTTTCAATGCCCTACTTGGATCATCCTAGCATCATCTTCCACTCGTGTCAATACAGTGAAATACAGTTCTATTGACCAAATTGACCGATAAAAAATTATCTGTTATATTTATAGGGATATCGGATGTGAACTCTGATGTTTGTTGTGCTAGAGAGAGTGTCTAGCCTGAACAACTTTGCACTCTCTCTTATATTTATATAAAGAGATTATTAAAAAAGATATATATAATATATAATATATATAGTTTTTCTTTTCTTTTATTTAAGTATATTCATTAGGATATTATCTATAATATATTTAGTTTATTAGTTTTTTAGTTTGTATTTAGTTAGTGCGGTAGCTTTTGCCAACTCCACTTCTTCTTTTGATAGACTGTCATCCGCTATTTGTTGAGCAATCGTCGCACACTCTTGTGACTTCTTCTCTGTTGGTGCAGTCAGGGCTAAGTAAAGTGCTAGTGTAACCGCCTCAAGTGGGTTTTCTGGATACCCTTGTGGTACGTCCATCATTCCACCTTCACTTTCTCAGGGAAGAATGGTAACTCGTGATCCATACCGCCTTGATTAATGGTAAGTCGTACCTCAAACCCTAACTCTCTAGCGTAATCTAGTAGAAATTCATTTAGTGTTTGTTTCCCTGCTATGCGAGTTAATATTCTAGCCTTCTCATTTGCAGGGTAGTAATACTTAGTGCCATAATGTGTTTGTGCTTGTACCAATACTTTTTTATCGTTCATTAGTTTACTCTCTTTCCGATAATACCCTAATGAATATACTTAACTTATGATAAGTACTCTAAGATAGACACTATAACTATATGTGTTTTATTCTTTCTCTCGTAACTCTAATTCTTCTTCTGAATATTTATCAATGTTGTCATGTATCCACTCGATCCCTGCATCGTTCATCGCATGGATAATATCATCTTCATAACTATAAGACTCAACCCATTGTTTAACTTGTTCGTTTGTCCACTCTGGATAGCCTTGATCCTTCCTGATTTGTTGGATTTCTTCAGTGTCTATAAGGGATTCTATCTCTATAAAGTCTTGGTTTTTTCCATAGTATTTTGGCATTTGGTTTATCTCTCTTTCTTTAAAAGAAATAGTGCCTATCTTAGAGTACTTATCTGCCTGACAGGTATCCTAAGATAGACACTAGACGTAGTATCATTAATTATAGTTTCATTATTCAGTACCAACTATGTGGCACGTGCAATCTTTATCAGTATGGTACTCATCCAAAGCCTCATAGATCATCTCGTGGATAGTATCATGGTCTACTTTCTCGTATGGGTAATAATGATCTACTATATAACGTGCAATCATGGCTCTCCATTTTGTATGTTCTCTATCTGATAGGTTTTTCCATTCAGTATGGTTATGTCCCCAATAACTATTATTGTATTCAGTTTCCAACATATTTCTAGCTGAATTAGATTTTCTTAGCCATCCTGTTACAGCGATAAGCATAAATTCTCGAATGGTTGTATTTTTATTTATATTCCAATTTTTTGTTATCATTTGTTTTGTCTTTCCCTACGTGTAGTGCCTATCTTAGAACACTTGTCAGGATATAATGACCAATCTAATATAGACATTATCTACTTTGTTAATTGTTTTCATTCTTGTGTTATTACACATCCATTATTCGGGTTCTTACATTTAGGGCTATAACATTCTTCACATTCAGTAAGTATTTCATTTATCCGAATCGCATCTTGCAATAGTTTTAGATATTCGATTTGCTTACTATCAAAGGTAATTTCTAAAGGCTTTTTTTGTTCAGTCATTAGGTATTATCTCCATTTCTGATAATGCCTATATTAGATTAGTCATTATATAATTTAGATAGTTAACCTAATATAGACATTATTCATTATGGTTTTCAAATTATTTATATTGTTTGTATGATTTTAAATCTTGATTCACTAGTTCTTGACACTTAGTAGGCAATGCTTCAAAGTCTATTACCTTATCATTAGTACCCCATACACTATAGCGTTGTTCTAATTCACCATGTTGACCAAAGCCTTGTGGATGCGTTGGGTTCTCCGACATTGCTAGGTAGGGATAAACTCCATATTCATTGGGTTCATATAAAACCATGTACCTATCAAAGTGTTTTTTGCCGCTATCAGCTACTAGTAAAATCCCATTAGGATAATTTGTTCTAGACTTTCTATATTTCATTTTGTCTTTTTCCTATATAAAATCCACTATCCCATTGGCATTCTAAATCCATTAGATTTGCATAGCGATTGTCATCATAATTTATTTCACCTGATAACATTTTTTCTTTGGTTTTTCTATATGGATTATCTGCAAGGTTTGACCCAAATATATAAGCAGTCTTTCCTTCAGATGTAGTACTATCTAACATTATTTGTTTCTCTACTTTCTAATAATGCCTATATTGGATTAACTATCTAGGTTAGGTATTCTTATCAGGATATTATCCACTAATTATTAATTGTTACTCTTCATTAATCATTTCATCTAATGCGTCAATATCAAGTTTAGGATCAAAAAAACTTACACCGTCTTTTGTTTTAGTTTCTTGTGTAAATCGTTCAATCTTCTCATCTTGCCAAGTGTCTGGTCTCATTAGATGGTTAAATGTTCCTATTAAATCATTGCGCAATGATAAGTATGGCGATGCATAACCTTTATAACCTTTGACTATCTGATATAGTGGGTAATCATTTTGTAACCATAGCGCAACGTTCCAAGTTTCATAATTTTTCCATCCATTGTAGGTAGTATCTTTTGCTAAACTCATTATAGTTTTCTCTACTTTCTAGATAATACCCTGATAGGGATACCTAACCTTTGTGCTTGGTACCGGATTTTGCCGGACGGTCAATCAATCTTTGTCATTGTCGCCATTACCCAAGAATCACTATTCAGTTGTTAAGGTTCTATCACTATCCATAGTCTACACGCTCATACAATAAAAGTCAATAGGGTAGATATAGATAGCCTATCTATCTATATACCGGTGGGCTGTAGCCATATCATGTATTGGTGTAGGGTGTATCCAAGTAATCATGTAAAGCTAATAAAAAAGGATAAGGATAAAGTCGCTATCTAAAGTAAACACTAAACTATATTTATTTATATCTATTCTAAAAGACTTAGCGTTTATGTTAGCTATGACCTAAAGTAAACGATAAATTATATACTTAGCGTTTAAGTTAGCCCCACGTCACAATATTTTTTCCCACTATATATAGCGTCTATTGGTTACCCACCGGGTATCCCTTAGCGATATGTAATAGTGCAAGTGCATACCCATCTATATTTAATTTTATAAAAAGGGAGATAGTATAGATAGGATATTTATAAATATGAAGGCGCATATATTATATATATATATATTACATACAATAATAATTCTTTTCTCTTTTTATTTATATAATATATATAT
>Ga0208180_1001397_pt1 | contig 14740 bp, 20 predicted proteins | sample MalvireepMed_s16_FD_184241 | JGI IMG/M metagenome (GOLD analysis project Ga0208180, IMG submission 184241) | Marine viral communities from the Global Malaspina Expedition - Malaspina viral metaG DeepMed_s16 (SPAdes) (version 2) | ecosystem: Environmental > Aquatic > Marine > Oceanic | place...
CCTTTATATATCTGACAATATCCTTTTCCTCTTCAGGAGTTGGCGTAACAGTAGACGGCCCTGTTCCGGGTATGCCTACGTCCCTCGCCATGTCTTGACATAATTCTAGATATGTGCTCATTTTAGATTTCTCATTATATCGGTGACTACTCGATCAGGTTTAATATTAGTGGCACACAATGCACCCCCGCTCTCTTCATCTCTATTACAAGTAGAGAATCCAAAATGCAGTTTATGACAAGGGAAACAAGGACAATCCTCTGGTTCAAACGCAGTTGTATTTGTCCAGTGCTTTGTTAGATTTTCATTAGAAGAATGAGAAAGAAACACGCACTTATGGTTTGGTAACATACTCGCCGCATTTAAGACGCCTGTCTCTGGCCCTACCACAACATCACAATGTGGTAATAGCGAGAGAGTTTTCCCTATAGGTATCTTACCGGACTTTAGGATCACACGATTTTCTTTTTCCCAGCCAACTTCCAATAATTGGCAGAGATGATCTCCAACCATAATTATAGAAACGTCTTTTCTTCTTAACAAAAGAGCGGCAACTACATTGTCTGTCCAAGGATATACCTTATGAACAGAAGAACCAGATAGAGACCACAAAACAAGGTATCTTGTTTTTATTTTCTTCCTCTGTTTCTTAGCCCACTTTTTATCTAGGGGTGATGGGTAAAAGACAGGATTGTGTTTGAACTCTACACCTGCAATCCTGTGAGTTTCCTCAAGATAATTCTTATCACATAACTCGTGTATTTCATCTTTTGATAAGTGGTATCCTTCACTAGCCTCGACTCTGACTTCTTCCCCATCTACTTCAACATTTCTTGACGGGTTTAATAGAAGGCGTCCCTCAACTGATTCAGACAATTGTACAAACCTATCAAAACATTCTGACATTTTCTCCCAATAATCTTTAAGTTTAAAGTTATTTATTTGGTTATCTTTTTGCACTATTAACTGATCAACATCTGGATTATGCTTAAGCATATCCGCCCCTATCTCAGTTACATTAACGCATACTTCATAACCCTGTTCTTTAAACCTAGGGAACAAAGAGGATGCCTGTACTATATCTCCAAAGGCTCCATACCTCACGATACATACAGTTTTTCTACTCCTTATTCCACCAAAATCTTCTGAGACAAAATCTTCAACTTCTTTAAAAGGAACTTTTGTTATCTTCATTCAGGAAGCCTAGCCATCACCTTCTTCCTTATAGAGTCTATCTTCTCATGTGGGTCTAGTACGATATCACCTAGATTCTTAGCTTCCCATATTAAAAGATTCCTACCACCTAATCCTTTTTGTTGTTTAGCCCATTCTTTATTTCTAATTCCAAATATCTCTTCGCCATGAAGATTGTACTGCCTATTATCTTGTTCATACTTAGCCTTATGAATCCCCTGAACTTCTCCATAGGGCTTCGACCAATCAATAGCCACAAATATAACTCCTTATTCTAAAGACCACCCAACCCATTCTGGTCTGTTGCCAACATTGGCGTTATTTTGTTTCTGGTTATTCTCATTCATGTAGGTATCTTTTTTATCTACCAGAGTATAACCACTTTGTCTTGGATCATTAGAAGGCTTTGACTTCTTATCAAAAGTCTCCCTTTGAAATTTACCACCCACTACTAGCATGTCCATCATTTCTTTGCCCTCATTTTCTTTTTAGGCTTTAGTCCATAGCCACCGCCTTTACGAGTAGCCTTAGCAACACTACGACGCCCACTAGCAGACATTTTCTTTCCAGATTGTTTACCTCTGGTCATACCTAGTTGCTCATCTTTCCTAGCATTGTATCCTTGTTTTTTCTTAGCCATCATTCTCTCCGAAAGAAGGGGGGCTTTCGCCCCCCAATCCTGTATTAACGAAAGGTAAAAGAACCTAAAGAAGGTGTTGAAACCTTCTTCTTCTTTATCCCATCTGGCATCTGATTCGGGCCATGGCTGTCCATTCCCAATTCCTTGGGAGTGTCCGACACCTTGTCCAAACTAGAAAGACCATTTTCAGGGACTTTTCCGTCTGCTGAATGTTTATTACTAGCCATATTTCCTCCTAGTACCAGTAGATCATTATTTGCACATATGCCTTACCAGCGGGTGTACCACCAGTTGGGGCTTTGAGCGTCAAATGAATGTCAGTATCAGCCGGAAGAGCCGCTAAAACTAAATCAGCCGCTGTATCCGTCATTCTCTGTTCATCACCATCAGCAAGAGTGCCTAGACCCATTGCTACATACTCCGCACCTGCGGCTGAAGAACCTATATTAACTGCACCTTCAGTAGTAACAGCATTAAAGGTCTCATAGGCTTGAACCTCAACTTCCTGTACTGTTCCCTGCATTCCTGAAGGGCCACGGAAAATTAAGGCCTCAGTTGCCGCGCCGAAATCATGGTTAAAAGTGAAGCAATAAGGGGTTGGATTACTATAACTCATAATATTTCTCCTTAAGCCGCACTGTCCCAGATCACGATACGTGACTGAGCCGCTTGTGTGTGTGTAATGCCAAAGCCACCAAGGTAATACCAAGCAATACCCCGATCACGACCAAAGTCGCCCGGAATCTTGCCACGCATTTCCTCTGGAACAGCAATAGCCTCTGCTACGGTGTCCTCGCCAAAGAATATAGCCCAATCACTTAGACCATTAGTCCAAGCAACTCCAGCCGTACCCATGCCAGTACCTTTCGCAATGTGCGTTTGCTCTACGAAACGAACACCTTCGTACCTACCGATTTCCCCGTTCATAATCATTTGGAAACCCTGATCCACATACTGATGGATAGATTCCAGATCATTCTTGAGGGTACGATAAGTTGAAGGCCATGCAAGACAGTAATAATCATCACCAGTATAAGCGGGAATGTTACGTTCTTTCATGGTGTCAACAACTAACTTGACATGCTCTTTTCCCAATGCAACATTATTGGTCAAAGTAGCTGTGCCGTTCGTGGTTAACGTAAGCGCTGTTGTGCTAGTACCAGCAGTAGGTACTACACGTAGTTTGGCGGCGTTAAACTGAGCGGCGGCGAGTGTGTCAAATGCTTTCTTAGCATCATTCTTCAACACCTTCCTGATGATTTCACGAATTGGCTGTTCACTCAGATCGTCCAACTTGCCTGTCCAAGGCACTGAGTTACCAGCTTCCGTAATAGTCATCGTTCCCTGAGAAATCGTAAACGATGTTTCAGGTATAGTGCTCGTTTCCGTCAGGGTAGTACCCTGAGTGGCAACGTCACTAAACACGTTCCAATGGAATGTATCGCCACGGTGTAAACCCTGATGTGCGGCATCTTTGATGTCACAAAATTGTCTAAATTTGACAACGGGCTGAACCGCCATTCTCAACTCTCTGCTGAGATTAAGCGCATACATATAACCACCGGAAGTGTTGACAGACCATACTTGTCCTGCCATGTCTACCTCCTAAATAGTTATAATGATTGCCCTCTTTCCGCTCTCATCTCTTCAATGACTTGACTTGGAGTTTTCTCCACTTCATCGTCCTCTCCGATCTTGGCGCTTTTTCGGGCAGGTTTTGGTTCAGAAACGATTCTCTTTTTTCTAGCGGCTCGTTCATTAGACTTACCATTAGATAAATTGAGATTCGCCCATTCTCTCGCGTATTCAGCGGCGGCCTGAATAACATATCCCGGTGCTAGTGAAGGTTTTTCCTTCATGATAGTAACCGTTCTGTTATCTGCTATGGCCCTTAGTTCGGCATTTCCCGCAATTTCAGGATATTCAGTTTCAAACCAACCAACTGCATCTTTAACTGATTTTTGATAATCCCTCTGTTGCGCTCTAGCCTGTTCCATCTGTTGGCGAGAAAAAGCCTCTTGTAAGGCTTTATTAACTGCTTCCTCTACATTTGGGGTGGCTCCTTGTGAGCGCCCCGATGTCAAAGTTTGTAACAATTCTGCGGCTTTATCCGCATCATCTTCATATAACGCTTGGTGATACTCTTTTGCAACTTCAGTAAAGTTAGTATCTGTTTTAGGCGCATCGTCCTGCGTTTGGGGTGGAGTTGCCTGTTGTGTTTGAAGTCTCTGTACGTATGAACGTAACTGAGACTCCTTTTGATTAAGCCACTTCTCTTTAACTGCGGCTTCCTCAAATCTTTGCTGAGAGGCGGCATCTTTTTGATGAGATACCTTAAGCCCCTCAAAGGGAACATTAGTTTCTGTTCCGTTGACCTTTACAGTAGTAAACCATTGACCATCTTTTAACCAAACAGGTGAAGTCGGGTCTTCTTGTTGTATTTCTTCCTCATCCCTCTCTTCGGTTGATGTATCAAGGTCTTCGTGCTGTTCTACAATTTCAGAGAAAACTTCTAATTCCCTGTCCTCGACGATCTTATCCATAGCCGTATCACGAGGACTTTTAATAGATTCCTCTTTTTCTTCTTGATCTTGTTTTACGTCTTCAATATTTTCTAGAGTTTCCTCTATAACTTCTTCCGCATCCGATTGGGTAGCGTCAACCATCTTATTCTCCTAATTATTCCGCATCTTTGTACCTAGCCAACTTATCCGCATTCTCCCCGTCTGCAATAATCGCATCCAACCATTGCAACAACTTAAGTGGGGTAGCGAGGGTTGAAGATATTTTACGGTATTGATTAAGTTCCTCTGATGAAGAACCGCTGTACTCCTGAAAAACCATTTTTTGTAGGTCTGATATTCCCTTTCGGTAATCCAGTATTGCCCTATCAACAATCGCTTTTCCAGTTGGAGTTCTTATAAACTCTTGGGTAGTTCTCCCAATTTTAGTCCTAGTAACTAAGTCATCGACCCTAAGATCAGCCGGGTTTGTAAATTCACTCATCCTATTTCATAAGGAACTTTATTGTACTTATCTCTTGCCATTGTTCCCGTCTTACTAACATTATCTTTGTCTTCTACCATCCTTCGTTGTATCTCCCCATCAACTATTTGATTAAGTAAAGCATCTCTCTGTAACATTAGTTCAGCACGTCTGGTGTCAGCGTCCTGTTGTTTTACATAAGCCTCAGATTGTTTTATACCCAGTTTTCCTACTTCTCCCTTAGAGGACATCACCTCTTTCTGGAGTTCTGTCTGCGCTCTCAATTGAGCGGCTCTCAACTGAGCCTCTTGCTTCATCTGTTCTATAGCCATACGGCCCTGCATCTTGACCTGATCGGTCTCTAGCATCATGGTCATTTGTTCGATCTGCTGTTGCAGTTCTTCTACCTGCGGATCAGCCTCAGTAGGCAGAAGGAATCTAGAACCATCCTTATATCCCAGTAACCCAAATACTTCTTTAGATACTTCATCTAAATTAAGTTTTCCTTCCATTCCCGGTAACTGACCTACACTAGTTACCCCAAATAGCAGTTGCTGTACTCTTCCAACAGGGTCAGTAGCGTTCATTCCTACATTAACCTTAAGAAGAACGTCCTGTTTTAGAAGTTCATCCATGATTTCATCCTGACCAAAATCTACGACACCTTCCTCGCCCTCAAGTCCACCAGCCTCACCTGCGAGTGCAGTAACATGCTCATCATTTTCATAGTACTGTTCTAATTTAAGCAACTGCTTTAATACTGGTTCTACCCACGTCTCAGCGAATGTCCTAAGAACAAACTCCGTGATCATGTTGGTATTGCCAGCAAGAAGGGCCATACCGCCTACAGTCTCATTAAGATTACGAGCGCCACCTACGGTTGAGGCAGAGAAGTTCCCTTGCAGTTCATCGAAATCCATATTAATTCGATCCTGCTCTTGGTATGCAGATGCTGTGACATCACGAGTCTCAATAACCCGGACATCCTGATCTGGATCATCCATCTCAACAGCACCGCCGGGAACAGACCTGAACAGAGCATCCAAATCTATGTTTCGATCCCGTCGGATATGGTAACGCTTGTTCATCGCCAACCTAATGTTGTCGAATCTTTGGTTCCATATGTCGTTCGATGCCGCTTGCAACTCTTCTGTAAGTTCTACAGTTGCTGATGGGTATACACGATGGGCTTCAATATTGAGTTTCCCCATAACGTAGGGGCGCTCTCCATCTTTTAACCATGGGTACATTTCCAACAATGGTTTTGGATCAGTTAACAAGTATTGCGTACCTGCCGTAAAAAAGCACCAATCTACTCCGTCCTTTCTTATAATATTTTTATGAACCCATACAATCTTGTATTCTTCTACATTTTCAAAATCATCTTCTAAAGGGTCTTCTCTAGGTTCTTCCCTAGTTAATCTTGTAGTGTCGTCTGTCTCGTCTGTAGTCGTAAGCAACTGTTCAAGAGTAAGTTTTTTCCATTCGCCATTATCTATTCTCTCCATAGCATCCTGAGCGAACATGGGAATAAGATGGATAACATAAGGAGAAGATGATATAGGGTCATACCAATCTGACGCCGGGTCTATCCTAAAATTCTCAGGTTCAATTACCTCTATAACAGGATAGTCCTTCAGAGTTGATGTAACCTTTTCTTTAACAGGCTTACCTTCCATATCTACAACATTTTCACCAGCATCATCAACAGATGCGAATGTCTCATCCTTTTGCTCAAACTCCCAATATTGGTGAGACACGACTGTTCCATATATAGCGGCATCTTGAAGAGCCGTTACCATAGTGCTAAACCACGGTATTGTATTAGTCAATCTGTACTGCATTATAGATTGAGCCACAGACGCACCTGCTACCTGCATGGGATTATTAGGATTTGCCGGACTAATAGACATCATATCTTCATTAGTAAAGAAGGCCGTTGCCATAGCAGATTCAAGTTTACGAACAGTAGTCCTAGTTTTTGGCCTAAACAACTTAGACCTTTTATCATAGGCTGATGTTAAATACTTAGAACCGGGCGGATGGTGGCTATTAAAGTTAGAGATATTCTTTTCCCACTGAAATCTAAGATTAGTATCTACCCATTCAGTAGAGCCATCATATGCCTTCCTAGCTAAATTTAACCACCTCTCATTTTTGTCGCCTACTTCAGGAACTTGAAGATCAGCCTCATTCAATGGTGGTTGTGGATTAATTAATGACATTAATGTAAATCTCCGTTAAGCCTTCCTTTAGAATCCATCTCTAAATCGCCATAAGTGGTTTGATTAAACTTTCCTCTCTTTTGGCGATACCTTTCTAATATCTCACCACCAGCATTTACTACCACCTTATAATCATTATCTATTTTATCAGCATGAAGAACGAATCCCCAGTTACCAGATAACCGCATAGACTTTACACCAACAACACCATCCATTACATGGACAGCCCATAACCAACCGGGGTATTTCTCCTCCAGTTTTTCAGCCACATTTTTTGCTAATGCAAAATCTTGTACATTAAAAGTTTCAGCTTTTTCTAGTTCTACCATTTGATCTCTTTGCCTTATGGAATACTCTTTCTCCATTATTAAAAATATAAGTAGTAACAGGTCTACTTCTTCTTTCTGGATCAGCCTTCTCGACATGTTCCATCCACTGTATTCTTTTTTCTTTACCACTCATGACATTATTACCTGTGGTTTATAGTAGGGGTCTTTCACCAAAGGCCATTGTGGATCATGAGGAGTAAACACAAGATTACCTGATGAATCTATGACAAAAGTATAAGTAACGCCTACGGTTGGTGTAAGTGTGCCAAACCCCCATGCTTCTGTATGACTTGCCCAATCACCAGTCCCACTATCCCATAGACTCCCACCGCCAAAACCAGTAAGACTTGCGGCATCTGGAATAAACTTATGCCCTCTTAAATCTTTTGGAACAAAACCAGTAAGGGCTAAACTTGCAGAAGGAACATACCAAAGTTGTTGTATAGTCCTACTTGGAGCCGTTCCAGATAGAGTTAAAGAACCAGCATCTGGTTGATTCTGTCCAGTCTCTATAGCGGTTGGAACAAATGGAACAACACTCCAAGTATCAGAAGAAGCGGCCCATGTCCCACCGTAATTATTCCAGTTGTAAGTCTGTACTATCTCAAGAGAAGTGTTCTCTGGAGATATTGTAAATCCTTCACCTGCAAATGGTAACTGACCTGTTAATGTAAGAGTAGAAGCGGTTACCCTAAAATCATACATAATCCCCGATGCGGGAGAATATGCGGTAAAAGTTAAATCAGCTTTATCTGGAGATATTCCAGTTCCAACAGCAACTTGTGGAACGGGGCCAGAACTCCAATCACCCGCTGTAGCAATCCATGAGGAAGTTAATTGATCCCATTCGTAAGATTGCAATAGGTTAAGATTAGCAACACCGGGAGAAAGAAAAAGTTCTAATCCAAATTTAGGAGCAGAGCCACTTAAAGTTAGATCACCTTTAGCTGGAGTAATATTTGGGCCATCCCAAGCCCGACTAAATTTAGAGTCGTCCCAGTCTCCTGTTGTAGCCGCCCATGTTGTTATAGCCATTATTTAACTTTCCCAAAAAACATGGATAACGTAAATCTAAAAAATGGTGCGTGTGACGTAGGTGGTCTAACAGAATGAGGATGTTCTCCATCAAAAACAACAAGCCTGTTTGGTCTATACTCTACTGCCATTTCTATTTCTTTATTATCCATCGTATAAAACATAGTTTCTCCTCCCCATTCCCTTTTCCACTCAAGGTTGGGGTAATAAAGAAACACCTTTGGGCTTCTGTTAATTACACTTCCAGACCATTCACTTGGATGAGTGTGTTCAAAAAATGTTTGCCCAGAACTAGAAAGATTAACAACAGCCTTAACTGGATTAGACCCATCCATATACTTAGCTATAGGAGTTTCTAATAATTTTGGTACAATTCCTAAGTTATTTATATCGCTATCACTGTAGTTTGAATGCATACAGACATATGAACTATGCTCTTGTATTTCGTCATCAAGCCACCCAAGAGAAAAAGCTGACCTCTTTACAAAGCCCCACACAACAGAGGAGTAATTATAATCAAACACATCGTCAAAAATTTCTATGCTCAATTACCAGTCCTATCGTACCCAATTACCCCGAATTGCGATAACGAATACCTGTAAGTATTTTTAGATTTAACTTTATTTGAATGATGCTCCACCCAAGATGGGAAAATAACACAGAAATTATCCTTAAACTTAAACGATATATCATAGTCTGCGAAAACTAACTCGCCCCCCAAAATTTCATTACTGTTAAGATTAAAGAATGTTATGGCAGAAAAACTAGAAATATCAAAATGGGTTGAATACTCATCCCCGTAAGAATACCTGTTAAGCAATGAATGATCCGTAGTTATTCTATTAAAGGCCACATTTGATGGATGAGTTTCCATCATTTTAGTCATTATAGGATCACGAAATATCTTTCTATTAGAAGAAAGAATAGCAGAACAATCTCGCCTAAAGTAAAGACTATCTATGTATATACCATTACCAGACATCTTTGGAGAGCCATCGTCATTCTTATCAGATGTGTTGTATCTTTCCACCTGTATATCTGGAACAGAGTCCAGAATATAGTTTAGATTCCTTATCTCATTCTTGATAAAGATTAATTCTTTTTCTGTATACAGGTTAGTTATGCACAAATAACCAAAGTCCTTTAACCTATTCTGGACAATCTCCATTAACTAATTAAGGGAGCCTCCATACCCTCATAACAATTCCGAATACTAAATGGATGATGTAATCCATAAACATTCTCATCTTCATAGTCTTTAGAATTAATAGAGTATTGTTTAAAAGCAATCCATTCAGGATCATCATTGATAAAGTCTGATATTGATTTTGCATAATGCCAAAATTCTGTATCCCACTTACTTCCAAATTGATAATGATACAATATAAAGTTTTGAACTTCGATAACGTGTTTTCTAAAAGAATCTATTACGTCAGTCTTTTGTGCGTCTTTTAACACCATCCAAGAGAATAAAAGTTTAGACCATCTATGATACAATGCAATTGATGAAGATTCTAAAGGCTCAATAAAAAACAACTTGTTGCCTTGTAATGCTACTCTATCATCAACAATAGGCTCTCTAGCAATATAATTTTTAAAACTCATTGTCTTGTAGATATCGCCATCATCTAAATTAAACATCTCACAAAAAGTATTCTTTGCCTCACCCATATTAGCAAAATCTTTATTACATAAATACCCATAAGAGGTTCTACCCTTTAGAGGTATGACAAATGTCCAACCATCTGGTGTAGCAACGTGCCCACTCCAAAGTTGCTCCGGAATATCGCGACCTTCCTTTATTGCTAATATAGCAGTATTAAGAGGATTTACTAAATGATCATACTTATTAAAATCTTTAGGGAAACCCCGCGCATCAATAATGTAATCTGCATCTACCTCATCATAACCAGTTACATGCTTTTCTGTTATGGTAAAGTCACCATGCTCAAGAATATAATCTTGCACCTTTGTTGTATCATAATGCATAGCAGTAGCACTCATTGGAAATGGGTGAAAGAATTTATCTTTCAATGAACCCCAGTTCTCATATAGGATTCCTGTCTTTGGTGTTGCTCCTAATGGATTGTTATACCAATCCATTTTAAAGAAACGCCATAAGAAAGAAGGAGTTTCTGTAAGCGTTGCCTGACCAATTGGTACTGGATCAATATTTGGATCATATATTATTTCCACATCTAACTGCGGATTATAATATTTGAAGTGTTGAGCCGTAAATACACCAGCTAAACCCTTACCTAAAATAGTTACTTTCATTCTTTTGGAATAACATCAATACCAATTGAGATTCTTTCCTTCTCTGCTTTATGCGTATCCGTATAATGAGGAATATACGCTGGCAATAAACTTATTCTTCCAGAGATATTTTTTACTTCCCTAACCTCTGGATCATTTATTTGATTTACTGGGTTTATATAATAAGTAGAGGTTCCTTCTGCCTGAACCGTTATATGCCCTGTTAAATATGATTGGGGAGTGACCATATGAATATGAGATTTAATCCTCTCTCCCTTTCTCATTACATTAGCCCATCCCTTTAAAACCAAAGGATGATCATATACAACATCCAATGACTCTAAAAATCGCTTATGGAAATCCCAAACCTCCGTCTTTAACTTCTGTATTTCTTCATCAGCCCAATCAAATAAATTGTAATAACTATAACGAGAGGTTAAACTATTATTACCTAACCCTGTATACCCGTCTGAAGCTACTTTATCAACAGGAGGAAACTTATTTAAAATCTGCTTTTCTTTATCCAATATGGTAGCAGATATTTTTTTAAAATCTATATTATAAATTTGGTCATAAGCAAACTGATGAAACCATTCTGGAGCAAATGGTGTCTCTCTTGGAGGACTTTTGAATGAAACTACCGTGATCATCTACGACTTGGGATACTTAGCCTTTATCTCCGCCACCTTTGCTTGCCATGCTTCCAGCCCATTTTCTGTTATAAACTCTATCTGAACTTCAGCTTCACCATAGTCAGCAAGTCTTTGTGAAATATACGATACTGGCCCTTCTACCCATGTTTGAACCCATTTTTCTCCATCCCACGCTGGATCACCTTCAGTCATGGTAGTTCCAATATTTTTCCTTTCCTCTATTGAGGGCATAGGTACTGGGGTTATATCAGAATCTGCTAATTCCTCTTTAGTTTTGGCTACTTCCACCCAAGACTGTCTCCAGCCTCCAGAGCCATCAGATTCTACAGAACCTTGTTCATACCTATAACCAGCCTTAACTGGTTTTTCTATCTCAGATACTGGAAAGACATTATACTCAGACGCAGACGGATTCCCTAAGAATCCTACCGGAAATCCAACTTGTGGATTATCTGCCTTTAAGTGGTCTATTCCATATGGATACTGCTCAACAGTATCCCCCACGATTTTAGCATACAACATTAGTTATCCTCCTATGTTATCTTATGATACCCATCATGATTGAGACATGGGGCCTTCAAATTGCGGTTGTGTTTTCCACGCCCCGGAGATGTCTTTAGTAGGATCGTTGTAGTCAAAAAACTCGTACCATCCCGTAGCAATTGTCTTCTCTTGGTCTGTAACTATTCCCCTATGAGCAAACATCCATTGTGCTGGAAATATAACAACCTTACCTTTTTCTGATTTAATTATAGTATCTTGATGATAAAACTCAGTACCACCACCCTCTTCTATATCATCACAAAACATCTGAAACACTAGATGCCTATAGAGAGCAGGAGGTAGGAATGTTATATTTTCAGCGTGCCATTCTAAAAATCCTTCTCCGGGGTTATACTTTTGTATATTAAACGGAACAAGTCTAAAAGCAGACCCCCTATTACACCAAGGATAAATTTCTATATACTCGTTTAATACTATTTGAATCTGATCGCACAACTCCTTTATTAACGGATAATTGAAATCATCAATTCTCATATCCGTACTTTTCTTTCCATCCGTTGGCGTATCCGGATCATTTGAATCCATTGCAAGGCCATAAAATTTCCAGAAATTTTCAGGATTCTCATCAAAGAAAATTTTGATTCTATCGGCTAGAGTTACATCCTCTATAAAAGAACTATGCATAAAATTCATTCTAGTTCATGACCGCCTGTAAAGTTTATTGTAATTCTTCTAGCATTTTCAAAAGGAACATTGGAACTATGATATTGCCACCCATTAAAAATTACAGCAGTGTTCGCCTTTGGAGTTATTCTTTCCATAACTGTTAAGTCATCTGAAGAAGGAAGACCACCCCACTCACCTCTTACTTTACCTGTCTTAGCAAAGTCTTTCTGGTTTTGGTTGAATAAGATAAAGTCACCGTCTGAATCATTTAAAAAATAAGTACAACTATCAAAATTTGACTTATTGTAATGATCTATATGTGGATGATGATAACCATCCTTATTAAATCCCGGACTAGGCGTATAAAGATTAGCCTTTGATCTCCAAAGACTATCGTGTTCAAACCCACTCTTCCTTAAACATCTCGACAACATCATTATATATTGCGCGTATGGTGAAACAGGCGATCCATCTATAAAAAACATATGCGAAAACATATGGCTTTTATTAGTGCTGTCATTTTCAAGCGCATTACTATAGTCTACTGTGCTATCATTCCAATACCATGCAAAATCATAAGAAGGATTATAAAATACTTCCTGTAGTTGCTCAAATAAAAAATCAGGAGCAACGTCTTCTATGTATACAAACTCACCGCTTTTCATTTTAAAAAATACCAAACTAATATAATAATAGCTAACATGTCTACACAAATCGACCAGCATAAATAAGTTTTTATCAACCAGCCTTTCCATACAATAGGCTCTTTAAGCCACCAGTAACTTATCCAGAACTGTTTAATAAAAGCCCTTCTTTCCGCACATCCCTTGCAATCGCTATTAAAAATTTTCATCTAACTGGATGATACGCGCCCTTGTATCCTAACCCGCTTCTTTTGTCATATTGTAGGTGATCCATTTCACCTCCCTTTACTACATAAGACAAGAAAACTTGCAAATGCCAAGCGTCATGAGGAACAGCAAATAATTCTCTCTTATGATAAACCTCCATACCTCTATATATAACTGCATCCCCAGCATTTAAAGGAACTGGAATATCGTTCCTTTCCTTATTTTCAATCCATAAATACCATTCATAATTATCTGGCATGCCTTTATAATCATGCCCCAAATGTATGCTACAAGTTATTTCACATGGCGCTCTATCTTTATGCGGGGCCATTGCATCCCCTGATTTATAAATTCTATGATAAGAATATGCAGGAATTAATTCTAATTCAGTATGCTGTTCAAACGTAGGTAATAATTTTACCAACAACGTTTCCATAAAGGGATCAGCATATTCCCAGTGAGCCTTATTATCTGGATTATCAAAATTAGATTTAGGATACCTTCTTTCCTGAAAGGAGCAATACTGCTGACAAAAAGCCAGCAGATCATTAGACAGCACGCCTTTTACTACAGTGTACTTTTCTATAGAGAACATTTATCTATTATAGCATACTTTATGCGGCTGAAACCTGAGCAAGATGTACGCCACCAGCACCGCCAGCGCCTGCGGAATTTGGGCACTCTCCTACTCCACCACCACCACCGCTACCTCCACTAGCCGCAACGCTTCCGCTATTGCTTAATGTTCCGGCATAAAGAATCATTATGGCTCCTGCTCCTGAACCACCACTTGCTCGGTGTGCGCCCCGTCCGGGGCCTCCATCAGCAGATATAGTGCCTGTTATAATGAGATCGCCACCTACTACTAACCAGATAAGACCACCAACTCCAGAAGCGCCAAAAGCTATAGAGCAGTTTCCTCCTCCACAACTATTACCACCGGGGTTTCCCGCCCCACCAGCACTGTTGCCATTATGACAATTAGGGCAAGACCCATTTCCTCCAGCACCTCCATAACTTCCACCCGCGTTGCCCGTTCCAGCATCATTACCAGCGCCGCCAGAGCCTCCAGAAAAAGCCCCTCCAGTTCCACCAGCGCCACCAGTCGAGTTCTTTGCGCTATTTGACAATGCACTTGCTCCTCCACCTCCGCCTGAAGAAATGGTGGCCGCACTTGTAGCCCCAGCAGTTCCTGCGCTTCCGTTACCACATGCCCAGTTGTGACCAAAGGCTCCTCCGCCCCCGCCACCTGAGCCACCTTCTTGGGCTACTTTAAAAATAGTGCCGTTTCCAGAAACTCCTGCTTGAAATGCAACAGCAGTCACAATATCATCTCCTGAACCAGCGAAATCAGCAGTAGCTAATGTATCAGAACCGGAAGCAGTAAGCATAGGAAGTCGCA
>Ga0208180_1001402_pt1 | contig 14679 bp, 24 predicted proteins | sample MalvireepMed_s16_FD_184241 | JGI IMG/M metagenome (GOLD analysis project Ga0208180, IMG submission 184241) | Marine viral communities from the Global Malaspina Expedition - Malaspina viral metaG DeepMed_s16 (SPAdes) (version 2) | ecosystem: Environmental > Aquatic > Marine > Oceanic | place...
CTTTTCAGAAACCCCAGAGCTCTCACCTAGCGTAAGAGTCAAGAGCCTGTCTTGATATTGAAGGTTTTCCAAATACCAACTCTGATAATTGTGAATATCTAAACTTGTTTCCAAGATGGCACCTAACGCTGCCATAAACGGCGCGAGCTTGCGAGCGTCCGGCGACCGCAGGGAGCGAATTTAATGGCTTTGTTATGTGCTATTCGATCCATAGCCACTCAATTAAAGGTGGCTTCGTTCCACTCTTAAATGTGACATTAATAACTACATCGTCTTCCGTAAGAGAGAATCTTGCAGCAAAGAGCAGCATGGGGTTCTTACCTCTCCGAAGAGATGCCAAGAATTTTTTTGATTGGAGGGCGCCAAGCTGTGGCGCTACTTCACGATGTGCTTTCAGGAATCCTTCCTCAGAAACCTTTGCGGCCAGATCGCTGGTGACTATAGACAGATATTCTTGATAATTGCCCACTTGGTGCGCATATAAGGCACGATCTACAACTGGCATTAGCAACTGGAGTGCCTCTTCATCTGTTGAACCAAAATTTCCGAAAAAATTCATACCACCTCACTCTATTGTTGCCACATAACACCTAAATATGGGGCAGTAATACATGGGCTAAAATCGGAGCGAAGCGACAGAGCCCATGTGTTACTGTCCCAGCGAGCCCGCGAGCGACTTAATTTGATTGTTATACCCACTAAATCATTTCACCGAGCCATGGGAACGAAACCCAGCCCACCCAACTAAAAAATAAAACTCTGAATGCAAGAGCATTATTAATGTTTGGCTTTTGATTATTAAGTTTATACGCGACAAATATTGCAACAATAAAAGTGCCACTAAAAATGCACATTAAGAGCGTATGCCTAAGGCCCTGATAAATTACACCATAACTGAAGGTGAATACAAAAAAAACAATGGAGAACAGTATGATGATGCCACAGAATATTGTAAACGGCTTGGTGAGTTTAGAGTCTTGCTCAGTTAGCGATAAGGTGCTGATTAAAAATACCAATGCGTTTGGTATAGCAGCAACAAATGATAACGTCATCCCAGAAATGCCGGAGGAGTAAACAAGAAACATAGGCAAAACGGTTGGTAATGAGAATGGTGAATAATAGCGAGGAAAGCCCGCACTAACAGTAAGAGCTGTGCACACAGTAATGATAATAAAGCAAAATACTATTTTAAGTTTAATACTCATCCGATGCCTAGTGGGTATAACTTTTCAATAACGGGCGCAGGCACGTAGGGCATAATGGCGAAGCCGCCCTGCGTGTATGCGTCCCAGCGAACGAAGTGAGCGAGTTTATTGAGTTGTTATGTACGTGCATAAAACAACCTTGTTTCCTTTGGTGTTACGCATCGTTAATAGCGTAATAAATAATCCTATTTACTTTTTGTGAAGTCGTTACTTCTGGCATTGTTTCAATAATTTCTTTGGCTATGAACACTTCCAGAAAGTACATATATTTGACGCCACCAAAAATGGGATTTAAACCAGATTCATCTTCTGCTGCAACAACAGCTTTAGTACTTGTATTTAATTCCTCACCGACTTTTACCCAGATTGTTGCTTCGTCATCAAGGTCGTCAATTTTTTCAATTACTTCTATTAGTATCATTTTATAAGACAAAGTACATAACTTTCCAATAACGGGCGCAGACATGTGGGGCATAATGGCGCAGCCGCCCCACGTGTATGCGTCCCAGCGAACGCAGTGAGTGTGTTGATTGGCTTGTTATGTATCGATGTTTGATACATCAATCTTTGCCCATTGCCTCGAGGTCTGGCTTTCTGACAAAATAGAATGTAAACCCCAAGATTAAAACAACTTGTAGGCTAACAATTAGCCAAAACATAACGGGGTCATCAGTTAAATAAGCGCGCCCTGATTTGGTTATTACATAACCCTCTGAATAAGCTCTGTAAAGCCCATGTCCAACAAAAGCATAGCCCAAGAGTAGCCATATCCTAACTATAAAATGGACTATCTTTTTGTCTGTATTAGTAACGATGTTCATTTTTTTGCACGATACATAACGCTAAGCTTTGGGGCGCTAGCACGTGGGCTAAAATCCGAGCGAAGCGAGCCAGCCCACGTGTTAGCGTCCCAGCGACCGGAGGGAGTGGCAACAGCGTTTTGTTAGGCGTACAAAGGAACGTACGCAGCTTTGCTGCCACCACTAACCAAATAGACCGCTTATTTAAATTATTGAATTTAAGATAAAACAACCCCGTGCGAAATGCCAGATGTTAACGGTAATGCTGGATAAAAGAGCGAGTTTAGAAGACTGGTGATGTTAAATATTGGCGTTGCAGTGTTGATAAAAAGCGCGTTGCTAAAGCCGTTGAAACTACCGAAAAAAGTAAGCCGTAAAGACAACCTAGCGAAACAGCCTTAATGCTGGAATGTCACGGTTTAATCTACATTTTAATGCTGTAAGTAAATGACGCCTAACGCTAAGCTTTGGGGCGCTAGCACGTGGGCTAAAATCCGAGCGAAGCGAGTCAGCCCACGTGTTAGCGTCCCAGCGACCGAAGGGAGTGCCAACAGCGTTTTGTTAGGCGTACAACTGAAAGTACGCAGCTTTGCTGCCACCACTAGCCAAATAGACCGCGTGTTTAAATAATTGAATTTAAGATAAAACAACCCTGTGCGAAATGCCAGATGTTAACGGCATTGCTGGGCAAAAGAGCGAGTATAGATAGCTGGTGACGTGGAATGTTGGCGTTGCGATGTTGATAAAAAGCGCGTTGCTAAAGTCGTTGAAACTACCGAAAAAGCAAGCCGTAAAGACAACCTAGCGAAACAACCTTGGCGCTGGAATGTCACGGTTGAACCCACATTTTTATGCTGTAAGTAAATGACGCCTAACTTTTGAATAAGGGGCGCAGGCACGTAGGGCATAATGGCGAAGCCGCCCTGCGTGTTAGCGTCCCAGCCCGCGCAGCGGGCGAACTTGATTTTTTTGTTATGTGCTTACGCTACTTAATAGTTACCTAGGTATTACGAAAAAGAAAGAAAAAACTAATAAAAGCAATACACTTACAGAGCTACCAATAATCTTGCTGCTCGAATGCGATTTACCTCTGGCCAGCAGAGCTTTTCTAACAAAAACATGGCCTACAAATACTGAGACTACGGCAATTAGGCTAATAGTAAGTACAAGATTGGTGAGTGAGTTAAGTGTTTCTTCCATATCTAAAATCCTTTTTACTACCAAAGCACATAACTTTTAAATAAGGGGCGCATGCGCGTGGGCTATAATGCGAAGCAGCCCACGTGTATGCGTCCCAGCGAACGAAGTGAGTGACTTAATTTTTTTGTTAGGTGCGTGTACTTTTAACCCGCTCAATTTTGTAGCCTGAAAATATTGGAAGGACAAAACCATACACACTTGCACAACAGAACAAAATGAAACTCATATTGCTAAGAATGACACTGTACCCCGCAATGCTCTGTAGAAGCACGATAACTATTGCTGGAAAAAGAGTACAACAAAAATATAAAGCAACGCGAACGACCTTGCCACTACGAGAACCTCTTCCTTTAAATAGCCATATTGAAGCAATAACGGTAGAAAGAACAAGCAAAACAAAAACGAAAAAAGCACCGCCAGCCATTATCTAACTCCAGAGCACATAACTTTCCAATAACGGGCGCAGACATGTGGGGCATAATGGCGCAGCCGCCCCACGTGTATGCGTCCCAGCGAACGAAGTGAGTGTGTTGATTGGGTCGTTATACCCGTGCCTAATCATATATGCCAGGCGTTAAAATTTGCATCAACTTCTCAGGGTTTTCAACAGAGGTAAAACCAAACTGCGAGTACAATCCGTGTGCGTCACTTGTTGCTAACATAAACCTACGGAGACCTTGTAGGTCTGGATGGGATGATATGTTTTCCATAAGTTGTTTGCTTACCCCTTGACCACGATACTTCTCTATTACAAAAACGTCGCTTAGATATGCAAATGTAGCTCTGTCTGTAATAACTCTAGCGAAACCAACTTGGTCTCCCCCGGTTGCATAGGCACCAAATACAAGAGAATTGTCTATGGATTTTTGCAATGTTGAAAGCGGGATGTTTTTTGCCCAATAGGAGTTCGCCACAAAGGAGTGGATTAATTCGATGTCTAAGTCATCGTGGCTTGTACTTATATTAATCCCTTTCATTCTATCGATCCTTCAGAGGGTATAACTTTTAAATAAGGGGCGCAGGCATGTGGGGCATAATGGCGAAGCCGCCCCGCATGTATGCGTCCCAGCGAACGAAGTGAGTGACTTAATTTTTTTGTTATACGCAATCACGATAAGACCTCTTGAGCGGTGTTACTTTCTTCTTGAAATTTACCTTCTTTATCAGGCCAAATACATTGAAGAGCGTCAAACTTTTCAATGCTATAAATACTAACAGCCGCCCTTAAGTATTCCTCTTTGTTGAGTTCGCTAATTTTACTAAATTTGACCGGATAGCCTTTTATAACTTCTTCACTTAATTGGTTATTGGTAAATCGTTGACCGTTCTTGATTAACTGTCCAATATCGTTGATAAGTGAGTGCATCAATGAGGTATCCAACCCAGACATGATGATTTCAGGATGATCAAGCGTTTCAGTAAAACCTATTGAATATGAAAAGCTCGGAGCATCCTTGCTAAAAACAGAAAGAACATGCCAACCATGTTTCTTAATGTCATCTTCTACTTTTTCCATTACATCCGACATATTCACAGATTCCTAGTTTGCGTATAACGCCGCATTAAGGTGTGAGCGACGCTTGGCTATACTTGAGCGAAGCGAAAACGCCAAGCGTTGCGAATCACTCTTAAATGCTTTGTTATACGAATTTTTCCGCCAACTCCCGCGTCATAAAATGGCTATGAGGATCCAGTTCGTAATCAGAAAATGGGGCACAATAAGTAAACCCGAACTTTTCATACAAATTTCTAGCTGGTCGAAAGAAGTCTTGAGTACCTGTTTCTAGGCTAACCTTCTGATACCCTTTATCAATTGCAGTATTTAACGCATGAGTTAGAAGCTTAGTCGCCACACCCGATTTGCGAGAAGAGCTAGAAGTTCGCATCGACTTCAATTCAATGTGCTGAGGAGTTAACTGCTTGATAGCGAGACAACCTTGCAACTCACCACCAAACCAACCGCTAAAAAACGTAATGTCTGGAGATTTAAGTGCATCAACGTCTAAGGCGTGAACACTTTCTGGAGGCGACGTTGCGTACATATCTGCCAAATGCTCTTCGAGAAGCTTGATAACTTCACCGCCCGATAAGTCGTCTATTTTGATTTCCATATCTCAATTTTTCCTTATTCGTATAACTTTCCAATAATGGGCGCAGACATGTGGGGCATAATGGCGAAGCCGCCCCGCGTGTATGCGTCCCAGCGAACGAAGTGAGCGAGTTTATTGAGTTGTTATATTTCATCGCTTGTACAACCTGAATTCACTGGATTCAGCCACTTCACAAAGCCCTTTTAACATGCCGTATAATCTTGCTATGCAACCTGTGAGAGTTTTACTATGTAAGTTTTCACGAACAGAAACAGTTGCAATAAAGTTATGTATGCGCTGTTCTATTTTTTCATTAGGAAGGTTATGGGCGAGCTTGTTTCTTACTGCATTTAACTCTTTTATCTGTGTCCAAAGCCATTTGGGCTCTTCATTCGCTAGGCACATGCTTTCCGCAATAGTAATACACGATAATGCGTTTATTTGTGATTTTTCAAACGGTTCTGGATTAACTAACCTACTAGAAATGAATCTTCTAACTAATTTCTCTATGAGGAGGTGACCTTTAAGAACAATCAACGCAGGATCGTGTTCTTCAGACGGGAGGTGTATGATTAAGTCATTAATTGCATCTAAGCTTTGTTCGTCTTCTTTTTCCAATAAGTCTTCTAAAAAGGCGATTTCAGTATTAAAGCTGTGCTCTTTGTGTTCCCCACTATCAGACAGTTTACGTAGTTGTGATAGCTTTGTTCTCAAATCATCCTTTCTACTCATAACCCTTCCCTGAAATATAACATTAAGCTAAGCGGCGCATTTGCGTGGGGCATAATGGCGAAGCCGCCCCGCGTAAATGCGTCCGAGCGACCGAAGGGAGTGATCTTTAGCGCCTTGTTATAAGCAAAGCCAGTTCCTTTGGTCTTTTTAAAAACTGATAAAGCCAGCATACGATTGATTGTTAACACAAACAAGCAAAACGACTGTGCATTGATATTTTTGATTTTGCAGAAGCTAGCCGCCATTTTAACTATCAAGTGTAATGGCGCTTGCTGGCTGAAAATAAGAATTTGGCGATAAAGCGCCTATTACACCAGCTTTGAATTGAAAGCGGCGGATTTAAACCTACCACAAGCCAGAGCGATGCTAATGAGAACAGGTGAGGGTAGTTGTACTGGGATTTTTATAAAGCCAAACGAAGTTTAGGCTGACGCCTTATAACGGCCCACATAACGGGCAAAAATACGTAGGCTATAATACTGAGCGAAGCGAAGGGAGCCTACGTGTTTTTGTCCCAGCGAGCTTGCGAGCGAGTTTATGCGATTGTTAGGTGCGTTTATGAAAAATGACACAGGCCTGCTTTTCTAATGTAAGGAGCTAAAGTCGCTACCGTTGTGCTGTCACGATACCAAACAATATAGGTGTAATCCCATTCTTCTGAGATAACGCATTCTAGTTCTGGAATTACAAACTGGTAAAACTGTGAAGAGTCTTTATTTAATGACTGTTCGTAGCTATCAAGAATAGCTGAAACATCGGTAATTTTAGTTAGAGTATCAGTGTTGCAATTTACCTTTTGAATTTGAAACTTACTCTCTAAAAGAGCTAAGAAATTGTGGAATCTTTGCCACTCATGCTTAGTGACCGAATCCAGTTTGTACTGGTTGTTTTCACCGAGCCAACCAGACCATAAGGAAATGAATTCCTTTTTAAATTCAGATTTTACTTCAGAATCCTGAAAATAATTGTGATACATGGTTTTACTTGAAGCACCTAACGCCACAATAACCGAGCGGAGCTAAGCGTGGTATTGTGAGCAAAGCGAACCACGCTTAGCGGAGTCCGGTTGATTGTTTTGTTAAGGCTGCACACTGGGAAGTTGCTCCTCACCTGAAATTGACAAGCTCTCTAAATCAATGTTTGCCGAATAACCGATATTGTCTCTTTGAAATACTATTATCACAGACTTTTCGTTGACGGTTTTGTACCCATTAACAAAGTCGATATCTTTTAGTAGTTCAACATAACCTTTACCGTTTGGTTTTGATATTGCAACAGTAAGTAAATCGGAAGAAGTTAGTGCCTTATCATTATTTGTATCGGATTTAACCACATAGTAAAGAATTGCTTTCGTATCTTTAGACTGCTCATCATACCTTGTATTTGGTAGCTGATTAGTTTGCGTAATCAAATAATCATTTTTGCCAAATAACCAATACTTTTTATTGTTGATAACATCAATAAATAGATGGTTCCTTGTCGAGGATGCAGATTTACTGTAGGAACCTCTAGAATAGCTTTGTTCTGAATGAAGCGGAATCATAAAAAGGTCAGATCCGCTAATGGTTGTAATACCACCGAGCTGCCACTCCTCTTTTTTTGCTGGAGACTCTTCTATATTGACGATATTTCTTACGCTGCGGTCACGTGTTATTTCTTTAAATATCATAATACAAGCAAATAAAGCTAGAGCAACGCCTAGGACGCCAACCAACATAATGACGATGGCGTTGAATCTCCATATATTTTTGAATACTTTACTTTCTTCCATCTCGAATCCTGATTTATTATTGAGCCTTAACTTTAAGCTAAGGGGCGCAGATACGTGGGGCATAATGGCGAAGCCGCCCCGCGTATAAGCGTCCCAGCGACCGAAGGGAGTGACTTAAGCGCTTTGTTAGAAGCAGAGCCTGTTCCTTTGGTCTTTTTAAAAACTGTTGAAGGCAGCATACGATTGATTGTTAACACAAACAAGCAAAACGACTGTGCAGTGATGGTTTTGATTTGACGGGAGCAAACCGCCACTTGAACTAACAAACGCATTGGCGCTTACTGGCGGTAAATAAGAACTTGGCGATAAAGCGCCTAATGCGCAACCTTTGAATTTAACGCGGCGACATTAAAGCTACCAAAAGCCCCGGCGATGCTAATGAAAACAGGTGAGGGTAGTTGAACTGATTACTTGATTGAGCCAAACGCAGTTTAGGCTGACGCCTTATAACACTTAAATATGGGGCACAAACAGGCAGGCGATAATGGCGAAGCCGCCTGGCTGTTTGTGTCCCAGCCCGCCTGCGGGCGACATAATTTTTTTGTTATGTGCCCTTGCCGCTAATGCGTTAAGTTTATTTAAGAGCATAAAACACCTTCAAACTTTGCTTTCCTTGTTTTTTGATAACCAACTTGGCTCATTTCCAGTGATACTCGCCACACTGAAAGCATAAATAACAAAAGGCCCAGTAAATACTTGAAAATACTTCCACCACACCAAGTTACCAACATGAAGCCAACTGTACGCATTCCATAAGGTTACCATTGTTACTAAAATGACTAGAAGCATAAGTAAGACTCTAAACGGGAGACTAAACTTTCTGTTACTCATGGCACATAACGCCTCAATAACCGGCGCAGCTTGCTGCGTCCGGCGCCGTAGGCGCGAAGTTAATTGACTTGTTATGCATATATGGCAAACCCAATTAAGCCAGCTAAAGTTATCGGGAGATAAGGCATGAAAACTAGCGGAAGCATAGCGTTACTTAGAGTTTGGGATAGCGGCGTTTTGCTTATGTTGTTTTTTTCATACTCGTGAACTGGTGGATCTTGGGAGTACGCCTTAAACCATGAGTGATATATCTGGAATGGAATAATATCTTGATATTTCTCATCTCCACGAAAATAAGCTTCCAATATGCGAATCCTGTATGCGTTAGCATATTGGAAGGTTTTCCACTTAGCTTCAATAACCCAAAACAATATTGAAGAAATAGAGACAAACAAAAAAATAGGCCCAAAAAAATCCTTGTTATCTGGATTGAAACCAAGTGCTAATGAACCAAGAGAAACGGTTATTGCCCACCCTTTGATAAGTAAAGCTCTATTGTCAAAGTCCTCATATGTTTGCTGAAGAAATAGGTACTCTTCTTTTAATTCATCCCGAATACTCATAATTTCTTCCTCCAGATGCATAACTTTTAAATAAGGGGCGCAGACCTGTGGGCTAAAATCCGAATGAAGTGAGCCAGCCCACATGTTTGCGTCCCAGCCCGCGCAGCGGGCGTACTTAATTTTTTTGTTATAATGCATTTTTCAATACAGCCTTTGTTTTACCAAGAGGGTTAACCGCTAGGCGCTGAAGCTGCATCCCAAAGTTACAAATTGCTTGAGGCTCGACTTTCATATCAAAGTTAACTTTATAGTTTTCGTTTCTGACATTTGTGAAAGATTCGATGTGAGCAATAGTAACAGCAAACATTGTATGTCCAGAATTGTCTATACAGAAAGCATGAATGGAGAAATATGAAAGATCGGGGGTGGAACGGCTTTTGAACTCGAACTCATCTTTTGTGTTACGAGGAAACTTCTCAAGAAGCTTTCCCAGAAGATCAATCTCCTCTCTATTTGTATAGCAATCTGCTTGACCAGAGAACTGCCCATTGCTACCGAATATAGAGATTTCAAATAAAGATTCATCTTCCCATATTGATGAAACTACGAGCTGACTTTCCATGTTACTCCTGCAATATAACGCCAAGCTCACCTGCACATATTGCGGAGAGCGTTTTTGTGTAAAATGGAGCTACGCGACATACACAAAAACGAGCGTAGCAATATGTGTCAGCGTGCAGCTTTATGTTAGGTTTTTCTCTAAGCGAATAGATTTGGGTCTCTAAAGGTTTCGCATATATGAACCCGAACAGACTCTGGATTACCCCAAATTTCATTTAGAGAAAATGATTTACCGAACACCGTAATTTTTAAACCGTCGGATGTCATTTCACCCGTATTCTCTGGAGCTACGATTACAGCTAGTGTCATTCCAGAAATATAACTTACAGGCAAATTCCAACCATCTCGTCCAATTCGAATACCACTATTACTGTTGAATTTTAGTAGAGGATCAAGTTCGCCTTCGTGAGCAATGGGAGTTCGCCCAAATTTGTATAAGGCCTTTTCAAATGAAAGCCCGTCAAATTCACAGCCCTTGAAAACATTGCCCATACCAACAGCAGATATTAAAACTTCCTCGTCTTTCAGGAAGCCTCTAACCCTGCTGCCAACGCCGTCACTAGGTCTTCGTTTTTTTCCAGTTTTATCTATAGCAGGAAATAGGTTCACCAAAGCGCCTTCCGGGTCATTTTTTTGAAGGTGCTCTATGCATTGTTGAACTCTACGACTAATTCCAGATGGTGTTCTCATAGCAAACCTAACTTTTAAATAAGGGGCGCATACGCGTGGGCTATAATTCGAAGCAGCCCACGTGTATGCGTCCCAGCGAACGAAGTGAGTGACTTAATTTTTTTGTTATGTGCACTCACTAAGAACAACCTAGATTTACAAGGCGCTGAACTAATTTTGATGTTTGCTCTGCCTCTTGAACGAATTGTTGATGGCTCTTTCCGAGGAACATGCCGTCGATAGTTAGCTGATAACCACCGATTAAACTCTTAGAGTGAAGACTTAAACTAGTACTATTTTCCAAATATGTGAATTCTAAAGATGAGCCTAAAGTGGTAACAGGCTGAAACGGCTCATACTCATTGATTGTGCTAATAAGGCACGACGCTTCAATTGGAACTTCGAAATTCACTCCATAGCCGATTTTATTGTCGATGCTGGAGCATCCGTTTAGTAATAATAAAGCTGAAAGTATTTGAATTTTCATGTGAACATAACTTTCCAATAACGGGCGCAGACATGTGGGGCATAATGGCGAAGCCGCCCCGCGTGTTTGCGTCCCAGCGAACGAAGTGAGTGAGTTGATTGGCTTGTTATGCATTTTTGTGCTCGTTGACGCGCTTAATTAATTCCGCATCTTTATTTATTAGTTTTTCTATCAAATCGACACATTGCGCGATATTGCCTACCCTAAACTTAGCTTGAAGAAAATTGAATGAGAGCGCTAATGCCATGCCTACAGAAAATCCTTGGCCTAAAAACGGTACAAACCCAATTAACCCGTTAGCGGCTAAAAATATGATAACTAATAAAATTAGATTCGGTCTCTCGTTTACTTGTTTTTTTAACTGTAAAAAGAACTTTATTTCACTATCCGTCACTGGATTCTCCGAAATGCATAACACCCACATAAGGGGCAGTAACACGTGGGCTAAAATCCGAGCGAAGCGACAGAGCCCACGTGTTACTGTCCCAGCGAAGCGACTTAATGTGTTTGTTATATGCGCTCTATTTTAAACCTCTGTTTTATCTTTATTTTTGTAGTTCCAACTTGCTTAAAAGTTAAGCCACATTTTTGAATTTTTTCCATAGGCCATGGTTGCATAAGACAGTGACGAAACTGATCAAAGTCTTTTTGAAAATCAGATTCACTTGGAAGGTCAAGGCCTAATTGAGCAGCTCGAACCCAAACACACTCAAAAAAAGATACTAAACAAAACTCGTAAGGAAACCCATCAAAATGCGCGAGAGTGCCATTCGTTACTTCTTTGAAAGAATCACACTCTTGTGCGACTTCGTTCAAGATTTTACCTAGGAAAACTCTATACAATTCATCTATATGATTCATGGCTTCTCAAAAAGCATATAACGCCTTACTAATGGGCGTAAAATGCTTGGCTAAAATTAGCGACGAAGGAGCGCAAGCCAAGCGTTTTACGTCCTTTTGAGTAATTTGTTAGGTGACTACTACGATTAAACATACAAACTGAACATAAGAGAAAGCCAAGTAAGGCCAAAGATAATCAAGCTACTTTCTTCAACTTCATTATTAATATGCAAAAACAACAGTGTGAAGAAGATGGCAATAGGAGTATTTACCATTGCTGAATACTCAGCTGTTATTTCTTGCCCCATGACTGCCATAATTACTCTGCCGCTCAAACCAATAATCGATACTAAAAAGAAACTTCTAATCATCCACAACCGTAATTTATGATCTGATTCGATTGGGTGTACTCGTTTGAGCTGAAATACATCCTTAAGAATTTCAATGATTTCTTGGTCTATTTTGTTCATAGATGCTGAATGAATACTCCTGTCACCTAACACCCCACTAAGGGGCGATAATACATGGGCTAAAATTAGGAACGAAGTGACGCAGCCCATGTATTAGCGTCCCAGCGAGCAGCGCGAGCGCCTTTAGTGGCTTGTTATATTTACCCTTTGCCATTCTTTAAATAGTATTCATGCATTACTGAACCAGAACAAACTTCGCCCTCTGTACTACCCTTTAACCACTCTTTCAAAAAGGCAATACGTTGAAGTGTGAGTCTCATTTTATAACCAGAGTAACACATAGGAAAAACACTCCCGTAATACATGGGTTCATCTGCCTTTGGATATTTCAAATTCAGATCTAGCTCAAGTTGGATTTCCCAGTTTTGTTGCGATTTCTCTAGGTTAGTAAGAAATTTAGTTTCCCCTTTATATAGCCTTTGAACCTCTTTAATTACTCGGTGCAGTTCAGACTCAGCTTTTTTGTAATCAATACCTGCACATTGATTCATATCTAGTTGACTCATTGCTGTTTCAAGACATGACGCCGTTTCTTCAGAATAAACATTTAGACTAAATAATATAGTTATTAAGAAACTAATTCTGGCAATAAACACTGGACTTCCTTGGTAAATATAACTCCCAAATAAGGGGCACTAACGCAGCGGTTATAATCGCGAAGCGCCGCTGCGTTAGTGTCCCAGCGAGCCTGCGAGCGACTTAATTTGATTGTTATGTAACTATTTTTCTGGCTCATCGCTAAAAAGTCGAAAAGATAATAGCACAGGAATAACACCTGAAATCCCGGCTATTCCGTGACCACTGAATCCTAAAGCGATGACAATTGGCTTAATCATGAAAAAGTGCAACAAAATAATTATTGGTACTAGCAGCAAGAGCAATTTCCAGCTTGGTTTCATTTTTATTCGTTTACGGCAATGTGGACAATGTCGTTCTCTACCTGGTTTATTCAATGTTTTAGAGAAAAAGCTAATATTTCCTTCACAATGAGGGCACTTCATAAAACTCCCTTAGTTACATAACTTTTGAATAAGGGGCGCAAACTTGTGGGCTAAAATCCGAGCGAAGCGAGTCAGCCCACATGTTAGCGTCCCAGCCCGCGCAGCAGGCGAACTTAATTTTTTTGTTAGGCTTCTTTGCCTCGTAGTTTAGAATTTACAACTTCAATTACTTCTTTCGCACTACGGCCTGTAACTGGTAAAGGATATTCTCCACCAGCTACGCATATCAAAATTGCCAACTTCGTGTATTTCAAATAGCGAATTCTACATGCAGCAATTTCATCCCAGCTTAAGCATTTGTAACCTAGAATGTTTTGATACATGACACCGGATTCATCAATTTGAACCCAATCATTTTTTCTAAACACGTTTATCGCATAGACTGTAGATAGAATAAATCCAATTACAAGTAGGATGAGCCCTTCACTTTTTCCGCTTAAATATCCCGAAAAGCCCAGTGCCGTGAGAATGCAGGAAAAAAGTAAAAAGAAAATATTCCGCCCAGTTGATGTCCAGCGGTATGGCGGAGTAACTAATTTACACGTTGTTTGATTCTCGTTTATTCTTTTAACTATTTCATTTTTAATTTTAAGTGTACGCTCTGGAAATGCAGCTTTATCAATTGAAGATAAAGCTTCTTCTAATTCTTCTCTAGTATAGTCTGTGTAATTTGGTTCCAACCTTATAGGTCTCCAAGAAGCCTAACTTTTCAATAACGGGCGCACACATGTGGGGCATAATGGCGAAGCCGCCCCGCGTGTATGCGTCCCAGCGAACGTAGTGAGCGAGTTTATTGAGTTGTTAGGCCGTGCTGATAAGTTAGTCATGGCTATTAATAAAACTTTGTAACTCATCTGAGAAGCCACTAATTTGTTTAGCTTCTAGAAGGCCGTCTGATTTCATTAATGCAAGCTGCAGCATAGCTTTGGACCTTGCATTGTAATCGAATATGTTGGCGATACGTTTGTCGCTGTTTTCCATCAATTTATACAAATAAAGATATTTTGCATGATTTGAAAGTTCGGGATTATCGATACCTTTACGAACTTTGTCCAAAACTTGCTGGCAGCATTTATCTAATGCATCTGCCTTAACTTGTTTGAAGTGTTTCCAATCTGCCTCTGAAATCATGTTTTACCTCTATAGGCATAACTTTAAGCTAAGGGGCGCAGTTACGTGGGGCATAATGGCGAAGCCGCCCTGCGTATAGGCGTCCCAGCGAACGAAGGGAGAGGCTTAAGCGCTTTGTTATGTGACCTGCCAATACTACAAATAATCTGCTCTTTTGTATTTCCCGTAACCTGCCTCGGTTAATTCCTTAAGCTCTTGGAACAATGTGGCATCCATTGCTTTGAAGTTGAAACACGACTTGCCCTGCATTCGTTTTTTAAGCGCTGGCGATATACTTTCCAGAAGCTCAGGAAACACATACACGGGCATCAAATGAAAACTGACATAA
>Ga0208180_1001403_pt1 | contig 14679 bp, 15 predicted proteins | sample MalvireepMed_s16_FD_184241 | JGI IMG/M metagenome (GOLD analysis project Ga0208180, IMG submission 184241) | Marine viral communities from the Global Malaspina Expedition - Malaspina viral metaG DeepMed_s16 (SPAdes) (version 2) | ecosystem: Environmental > Aquatic > Marine > Oceanic | place...
ATTTCCTGACTTCCTGCAGGTGTTTTTTCAAAAGCTGTCTCTCCTGTTGCTGCTCTCCATTTAAGAAGATTTGCATCATCATTAGCCCAGTCTTCCATCATTGTTTTTGAGAAATGACCAGAGATGATATCATCCATATGTTTGTGGAATAATGGACGCGTAATATCTTTAATTTCTTCAGCCAGTTCAAAAGCTTTAATTTTTGAAGGATTGTTCAAACGATCCATCATATTGGTGATTCCACCGTGCTTTAACGCTTCGGTAATGGTTTCCCATCCATACTGGATCAATTTTGAAGCGTAACCTGCATCAATTCCTTTTTCAACCATTTTGTCAAAGCAAAGAATAGAACCTGTCTGCAACATTCCACAAAGAATGGTTTGCTCCCCCATCAAATCACTTTTTACTTCAGCAACAAAAGAAGATTCAAGAACACCCGCTCTGTGACCTCCGGTTGCTACAGCATAAGCTTTTGCCTGATCAAGACCTTTTCCTTCAGGATCATTTTCGGGATGTACCGCAATAAGCGTAGGTACACCAAAACCACGCTTGTATTCCTCACGTACTTCAGAACCAGGACATTTAGGCGCGCACATAATAACGGTTAAGTCTTTACGCACTTGCATTCCTTCTTCTACAATATTGAAACCGTGGCTATATGCCAAAGTAGCACCTTCTTTCATTAAAGGCATAATCGTATTCACTACTGAAGTATGCTGCTTGTCTGGAGTAAGGTTACAAACCAAATCTGCAGACGGGATGAGTTCGTCATAGGTTCCTACGGTAAACCCGTTATCTACAGCATTTTTATACGAAGCTCTTTTCTCTTTAATCGCACCTTCGCGCAACGCATAAGAAATATCTAAACCGCTGTCACGCATATTTAATCCTTGGTTTAACCCTTGCGCACCACAACCTACGATGACTACTTTTTTTCCGCGTAAAGCTTCTACCCCATTTGAAAATTCTTCAGATTCCATAAAGCGGCATTTGGCAAGTTGTGCCAACTGTTCTCTTAGGGATAGTGTATTAAAGTAATTTGACATTTTGATTTATTTTTAATGATATTGATTAGTTAATTTTATTAGCGCCGCTAAAAGGCTTTTACCTTTTGGGCTGTTTACTCGGCAAATTCTGCCAGCATTTTAGAGATTTTCATTTCGTCTTTAGTTACCGAAATTCTTCCGGAACGTACAAATTGCATAATTCCGAAAGCGCTTAATTCGCGGTATAAAAGTTCGATCTCACTACGGCGACCGGCTTTCTCCAAAACAAAGAACTCTTTGTTCACGGTTACGATACGTGCACTACTTTCTTTTATGATATTCTGAATTTGGCGCTCTTCAAACAACAAGTCTGATTTGATTTTAAACAGACAAGTCTCTAAAAAGATGGTCTCTTCATCGGTGTGATAATACGCTTTGATCACCTCAACCTGCTTCTCCAGCTGACCGATGATCTTTTTCATACGTTCTTCGGTAAGGTTGATCACAATAGTAAATCGCGACACGCCTTCTATCTCTGAAATCGAAGTGTTTAAACTCTCGATATTTATTTTTCTACGCTGAAATATCGCCGAAATACGGTTAAGCAAACCGATGTTATTTTCGGTATATATAGAAACGGTATATGTTTTTGTTTCGCTCATAACTACTCAAGTCTAATATCTGAAACTGATGCTCCTGTTGGGATCATCGGGAATACGTTATCTTCTTTTTCTACAGTAACTTCCAAGAAGTAAGGCCCTTCTGAAGCTAGCATTTCTTCGATAGCCCCTGCAAGGTCTTCACGTTTTGAAACGCGCTTTGCATCTATATAGTACCCTTTTGCAATAGCCACAAAATCCGGGTTGATCAATTCGGTTGAAGCATAACGACGGTCAAAGAACAACTGTTGCCACTGGCGCACCATTCCGAGGAAATCATTATTCAACACCACGATCTTTACAGGAACTTTAGTCTGAAAAATGGTTCCCAATTCTTGAATGGTCATTTGATAACCACCATCGCCAATGATCGCAACTACAGGACGCTCTGGCGCTCCCATTTTTGCTCCAATCGCTGCCGGAAGTGCAAATCCCATCGTACCTAATCCTCCCGAAGTCACATTGCTTTTTGACTGGTTAAACTTGGCATAACGACAAGCGATCATTTGATGTTGACCAACGTCCGAAACGATCACGGCATCTCCTTTTGAAACTTTATTGATTCCTTCAAGGACTTCGCCCATCGTCAGACCTTCTTTTTCAGGAGTGATATCGTCTTTAATGATCTTGTCAAATTCTACCTGATACAGTTCTTTAAAACGATTATGCCATTCGGTATGCGTATTCTCTTTTAAAAGCGGAAGTAATGCTGCCAGCGTTTCTTTACTGTTTCCTAGAACAGCAATATCAGCTTCTACATTCTTATTCACCTCAGCAGGATCAATTTCAAAATGAATCACTTTTGCCTGCTTTGCGTAGGTATTTAAATTACCGGTAACACGATCGTCAAAACGCATCCCGATAGCAATCAATACATCACACTCGTTAGTCATTAAGTTAGGTGCATAATTTCCGTGCATCCCAACCATACCTACGTTTAAAGGGTGATCTGTAGGAATCGCTGAAACTCCAAGTATGGTCCAGGCTGCAGGTACTCCAGATTTTTCAACTACTGCCTTAAACTCTTCTTCTGCTTTACCCAAAATAACACCTTGCCCCCAAACGATCATTGGCTTTTTAGCATTATTGATTGCTTCAGCTGCAGCTTGCAACGCTTCAGGATTTAGTTTTGGGATCGGCTTATAGCTACGTACTGCTGTACATTTTTTATATGCAAAATCAAACTCTTCAAACTGTGCATCTTTTGTAATATCGATAAGCACAGGTCCCGGACGACCACTTTTTGCGATGTAAAAAGCCTTAGCCATCACCTCCGGAATTTCAGAAGCTTTAGTGATCTGATAATTCCATTTAGTAACCGGAGTAGAAATACCGATGATATCAGTCTCTTGAAACGCATCACTACCTAATAAATGCGAAGCCACCTGCCCGGTAATACAAACCATCGGCGTAGAGTCTATTTGTGCATCAGCGATCCCGGTAATAAGGTTAGTTGCACCAGGTCCCGATGTAGCGATAGCGACGCCTACTCTTCCGCTTACACGGGCGTAGCCTTGAGCGGCGTGCGTAGCACCTTGCTCGTGACGGGTCAAGACGTGATGAAGCTTGTCTTGATATTTATACAACTCGTCATAAACGGGCATAATCGCCCCTCCGGGATAGCCATAAAGTGTGTCTACACCTTCGGCAAGCAAGCATTTTATAATAGCTTCTTTTCCCGTTAAACGCTGCGTAGCTTCTACTGCAGTGTCTTGCAATTTGATTGTTTGTGTATTATCCATACCCTTCTACATTTCGTCTGTCACACAACCTTTAGAAGCTGACGAGACTGTTTTCGCATATTTATATAACGCTCCGCGTTGGAATCTAAGTTCCGGAGCTGTCCATTTTTCTCTTCGTTTTGCCAATTCTTCATCGGTAATATCGATGTTGATGGTATTCTTTACGGCATCAATAGAAATGACATCTCCATTTTCTACAAGTGCGATATTTCCACCCACTTGTGCTTCGGGAGAAACGTGCCCCACCACAAATCCGTGCGATCCACCAGAGAATCTTCCGTCAGTAATCAAAGCAACGTCTTTACCTAAACCGGCTCCCATAATTGAAGAGGTAGGCTTAAGCATTTCTGGCATTCCGGGACCACCTTTAGGTCCTTCATAGCGAATGATCACTACGTCACCTTTTTTAACTTTTCCTGATTTAATTCCTTCGTTTACCTCTAATTCGCTGTTGAATACATTGGCAGTTCCTGTAAACGAAAGCCCTTCCTTACCGGTAATCTTTGCTACAGCTCCTTCAGTAGCCAAGTTCCCGAATAGTATACGGATATGGCCACTATCTTTAATTGGCTTATCCAACGGTCTGATGATATCCTGACCATCTATAAGATTGGGAACATCTTTTAGGTTTTCAGCTAAAGACTTTCCGGTAACGGTTAAACAATCCCCGTGAAGCATATTGTTATCCAACATATATTTTAATACTCCCGGAATTCCGCCAACACCGTGTAAATCTTCCATAGAATATTTACCTGAAGGCTTAAGATCTGCTAACAACGGTGTGTTATCACTTAAGCGCTGAAAATCTTCAAGTGTAAAATCTACCTGCGCTGCTTTAGCAATTGCCAAGAAGTGCAATACCGCATTGGTAGAACCTCCTAAAACAGTCACCAAACGAATCGCATTCTCGAGCGACTCTTTAGTTACAATGTCTGAAGGTTTGATGTCGTGCTCTAATAAATATTTTAAAGCTTCACCTGCTTTAATACATTCCTGCTCTTTGATATTCGCATCAGTAACCGCAGGGTTCGATGAGTTAAAAGGCAATGACATTCCTAAAGCTTCAATAGCAGAAGCCATGGTGTTTGCAGTGTACATCCCACCGCAAGCCCCGGCACCCGGACACGCTTTATGTACCACTTCTTTAAACTCATTATCATCAATAGTTCCTGCAACTTTTTGACCATAAGCCTCAAATGCAGAGATGATATCTAGTTTTTTTCCGTTATGGCATCCGGAAGCGATCGTCCCTCCATAAACTAAGATCGACGGGCGATTTAATCGCAATTGCGCAATTAATGCTCCCGGCATATTTTTATCACAGCCCACAACTGTAACCAGACCATCATAACTCATTGCCTGAACTACGGTTTCCATAGAGTCGGCGATGATATCACGTGACGGCAGCGAGAAACGCATTCCCGGAGTTCCGTTAGAAATACCATCACTTACACCGATCGTATTGAAAATAAGTCCGACTAAATCTGCATTAGACGCACCTTTCTTGACGTAGGTTGCCAAATCATTAAGGTGCATATTACAAGGATTCCCCTCATAACCAGTACTTGCGATACCAATTAATGGTTTCTTGAGATCTTCATCGGTTAAACCTATTGCGTGCAGCATTGCTTGAGCCGCAGGCAATGTTGGGTCTTGAGTTACAGTTTTACTGTATTTATTTAATTCCATTGTTATAATTCTAATTCGAAATTAATTATTCCCATTTTTTATCAATTCTTTTCCCAAAAAGCTTTGGATATACCAAAAATTCTCAAAAAGATTTTAAATTGTTGATTTTCAGTTTTTTAAACTAAAAATACTACTATGTTCAATAGTTGAAATTCTGCATGTTTTAAATGCTATTCAAAAAAAAACCTTCCAGTTTAACGGAAGGTCTATTATTTAAATATGACGTTCCGCATCAACTACCGTTAATGACAATAATAGAACGTACACGAATTGCTGTTTTCATTATGGTAAAGCTATTTATTCTTAATGGGGCAGCATTAGAAACCCGGCTAAAATATTGGGATTATAGGCATTTTTAAAAATACCATATTTTGGCAAGGGTTTATGATCATTCTATTATAGGAAAACAGGTGGTTTTGTACTTTTAATGAAAATTTTCAAACAATTTTTTATGAACTATAGAAGATTAGGCAAAACAAATCTCAATATCTCTGAAATTTCTCTCGGAACTTGGCAAGTGGGCGGCAAATGGGGTTCAGGTTTTGACGATAACACAGCAGAACACATCATCAATACCGCAATAGATCAAGGCATCAATTTTATTGATACTGCAGATGTTTATGAGAATGGACTAAGTGAAGCTGCAGTAGGCCGCGTGGTACGCAGCAGATCTGAAGAGGTTTATGTCGCCACAAAATGTGGTAGACAAATCACCCCACACGTTGATGCAGGCTATACTGTAAAAGCTTTGCGTACTTACGTTGAAGCCAGCCTGAAAAACACCGGTTTAGAGCGTTTAGATTTAATTCAATTGCATTGTCCGCCAACCGAAACGTTTTATCGTCCGGAAATTTTCAGACTTTTTGAAGATCTTAAACAAGAAGGAAAAATTGCTAACCTTGGCGTGAGCGTTGAAAAAGTAGAAGAAGGCTTGAAAGCGATGCAATATGAAAATGTCACTACGGTACAGATCATTTTTAATGTATTTAGACAACGTCCTGCCCAATTATTCTTTCGCGAAGCGGAAAAAAATGATATCGGAATTATTGTAAGGGTTCCTTTGGCCAGTGGACTACTCACAGGTAAGTTTGATCAGAACTCCTCATTTGACAAAGAAGATCATCGCAACTTTAACCGAAACGGAGAAGCCTTTGATAAAGGAGAAACCTTCAGCGGAATTGATTTTGAAACCGGGCTTCAAGCCGTAGATCAATTGAAAGGTATATTCCCTCAGGTAGAAAATCTTGCTCCCGTAGCGCTTCAATGGATTTTACAGCATCCGGAAGTAAGCACTATTATTCCCGGGGCTTCTAAGGTTGAGCATTTGATGTCAAACCTTTCTCTTTATGAGCGACCCGATTTAACTTCAGAAGAAATTGAAAAAATGAATGCGGTTTATACTGAAAAAATAAAACCGCTTGTTCATCAAAAATGGTAAACCCTGAAAGCAATGGCAACCACAGTAAAAAAAGGAAATCACTACAAACTGAGTTTAGAACAGCTAAGCGTTTTAAAAGAAGAAAAGCGTGATGATAATACACTTGAATTAGAATTCTCAAACCACGACGAACTTTTTGAAATCGTCGAAAAAGTAAAGTCAAAAAAACTTTTTAACTCAGAAGAAGAATCAACAGAATTTGCACTCGGACTTAAATTATTTACCGAAGTTATGCTTCGCAATAAAAAGCATCCTTTATTTGAAGATTTAAGACCTCACATTGTAGATTTTATGAAGAAGCTGAAGAGCTCTTAATAACAAGCTGGTGTAAAGCAAACGAAACATAGCTTTAATTTCAACAATTAAAAAGCGACCTGATTAGGTCGCTTTTCTACTATAATATTTTCCCGTATTTAGTAAGATCTGGAGTAAAACCCAAAGATTGATAAAGCTTTCGGGCCTTTTTGTTATCATCAAAAACATTAAGCGTTAATAAACTGTAACCACAGTCTTTAGTCCATTCTTCTGCTTTTTGCATCAACATTTTACCTATACCTCTTCCCCTTGCTTCAGGCGCTACGATGATATCGGCGATATGGCCGTGAGGTTCCCGATGGTAATAGTCGGTGCCTATTTCTAAAAAGATAAACCCAAGCTGTGTTTTGTCTTCATCATCTTCGGCAATAAAAATCGCATTATCCTTATTACCATCTTCAATTTCGGCCTTTAAAATACGTTGATCAATATCAAGCATTACCTCAGGATCACGCCAGTGCGGCAATTCAGGATCTGTAAGGCTAGGCAAAAGATTCAGAATAAAATCAGTATCGCTTTTGGTTACGCGTCTAATAGTTACTTTGGGCATGTATAAGGCTGTTTGAAGGTTTTTTGGGTAAGTTACAATTATCCTCTTTTTGAACCAATCCTATTTAATAGGTATTAAAATAAACCGTCTTTTTATTTACAAACTCTTTGATACCATCTTCTGATAATTCGCGGCCATATCCAGAAATTTTAGTTCCGCCAAAAGGCAATCTGGGGTCGCTTTTAACGAGCTCGTTGATAAACACCGCCCCATCGTCAAACAACGGAACAAGTTTTCGCGCACGCTCTTTATCTTCGGTAAACACAGAAACTCCAAGTCCAAAATCAGTGTAATTTGCCAGATGAATAGCTTCGTCTTCATTTTTAAACGTGGTAATTCCAATCACAGGACCAAAGGTTTCCTCTTTAAACAAAGCCATTTTGGTCGTAACATTAGTGACCACCGTAGGTTCGAAGTAAGCTTTCTTGCGGGTTCCTCCGGTTAAAATTTTGGCGCCTTGCCTTACACTCGATTTTAATTGTTCTTCTAGCTCTTCAGCAAGATCTTCTCGCGCCATTACACCAATAAACGTATTCTCATCCATGGGATCACCGCTTTGCAATTCTTTGACCTTAGCCACAAATTTTTGTGTAAATTCTTCGGCAATATCTTTATGAAGCAGCAAACGCTTTCCGGCGATGCAGCTCTGTCCTGTATTTTGAAAACGTGCCTGAACCGCTGTTTTTATGGTTTCATCCATATTACAATCTTCAAAAACCACAAGTGCATTGCTTCCGCCTAATTCCAATACAGATTTTTTGATCTCGCTTCCGGCTGTAGCTGCAACAGCACTTCCGGCAGGCTTGCTTCCGGTAAGCGTAACAGCTTTAACGCGAGGATTTTTTATGATTCCCTCAATTTTATCACTGCGCAAAGGCAAATTGGTAAAACAGCTTTTAGGAAAACCAGCACGCTCAAAAACCCGCTGAATATTCATAGCACTTTCCATTACATTGCTTGCATGTTTTAAAAGGGCGACATTACCCGCCATTAAAGCCGGAGCTGCAAAGCGAAATACTTGCCAAAAAGGATAATTCCACGGCATTACTGCCAGAACGACTCCGAGTGGCTCGTAACTCACATAACTTTCGGTAGCATCTGTTGTGATCGTCTTAGGAGCTAATTGCGTTTGTGCATTTTGCGCGTAGTATTCACAAACCCACGCACATTTCTCCACTTCAGCTACAGCTTGTTTGATAGGCTTTCCCATCTCTAACGTGATGGTGGTTGCATAATCCTCTTTGTTTGTTTTGAGTTCGTCTGCTGCAGCCCGCATTAACGAAGCGCGCTCTGCAAAAGTGGTTTTTCTCCAAGACAAAAAACGCTCGTAGGCAACTTCTATAGCTTCAACCGCCTCTGCCTTGGTAAGTTGTTTATTTTGAAAAACATGTTCTTTTGTGTAGGGATTTATAGATTTAATCATGGGGACTTTTCATTAGTGACCTAAAGTTAAGAAGCAGAACACAAAGCATAGCGCGATTAAGAGCACTTTAACTGTGTAGCTGTTTATAAGTCGTTTACAACTCTTTACTTCTCAGGTTTGAAGTGCATTTTATAATTGTAATTTTAGAAAACTTCACGCTATGAATTCTAGAGATGCCCAATTACTCCAATTAAGACCAGAAATTTTATCAGCTCGAGTTGACGACACGATGAGTGCTGATGAGCAGTTTCAAAACGGAACCTTGCGTCCGGTTGTAAAACTTCAAAACGATCTTCTGGTAGAAGCCTTTCGCAATTACATCAAAAAGCATAAAAATGTATTCTACACTTTAAATATAGACCGAAGAATGGAATACATCGCAAATGCGATTCAGAAAGACATCAAATTTAGGAACAGCCTCAAGGGAATGGTTATTGGCCAATTTACGGTTGAAGAATATCAGACCTATATACAGAATTCTTCAGCATTAAATAAACGCATGATGAATCTGGTGAAGCAGCGTATTCAAAGTAATATTCAGTTATTAGAGGAAGTGGCCGCTTAGGTTTTTTTGTAAAGGTACTTTATAGATAAGATAGGAAACAGCAACTATAGCAAATGCTCAACTGTAGGCTTTCCTAGAAATAGACCGGCAAACACAGATACATTCGTTTTAAGAGTTCTGAATTTGGCCTAAACCCAAATGATCCAAAAAAGAAAAACCGCTTAGAGCGGTTTAAATAAGTGATTTTATCTAAGAATTCGAGGCTTGTGCAACGGTTACCAGTGTTGTGCACTGGTTTTTTTATCTGATTTTTGATTTTATAAATTCAGTTACTTTATCGAAATTTTCAGTTCCTAATTCGGTTTCTCCTATTACATACGATGAATTATTTCCAATGTTAAGGTCGATAAACAAATTCTTGTCAATTACTCGAGTACTTTTGAAAGCGTTCCATTTTATTTTCGCCTCATATTTATAGTCTTTATATCTAAAATGGTCATCATTAAATTCCCAAATTGAATTTTCGTTAGCATCTATTTGTCCGTTTTTTTCCGTTTCTACTAATTCAAAAAACGCATTCTTACTTTTCTTGTAATATGAATAATAATCATAGAAGTTAATCAAGTAGTGAATTCAGATTGCGATGAATAAGAAACCAAGATTGTTTTTTCCATAAATTATTAATCCACCCAACAAAATCATAGGAATTGCCCAAATCAGCCTTTTTTTGTTTTTTTTCAGATTATCATTCCAAGCAGTATTGAAATTCAGAGTCATTTGCTCGTCGTAGATTTGTTCTTTAAATGGAAGCTCAAATTTCATTTATAAGTTCGGTTTTTAACTTGTGCACAACGGCAGTCTGTCTCAAAACTACCTGTTTATGTTTTAAAAGTAGTTGAAGTAGCTGCGATATCCAACAAAAACTGCATTTGAGGTATTTTGAGTTTTGAGGTGATGTACTTGAGGTTTGCCCCTTTTTAAGCCCTCTAAAAGCTTTACAATGCGCAAGGAGCTGAGTTATTATCGCTGACTTGAGGAATACCTTAAGTTCACCCAAAAACGAGCGAAAAGCGCAGCAGGAATGCTCAGCTTGTATTTTAGACTCAAAACAGGCCTAAAAGAGGCATTTAAATCAATGCTAATGCTCTTTAATTTCCAGTTTTTACCCACGGTCTAATACTAGAAAACCGCCTAAAAGCGGTTTAAATAAGTGATATTATCTAAAAATTCGAGGCTTGTGCAACGGTTACCGTTGTTAGCAAACGTTATTTTTCGTAATATTTGTTTGCAAAATCAATCAATTCTGCGGTTTCAATTCCATCTCCAGTTCCACCTCTATAATCATAAAACTTATCATCTGTTTTGGCAAAGTCCGACCAATTATTGTGTAGACAACGCATTAAGTTTATTAGCTTTAAAGTAGTTAAATCAATGTCAGATAATTGACTTTTTACTATGCTATATTCGTATTCATTGAGGTACAAATTGTCAACGTCCATATTTGCGATTTTTTTATATAAATCTCCTCTTTGAAAATTAATTAAAGCTCGTTCTAAAATTTCTAAAGCTTGAATTGTTGCTTTTATATAATTTGGCAATTCGTAGGTTTCTTTTTTAGCGTCAAATATCGCAAACTCTCCTTGGGATATGTAATTAAAAATTCTGTTGATTTTTAATAGAAGTTCTTGTTTGTATGAGTAAGATTGTACAAATGTCTTAACATAAACTGCTGTTTCACGTGGGATGCGTGTGTTGGTCAATATATCACGAAATGATAAATCTGGTAATACAATTAAGTCTTTTAAAGTTCGAATACCCTTTCCATCTTTGCGGTCTTTTATCAATAGGGTTTTTAAAATTTGAGTTAACTCTTGTTTTAAATATGTTCGATATATACCAATCTTTCTCGTTGCTTCAGTAAAAAGCCCATTTTGATTGGTTTCCAAGACAGAAATGATATCACTAAATTTGTCAAATGTATATCTCCAACGACCAATTTGCTTTTCCATTAACGAATTGTTGACTAATTCTTCAATGAAATGATGTTGTATCTCTGGCATATTATCAAAATCTTTATTTACATAATAGTCCCAAGCTTGTTTTCTAACAAAAGCAATTAAGTTTAAATCTTTGCCTTGTCTTTTTAACTCTAAAAAGTATTTAAATTCCTCAAACGTAACAGTAGTTTCAGTTCCGTCATCAAGTGAAAATTCGTACCCTGGTTTGATTCCAATGATTAGTAGATAGTAATCAGAAGAATCTATTCGAGTTTTACAATTGTCCAAGGAATCTTTATCGCAATCTGCACCAAAGTCTGGCTCTTCTGACATTAAAACTCGAAAACCACTTTTTCCAAGAAAATATTTCAAAGCTCCTCGTAAATCATAGAACTCCGAAATTATTGAACTTAAAAAAATAGTTGGTTGTAGGTTCATAATGTTTGCTAACGGCAGTCTGTCTCAAAACTACCTGTTTATGTTTTAAAAGTAGTTGAAGTAGCTGCGATATCCAACAAAAACTGAATTTGAGGTATTTTGAGTTTTGAGTTGATAAGACAACGATCTAAAGTTCACTCAAAAACGAGCGAAAAGCGGAGCAGGAATGCTCGGCTTGTACTTTAGACTCAAAACAGCCCTAAAAGAGGCGTTTAAATCAATGCTAGTGCTCTTTAATTTCCAGTTTTTACCCACGGTCTAATACTAGAAAACCGCCTAAAAGCGGTTTAAATAAGTGATATTATCTAAGAATTAGAGGCTTGTGCAACGGTTACCATTGTTGTAGCCAGTTATTTTTCTAAATTTTCCCATTCATCATAGACTTTTAAAATCGCTTTATACTTTGATGTATGAGCAGGAAAATATTTTTCTTTGTATTCTCCCTTTTCAACCACATTCCTGATTTCTGATGAATATTCAATTCGAAACCGAACTTTATCCAATTTATCATCTAAATAAAGCATACAAGCTCTTTCATATTGATTTAATAAGTCCTCGACAGATGACCAAAACAGTTTAGTCATTATTTTCAAGTCAGCATCGGGATTCTGTAATTTGAAGTTTTCTAAATCTCTTATGGCAGAGTTTACATTAGTTCTGGCGTTACTAATCGAGTTCCGTAGCCCCATTTCCACATTTCCCTCGGATAGTTTTATTGCTCTGTCCGCTTTTTCGTTCGATTTTTTTGTTTGCTTATTATTCTCAATTCTGTTCAAATAGGTAATTATTAGAGCAGAAACCGAAACTACCAAAGCTATTATTTCAAGAGCGTATTCCATTCGGCTTATTTTTTGTTCAAGTCATTTATTATATCGTTAATAACATCGATAATATCCGAATTATCACTTTTTCGTGATTCCTCACGAAGTTTATTTACAATTTCAAATTGTTCGGTAAGAGGTTTTCTTCTTAATTCCTCCTTAATTCGCCTTGCTTCAGAATATTTGTATTCAGCTTGTTTAAGTCTGGCGATGATGTTTCTAATTTCCATATTGTTTGTTTTAATTGGCTACAACGGCAGTGGGTCTACAAAACTGCCTGTTTATGTTTTAAAAGTAGTTGAAGTAGCTGCGATATCCAACAAAAACTGCATTTGAGGTGTTTTGAGTTTTAGGTGATCTACTTGAAGCTTGAGCCTTTTAAGCCCTCTAATAGTTTTAAAATGCACAAGAATCGTGTTTTATCGCTGACTTGTGGAATACCTTAAGTTCACCCAAAAACGAGCGAAAAGCGCAGCAGGAATGCTCAGCTTGTATTTTAGACTCAAAACAGGCCTAAAAGAGGCATTTAAATCAATGCTAATGCTCTTTAATTTCCAGTTTTTACCCACGGTCTAATACTAGAAAACCGCTTAAAAGCGGCTTAGATAAATAGGTTTCTATAGAAATAACGGACTTGTGCAACGGTTACCGGTGTTGTAGAGTGTTTTTATTTATTCATTGTATAGTTTCCATTTCTGAATTCCAACAATGCTTTTCCTTCTTCCCATCCTTGATTTAAAGCATAAGAAATTGATTCACTGACAAATTTTGGAGTCACAATTTTTGGCTCAAAATCTGGTGGTCGATTTTCCTTGTCATTTACATAAAGCCAAATGTCATACCAACCAAAGTCGACAGTAAGGTGGCCGTTTTTAATCTCTTCTGAAGTCACGATAATCTTCCCACTGAATTTCCAGTAGAATTTATGATTTTCAACAATAATTTTTCTTAGACCTTTTTTCGAAATTGCCATTTAATCTTCTCCTTGAATTGTTACAGGTAAATATTCAAGTCTTACGTTCAAAGCCATATATAGGTCAATTGCTTCATCATCACAGTCGACTATTAAAAGCGTATAGGATTCTTTTTCAGAAGCCATTTCAACTTCTTCAATACTATTTATTCTCACAGACATTGATAAACTTGAGTTGAAAGGAATATTTACAAACCAATTTTCTTCAATTTCACCTTCTTTAAGTTTTCCGATTAAATAGAATTGATTTCGGTTTCGTATTGCAAAACTGTCAATCGCTTTAAACAGTCCTTGTCTATCTGTTGGCTTCATTTCATATTACAGCTAACGGCAGTGGGTCTACAAAACTACCTGTTTATGTTTTAAAAGTAGTTGAAGTAGCTGCGATATCCAACAAAAACTGCATTTGAGGCATTTAAATCAATGCTAATGCTCTTTAATTTCTAGTTTTTACCCACGGTCTAATACTAAAAAACCGCCTAAAAGCGGTTTAAATAAGTGATATTATCTAAGAATTCGAGGCTTGTGCAACGGTTATCGGTGTTGTAGCACGTTATTTTATTCGATTTTTTATGTCGTTTAATAATTTATTCTGCTCGAGATTTTTTTCAAATTCCGCCTCTTGGTCAAATACATTGTCATTTCCAAAAAAGAGCTGACTCTCGTGATAATAAAATAATGCCCAATTCAGACTTCCGTCAAATATTGTCAAGTCAGTATCCCAAAACATTCCTTCCCAATATTTGATTACCATTTTCCAAGTCAGCATTATTGCTTGTCCAGAATTGTCGGATTCCACAAAAACATATTTATCAAATGGAATTCCGAGATTGTAGAGCCATTTTTTTATTTCCGAATCACAATCCATTGTAATTTGAAATTTCTTTTCGGTTTTGAAATATCCTTTCGTAAATGGACTCCAATCAGTTCCAGTTGAGTAAGCTAACATTTTAGAAGAATTCAGATATTCTTTTACAATTTCAGTTCCTTTTTTATTTAGAAAATGAATTTGGTCTTTATGTTCTTCAGAAATTTTTTCGGCTTCCTCTGGTGACCAAAGAAAAGACCAACTTTTTGGAAAGTCGGTTTTATATTCCGCTAAATTTTCTTCTAAAACGTTCATTTTTTTAATGTGCTACAACG
>Ga0208180_1001405_pt1 | contig 14653 bp, 16 predicted proteins | sample MalvireepMed_s16_FD_184241 | JGI IMG/M metagenome (GOLD analysis project Ga0208180, IMG submission 184241) | Marine viral communities from the Global Malaspina Expedition - Malaspina viral metaG DeepMed_s16 (SPAdes) (version 2) | ecosystem: Environmental > Aquatic > Marine > Oceanic | place...
GATATTAATGCAGTAACCAATGTCCTAAAATCAGATTTTTTGACGCAAGGTCCCAAAGTCCCTCTTTTTGAACAAGCTGTTATGGATGTTTGCGGGGCTAAGTATGCCGCCGCAGTGAATAGCGCTACTTCAGCTTTACACGTTGCTTGTTTGGCGTTAGATTTAAAGCCGGGCGATTGGCTTTGGACCACGCCTAATACCTTTGTCGCTTCAGCCAATTGCGGACTATACTGCGGTGCTAAAGTTGATTTTGTAGATATTGATCCTAAGACATATAATTTGTGTCCTCAAAAGCTTGCAGAAAAATTAGAAATCGCTAAAAAAGAGGGTAGACTTCCTAAGATTGTAGTCCCTGTTCATTTAAGTGGTCAGTCTTGCGATATGGAAGCTATCTTTAAGTTATCAAAAGAGTATGGTTTTAAGATTATAGAAGATGCTTCTCATGGCATTGGTGGTAACTATAAAGGTAAGCCGATTGGTAATTGTCAGTACAGTGATATTACCGTATTTAGCTTTCATCCAGTAAAGATTGTTACTTCGGCCGAAGGTGGTATGGCAGTCACTAATGATCCAAACTTAGCTGAGCGCTTGGATCTGTTTCGTAGTCATGGCGTGACCCGTGATGAGCAATTGATGAGCAAACCTGCAGATGGGCCCTGGTATTATGAACAGTTAGAGCTTGGTTATAATTATCGTATGACCGATCTACAAGCGGCCTTGGGCGTATCACAAATGCAGCGCCTAGATTGTTTCATACAAAAGCGGCATCGAATAGCGCAGCGCTATGATCATTTGCTAAAAGATCTACCTATCACACTGCCTTGGCAACATCCTGACAACTATTCTGCGTTTCATCTCTACGTGATTCGCTTGCAACTAGATAAAATAGCTAAGACGCACCTTGAAGTATTTGAAGCGCTGCGCGCCGCTAATATTTTAGTTAACTTGCATTATATTCCGGTGCACACCCACCCCTATTACCAACAAATTGGTTTTGCAGTTGGAGACTTTCCAGAATCTGAGCAGTACTATAAAGAAGCAATTAGTCTTCCTATGTTCCCAACATTAACTGAAGAGCAGCAGAATAGAGTTGTGTCAGTATTACAAGATCAGCTTATTTAACAACTAAGATATTAAGTAACTGAAAGCTTAGGTAGCATCATGAATAATAATAGACAAAAGCTTATATTAGGCACCGTCCAGTTTGGGCAGCCTTATGGGGTTGCCAATCCAAACGGTCAAGTACCAAAAGATGACTTACAACAGATACTGGAAAAAGCACATCAGCTTAACATCACAACTTTAGATACCGCTATCGCTTATGGTGAGAGCGAAAAAGTACTAGGGCAGCAAGATTTGCAAGATTTCAAGGTTATCAGCAAATTATTTAAGATTCCAGATAACTGCTCTGATATAACCGACTGGGTAGAGCAACAAGTACAAGGGTCGCTTGCGCGCTTGCAGGTTGATTCTTTGGAGGGGTTGCTTTTGCACCGTCCAGCGCAGCTGCTTGGCAATGGTGGGCAAGAACTTTATCAGGCTATACAATGTCTAAAAGCGCGCGGCGTGGTCAAGCGGATAGGACTCTCAATGTATGGCTATCAAGAGCTACACGAGGTTATAGATAATGTTGATGCTGATTTTGATATTATCCAAGTGCCTATAAATCTCTTTGATAGACGTTTGGATAGCTTAGGACTACTTAAAAAGTTAAAAAGTAAAGGCGTTGAGGTGCATGCACGCTCGGCATTCTTGCAGGGTTTATTATTGATGCCTGAGGAGAATGTCCCTTCTTATTTTGCCCCATGGAAGGATATATTTAAGAGCTATCATCATTGGCTTAATGCTAATAATATTTCAGCACTACAAGCCTGTTTGGGCTACCTAAACCAGCATCCCGATATAGATAAAATTATTGTCGGTGTGGATAATTTAGCTCAGCTCAATGAGATTGCGGCTGCTATAGATACTGCGACTAAAGCGCCGCCTTTAGAGCTACAGTCCGCCGATGAAGGTTTGATTAACCCCTCAAGGTGGCAACTATGAGTTTAAGACTAGGGGTTATAGGCTTATCTGAAGGCAATGGGCATCCATACTCATGGAGCGCTATTTTTAATGGTTACGATGCTGACGCTATGGAGGACTGCGGTTATCCTGTGATTCCGCGTTATCTTGAGCAGCAAAGCTGGCCTGAATGCCGTCTAGAGGGTGCTGAGGTGGTGGCTGTATGGACGCAAGATATTGCGCAGTCCAGACATATTGCCAAGGCGGCGCATATCAAAGAAGTAGTGTCAAATTATAGCGATATGCTAGGCAAGGTCGATGCGGTGCTGCTGGCGCGTGATGATGCCGAAAATCATCTAAAATACGCAGAGCCTTTTTTGCGCGCAGGACTGCCGATTTATATTGATAAACCCATTGCCCTATCATTAGCGGCTTTAGACAAATTATATAGTTTGCAGCAATACGAGAGGCAGATATTTACCTGCTCAGCGCTGAGATATAGCCAAGAGTTGATGCTAAGCGAAGCTGATAAGCAGCGACTTGGACAAATACAACAAATCACCGCGCATACGCCCAAATCTTGGCAAAAGTACGCTGTGCATATTATCGAGCCTGTGCTCAATATGCTACCAAAAGGTGATACTGCTATCGCAACGGTCTCGTTACCTCAAAGCAAAATGGATAGTAGAATAAATAGCTCAAATGAAGCGTTAGATGAAACAGGCAGCTTGATGGTACGCTGGCAAAGCGGTATTCAAACCAACTTTTTTGCGGTAGGCGCGGCTAAGACACCGATTACTATCAGAGTATTTGGAGACAATGATTGGCAAGATCTGACGTTTACCGATTCTTTTTCGGCCTTTAGAGCCGCTTTACAAGCCTTCATAAACGGCATCAATAATAAAAAGATCGCATCTGATAGAGCATTTAACGAACAAGTTGTTAGCTTGCTGGAGAGTGGAATATGAGCGAGCAAAGTATTCTCATTACCGGTGGTACAGGTAAGTTTGGACGCATATTTGTGGCACACTTTTTTAAAAAAGGCTGGCAGGTGTTGTTTACCACCACTAGCAAGGAGCGCGGCGATAGCTTGATTGCATCGCTAAGTGGTAATTTGAATATTTATACGGCTAATAACAGTGAGAGCACAGCTAACAATAAAGTCGTTAATGACCGACTAATAGCTTTAGTCGTTGATTTGACAGAAGACAATGTGGCGCCAAAACTTGTTGAAACTATCGAGAACAAAGGCTACAAAGTTAATCATTTGGTGAATAACGCGCGTAGTTTGGATTTTTTGCAGACAGATGACAACGGGCAAGCCAAGCGTGATGACTTTATGGCTGAGTATCTCATGGATGTGGTTGTACCCTATGAGTTATCTATGGCACTGTTTAATACTCAAGCCGATGCCCTGCGAACGATAACTAATATTGGCTCGCAATATGGCGTTGTAGCAGCGAATCCGCAGTTATATGATGATCCGTTAAAAAGCTCACCCATTCAATATGGCGTTGCCAAGGCGGCCCTTATGCACCTGACCAAAGAGCTTGCCGTGCGATTGGCAGATAGCAATATTCGGGTGAACTGTGTGGCGTATGGCGGTGTTGAAGGCCGCGTTGATGATGCTTTTAAAGCCCGTTATGCCAAGCTGACCCCAAGTCGGCGAATGCTCGCTGAGAACGACATAATCGGTCCTTTAGATCTTCTGATATCTGCTAGCGCAAGAGCAATCAATGGCCAAACCATTCAAGCAGATGACGGTTGGACACTATGGTAGATCAAAACATCGGGGTAAATCAAAACATAGCTATTATTCCGGCTCGGGTCGGCTCAAAGCGAATACCCAAAAAGAACATCATTGACTTTAATGGTCAGCCGATGATCGCTTGGAGTATTCAGGCCGCTAAAGACTCAGGAGCATTCACACGTATATTGGTCTCAACCGATGACCCAGAGATTGCAGAAGTAGCTAAAAGTTTGGGCGCTGAAGTGCCATTTTTGCGTGAACAATACGCTGACGATCATTCTAGCGTAAGCGAGGCGACCGCAGCGGCCTTGCAGCAGGCTATGGATTATTGGCAAGAAGACTATAAGGTCGTGGTGCAGCTGATGGCGAATTGTCCTTTGCGCGATAGCGTGGATATTAGGGCAGCGCTGGCCAGCTTTGAGCAGCATCAACGCACCGCGCAAATCAGCTGTTTTGAATACGGCTGGATGAACCCATGGTGGGCGACTAAATTAGATGAGTTAGGGCGGCCAGTGAAACTTTTTCCTGAAGCCTTCGCCAGTCGCTCGCAAGATTTACCTAAACTGTATTGTCCGACAGGCGCTATTTGGATATCGAATACTGCTACGCTGTTGACACATAAGACTTTTTATTCACCAAATCATACGTTTGAGCCTATGTCTATAAAAAGTGCAGTAGATATAGACGATTACACTGACTTGCAGTTTGCTCAGGCTTTATCCATTCAAAATAAGCAAACATTGTGACTGCTATGAACGTAGTATTTAGAGTTGATGCTTCTATTCAAATGGGTACAGGTCATGTGATGCGCTGTTTGACTTTGGCTAAGGAGCTTTACCAGCAAGGCGCTGAGTGCTCCTTTATGTGCCGTAATCATGCAGGCAATCTGATAGAAAAGATTGCCCAAGCAGGATTTAAAGTGTATACCCTTGGCGCTGACGAGAATAACAATAGCGCTGAGCTGTCGATTAATGAGCAAAATCAATGTAAACAACGACAGCCTTTATTTCATGCAGATTGGCTCGGTACCACGCAGTGGCAAGACATTACAGAATGTCTAGGTATCTTACAAAAATTACAGCCCGATTGGTTAATCGTAGACCACTATGCGCTAGATAAACGCTGGGAGCAAAGGCTACAACCTTATTATAATAAGCTTATGGTGATAGATGATTTGGGTGATCGAGAGCATTTAGCTGATATATTACTCGATCAAAACTACGGCGCAACGACTGCTAAATACCAAGGCTTAGTACCCAATAGCTGTACAGTCTTAGCCGGTACTCAGTTTGCTCTACTAAGAGATGAGTTCGCCCAGTGGCGCGCCTATAGTCTTGAGCGTCGTGGCAACAGCTTTGATCATAATAAAAAACCTGAGCGTAAGGGCAGCTCTGTTATTAACAACATTTTAATCACCTTAGGCGGCGCTGACCCTGAGAATTATACAGGTGCACTATTAGCTCAATTAGCTAGAATAAAAATGAGTCCGCACGTTGTCATCACTGTAGTTATGGGAGCAACGGCGCCGCATCTACAGGCTATACAACAGCAAGCGGCTAGTATGCCTGTACGGACTATAGCCAAGACTAACGTGGGCAATATGGCAGAGCTTATGAGTCATGCCGATTTGGCAATAGGGGCAGCAGGTGCTACCACTTGGGAGCGCTGCTGCTTAGGCTTGCCGACTATTCAGATAGTGACGGCCGAAAATCAGCGCCGAATCGCTGAAGATTTGGCAAAAGATAACATTATTAAGCTATTAAATGATGTCAGTGAATTACCAGAAGTACTTAAAGATATAGAGTCTTGGATAACGCCTTTAGCAAACAGTGCCAAACACGTTACCGATGGTTTAGGCGTCAAAAGAGTGGTGGATTATATGTTACAAGGCTATCAGTTATGAACTCAGCTATCAACTCAGGCATGACAATATCAACCCCTACTTTTGGCGAGGTTGAGCTATTAGATTTTACGACTTTAGATAACGCAATGAAAGATAGTGTACTTGAGATGCGCAATTATCCCAAAGTTAGAGAGCAGATGCACAACCAAGCTGTTATCGATAAAAACGCTCATCTGAATTTTATCGCTAGCCTAAAAGGTAATGATGATAAAAAGTATTTTGTCGTAAAGTCAAAACAGCAGCTGCTAGGCGTTATCTACTTTACTGATATAGACCATCAAGATAAAAGCGCTGTATTTGGTATCTATGCCAATCTGTTTGAGAAGAGAGACAAAATGGGATCGATACTGATGGAGACTGCGCTCACTTACTTCAAAGATATTTTATCCTTTAGAACTTTGAATCTTGAGGTCTATGAGTATAATCAAAGGGCAGTAGGATTATATGTAAAATTTGGCTTTTTAGTGGACAAGCGTTTTTATCAGAATGGTCACAAAGTGCTCAATATGAAGTGGGTTAGAAGAACATGATGCACTATATTGTGGCTGCTATAGGGGAGTGGAACCAAGCGCAGTTTGATACACATACCCCTAAGCTTGCAGGCAAATGGGCTTATGTATCAACTCCGAATGAGTTAAACGAGCTTATAGACTCAGGCTTTAACCCTCGTTATATATTCTTTCCGCATTGGCGCTGGATAGTACCCGCTGATATTGTTAATCAGTATGAATGTGTTTGTTTTCATATGACTGACGTGCCTTACGGACGAGGCGGATCGCCGCTACAAAACCTGATTGTCCGCGGTCATAAACAGACCGTTTTGACAGCGCTACAAATGGAGGAGGGGTTAGATACCGGTCCCGTATATCTCAAAAAACCCCTAAGCCTCGCGGGTAGAGCCGAAGCGATCTATGAGCGGGCAAGTAAAATGACTTGGGAGATAATCGCAGAGCTTATCAGCAAAGAGATAACCCCTAGCGCGCAGCAAGGTGAAGTAGTGAGCTTTGAGCGTCGAAAACCTGAGCAGAGCAGGGTTCCAAATAACTTAACGCTTAGCCAAGTCTATGATTATATTCGTATGCTAGATGCACCCAACTATCCCAAAGCTTTTATACAGACTGAGTCTTATCATATAGAGTTTGAACAAGCCCGTTTGGGGGCAGACGAGATCACTGCTACGGTAACGATTAAACGAAAGGATTGATACATGTCTTATATCGAAATTGACGGACGCAAAATAGGTCGAGATTTTAGACCGTACATACTGGCAGAATTGTCTGCCAATCATAATGGGGTGCTACGAAAAGCTCTAGATACCATAACGGCCGCCAAAAAGTGCGGCGCTGATGGTATCAAATTGCAAACCTATTCTGCTGATACGATGACTATCGATTGTGATACTGACGACTTTATTATCAAAGATGGACTGTGGAAGGGCTACCAGCTTTATGACTTATATAAAAAGGCACAGACGCCTTTTGCTTGGCATAAAGCTATGTTTGAGCATGCGCGCAGCATAGATATCACTTGTTTTTCGACCCCATTTGATGAAACGGCGGTTGACCTGCTAGAAGATATGAACGTTCCCGCTTACAAGATAGCCTCGTTTGAAGCAACCGATTTGCCCTTAATTAAATACGTCGCCTCAACAAAAAAGCCTATGATTCTATCAACCGGTATGGCAAATTTCGCTGAGATAACGGAGATGGTTGCCGCAGCAAGAGAGGGCGGATGTGAGGATCTAATCGTGCTCCACTGCCTGAGTAGTTATCCTGCGCCTATTGAGCAATCAAACTTATTAACGATCAATGATATGCGAGAAAAGCTAGGGGTGCAGATTGGCTTATCTGATCATACTATCTCAAATACTGCTGCTATCGTCGCTACCGGGCTTGGTGCGACATTGATTGAGAAGCATTTTATTATGGATCGATCAGATAAAGGGCCTGACTCTTCGTTTTCAATAGAACCTGACGAGCTAACATCTTTGGTCGAGCAAACCCATGATGCTTGGTTGTCACTTGGTGAGGTGGGTTACGATAGAAAGCCTGCGGAAGAGGCTAACGTAAAATTTAGACGCTCTGTTTATTTTGTAAAGGATCTGCCGGCTGGTAGCGTGGTTACCGAAGATAGCATCCGCCGTATCCGTCCAGGCTTTGGCTTAGCGCCTAAGTATGAGCAGGACATCATAGGTAAACGCCTAAAGGTCGCGGTCACTCGCGGAACTGCTACTGCTTGGGAGTTATTTGATGAGTAAAACTATTTTGGTGGTCGCCGCCCACGCTGATGACGAAGCGCTTGGCTGCTCAGGTACCCTTGCTCGGCATGTGGCTGAGGGCGATAGCGTGCATTTGTTATTTATGACTGATGGTGTTGGCGCGCGTAAGGTCGTCGCTAATGAGGCAGACGCGCGTTTAAGCGCGGCTGAACAGGCGGCTGAAATATTAAAGGTAAGCTCAGTGACGAATCTAAGCTTCCCTGATAATAGTATGGATGCCTTGCCGCTCCTTGATATTGTCAAAGAAGTCGAAGCTAAAATAAAAGAGATCAATCCGGAGATTATCTATACTCATCATATCGGCGACTTGAATGTTGACCACCAAATCACGCACAGAGCGGTAATGACTGCCTGTCGCCCGCAGCCAGGTTTTAGTGTAAAAGCCATTTATGCGTTTGAGGTGCTCTCAAGCACTGAGTGGCAAACGCCAAGTGTACTGCCCTTTATTCCTAATGTCTTTATTGATATTAGCGATTATTTATCTACAAAGATGGAAGTTGTCACGGCCTATGAAGATGAGATGCGCGCAGTGCCGCATTCGCGTAGTCTTAAGCATATAGAGCTATTAGCTCAACATCGCGGCTACTGTGTGGGCGTTCATGCAGCTGAGGCCTTTATATTAGTTAGAGAAATAAAGGGGTGAGTACTACTTACGATGACATTAAGAGTTGTCACGAAGCTGATTTAAATCCGGCATCGGTGGCAGCTCGTCCAAAGCTGTCAATCCAAAAGCGTCCAGAAACTGCGGGGTAGTATGCAGTAGCGCTGGACGTCCTAAAGTGTCTTTATAGCCCTCTTCCATAATCCAACCTTTATCGAACAGCTGTCTTAACAGGCTACTAGATAAAGTCACGCCGCGCACGTATTCAATGTCGCTACGAGTGACCGGCTGCTTATAGGCAATGACGCTTAACGTCTCAAGTAGCGCCTGGCTAAGACGCTGTTGCCGCTGTGGAAACACACGCTGAATGAGCGCGCTATAGTCATCAGCGATTTGCAAACGGTAGCCGCTAGCGGTTTGATGAAGTCTTAACACACTAGAAGCTAAGCGCTGTTGTAATTCCGCTAATGCTTGCTCTAATTCCTTAGCAGACACAGACAGATGCTTGCGTAGAGCTTTATCAGTCAGCGGTGCATCTGAGGCGTGCAGTAGCACCTCTATTTGTAGGCTATGCTCTTTAGTATTAGAGATATCGTTATTATTTATCATGTCTGTTCTATTTACGAATGAATTAAACGCCAACGGCGAACACTACAGCAACCATTGCAAAGTTAACGAGTTTATCTGGCTAGCCTCTTTATCAGCTTCTACATCGCTACTAACTACGCCTACCAATTGTCTTTTCATGAGCTCTAACACCGCTACGAAGCTCACTACTGCGCCGACTCTGCCTTGCGACTTGTCTAATAGCTGATAAAAGGAGCGAGCACTACCAGTACTTAACTGCCGACTAATGCTAGCGATTCGATCAGATAGGGGCACCGCGTCGACTTTGATGTTATGCATTTGATAATCAGGCTGCAGTTGCATCTTAAATAAGCTATCGATCAGTAGAGTAGGTGAGTAGCAAAGTAGCTCAGCTTGCATGACATCCGTACTTGGCAAACTAACCATAGCTAAGAACACATCGCGCTCAAGACGAACTAAGCTATCTAAACGCCTGCTTACTTCTTTGATTTGCGCGTAAGCTTCTAGGCGTTCAATCAGCTCCGCTTTTGGGTCACGTTCATCAGTTGGGGTTTGCGGTTTTGGTAGCAGCAGCTCTGTCTTGATAGCAATCAAAGTTGAGGCCATCAATAGATAATCGCCAGCGAGCTCAAAATGATCACTATCAAGCTCGCCAATATAAGCCAAATACTGCTCAGTGATCGGCAAAATATCCATTTGCGTTAGATCGACGTTGTTTTTTTTGACGAGATACAACAAAAAGTCTAACGGCCCTGCGAACTGCTCAAGCCAAATTGCAAAAGCCCCAGGCGGTACATATAAGTCCTCGGGCAGGTTTGCTACTGGCGTTTGATAAATGCGCAGAGCGGCATCAGTCGTATCAGTTGACGCCTGGTCAGCTAAATCAGAGGCAGCATTAGGCGCTATGCTAATCGTTGAAGGCATCTTAATCTGACTAGCTAACGGATTATTTGAGTTTAGCTAGCGGGCGAATACCGATGGCGCGGCGCGTTTTATCAAGCTGTTTACGGCTATGACGGCGAGCTTTGTCTGCGCCCATTTGCAAGATTTTTTCTAACTCTTTTGGATTAGCCATCAGCTCTTCATAACGCGCGCGGAACGGGGCAATCTCATTATTAATCTTATCAAAGAGCGCTTGTTTGGCATCGCCCCAGCCAATACCTGTCGCAAATTGCGCACGCATATCAGCGATCTCAGCAGGAGTAGCAAAGGCTTTATATATCTCAAAGATAGCCGAATCATCCGCGTCTTTTGGCTCATCAGGCAGCTGTGAGTTGGTCACAATTTTCATGATGGCTTTATGCATTTGCTTCTCTGAGCTCACTTGCGGATTGGTTTCGCCAAACAGCGGAATAGTGTTACTGTAGCTCTTGCTCATTTTACGGCCGTCAAGGCCCGTCAGTAATGGAGTGTCATCATCGACTACTGCGCTTGGTAAGGTGAATAGTGGTTTATATCTATGATTGAAAGTACCAGCGATATCGCGCGCCATCTCAATATGTTGGATCTGGTCACGGCCTACAGGAACGTGAGTGGCATTGAACATCAAGATATCAGCCGCCATCAGCACCGGATAGCCAAATAGACCCATGTTAATACCTTGGTCGGCGTCGACATCAGGTTTCTCGGCATTAATATCGACTGCAGCTTTATAAGCATGCGCGCGGTTCATTAGACCCTTAGCGCAAGAGCAGTTTAAGATCCAAGCCAACTCGGTAATCTCTGGTACATCGGATTGACGATAAAAGGTTACGCGCTCAGGATCAAGACCGCAAGCGATCCAAGTGGCGGCGATGGTTTTAGTTGACTCATGAATGATAGCAGGATCATAACAACCAATAATACCGTGATAATCGGCTAAGAAAAAAAACGCTTCATCGTCGCTATTTTGAATGGACTCAATCGCAGGACGAATGGCACCAACATAGTTACCTAAGTGGGGAATACCGGTGGGTTTTATACCGGTAAGGATGCGTTTGCTTTGATTGGAAGCGTCCGAATTAGAGTTATCGCTCATAAAATATCCATTACAGTGTTTTTAAATTATGGTGTATAGGCGTTTAGGTGTTAAATCATAACCGCAGAGTATAACAAATTTATCGGCGATTTTTATGCCCGAATAACTGAAGAGTAGTTTATTTAGCCTATTACTTATAAATATCGCGGCGGCCGTTAGGACCATGCTTATAGCGCCGATGAAACCACATCCACTGAGTGGGGTCAATACGAATGAGGCTCTCTAGTATTTCATTGACTCGCGTGGCATCAGCGACTTCATCACGACTCGGATAGTTCTCAAGCTTTGGTGTGATTGTTAGATGATAATGTGGGCGCTTACCACGCGGCAGATTATCTGGGGTCTGCCGATAAGTATGCAGCGCCATTACTGCTGGTGGATGGGTTTTACTACCTAGCTTAGCCAAACGCCGTGCCATCGTAATGGTCGCCGCAGGTACACCAAAAAAGGGCGCCATAACCCCTTGCTTGAGGCCATAGTCTTGATCGGGTGAGTACCAAATCACATGGCCTTTATTAATAGAATCGACCAAGCTGCGCATATCGCGACTAGAGACCTGCTTGCCAAAGATATTGGTGCGACCATTGTAGATAAACCAATCCAGCAGCGCGTTATTTTGCGCCCGGTACATACAGTCGGCGGCAAAAAACTGCGTACAGAGTAAACCGCCCAAATCGAGCATCGTATAGTGCGCGCCCAGTAAAATTACCGCACGGCCTTCATTTTGGGCGTTGACTAAGTGCTGCAAACCCGATATCGATACCGTACGGGTAAATACATTAGGACGGAACCAAGCACACAAGGTTTCAAACACTCCGACGCCTTGATTGACAAAGACTTGCTTTGCCATCAGCTCACGCTCCGCTTCCGGCTTCTCTGGAAAAGCCAGACTTAAATTAATCAGCGTGTCACGACGCCGCGAACCTGCTAGTTTGTAAATCAAAATACCGAGCTTACGACCGAGCCAAAACTGATAACGTAGTGGCAAATAAATCAGCGGCAATACCAGCGCTAATACTAGCCAAATACCCCAGTACTTCGGCAATAAAAATTGCCATTCAAAAGGCCTTTTCTCGGCTTGGGCAGTTTTCTTTTGCGTTTCAGTAATCATAGGGGTACCTACCGGCAGAGCAGGTGATTTTGCTTGCTTATTAGAGACGCTATTTGGTGCGGTAGAGGTTTGGTTATCGGCTTTGCTAGGATCGTATTGTTCAGGCGCTTTCATAAGAAGGTACTATAATAAAAGGTGCTACTATGATGGGGTAGATAAGCTTGCTTTACAAGATGAGTTTTGCTTGTAGCAAGGGTAAGCCTGCGTTTGAGCCCAATAATTTATTTACATCGTTGATTACAATGTATAAACCGTCAGGCATAAAAAAACCTTATAAGCAGCGAGCCACTTATAAGGTTTTGCAAAACTAAGCTTAGGTTAGCAGCTACTCTTACCAATATCTGACGAGAAATAGAGTAGCAAGCCAATAAGCCATAGCTTCGATTAACGTTTTGAGAATTGTGGGCGCTTACGTGCTTTACGTAGACCAACTTTCTTACGTTCAACTTGACGTGAATCACGAGTCACAAAACCAGCTGCTTTTAGGGCAGGCTTATTAGTTTCGTCAAGCTCGATTAGGGCACGAGTGATACCGTGGCGAATCGCGCCTGCTTGACCACTGATACCGCCACCTTTTACAGTGATGTAAAGGTCGTAATCATTAGGTGATTCAAGTAGCTCTAATGGCTGACGAACAACCATACGTGAAGTTTCACGGCTGAAGTATTCATCAAGTGGCTTACCGTTGACATTGATGCTACCAGTACCTTTCGCTAAAAAGACACGAGCGGTAGACGTCTTGCGGCGACCAGTTCCGTAATTGCGTTCCATAAAATTATCCTTAGATGTCTAGTTCTTTAGGTTGCTGAGCTTCATGTGGATGCTCTGTACCCGCATATAGTTTCAGCTTCTTGATCATCGCATAGCCAAGAGGGCCTTTAGGAAGCATACCCTTAACTGCTTTGTGTAGAACATCTTCAGGCTTATGTGCAATCAGCTTGTTGAAGTTAGTTTCTTTAATACCACCTGGGTAACCACTGTGGCGATAGTACTTTTTATCTTGTGCTTTTTTGCCCGTTACCGCGACTTTCTCTGCATTGATGACGACAATGAAGTCACCAGTATCAACGTGCGGGGTATAAGACGTTTTGTGCTTGCCACGTAAGCGAGTAGCGATTTGCGTGGCTAAGCGACCAAGGGTTTTGCCGTCAGCATCGACAACATACCAGTCATGGGTCACTTCAGCTGGTTTTGCACTAAGTGTTTTCATGATAAAACCTTAAATTTAGAATTCGTTGAGAGTTTAGCTGGGAACGGGGCTCTCAAAAAACAGACTGCACATTATAAGCAGTAGCGCTCCGGCTTGCAAGCGCCAATGGGGTTTATTTTCTCCTGCATTACATTAAACAGTCGTATTCAGCAGGTTTTTTTACGGGTTTTGTGCTTTTAAGCGATAAAGCACTCAATACCTTATCATTATTTGATGATGAGGGGTTAAGTCTAATCGTAAAAAGCAGTGAGATAATTATGACGTTGACAGCTGATAAAGTCCAGCGACAACTTGTCCTACTTTGTTTTGTTTTAGACACTCAAAGCCAGTGATTGGCTGCAAATTACTATTCTCATTGAGGGTTTCGGCCAATTGCGACAATTGAGTCGTTAAGTCTTTATCGGCTTCTAAATAGATGAGCGTGCTCGGAGTGAGTAAGTCTTGCTCTATAAGCGTCTTCAAGATAGGCTGCCACAGATCGTCTGCGTATGGCGGATCGATAAAGACAATATCAAACGGTTGGTTAATATCCTGGTCTTGCTGCAACAATAGCTCAGCTTTACCAGACTTTATAATAAAACTGTCCGCCTCTAAGCGCAGCTGTTCAGCGCTTTGTGCTAGCAGTTTTACTTGTGCTGGGTTGGCTTCAATAAAAGTGCAATGCGTAGCGCCGCGAGATAAAGCTTCAAAGCCTAAGACGCCGCTACCTGCACAGCTGTCTAATACGCGGGCGCTATGAATGTCAGCAAGTAGCCAATTAAATAGCGTTTCACGCAGGCGATCTGGCGTCGGACGCAGGCCCTCACCATCGATAAAGGTGATGTTACGCCGCTTAAACTGACCACCGATGATGCGGACATGGCCGGCCGCTTGTTGCGATCTTAATGTACTATCTTTTGCTTTACCGCCCTTTGGTTTTGAAGCTTTTGTTCTTTGGGTTTTTACTTTTTGGGCTTGCGAGCGGCGTACTGCTGAGGGTTTTTTCATAATAAAACGGTTGAATATTAATAGTATTAGGGCGTGTTGAACATTCACAAATGCGCACTGCTGATCGCTACTAGTTTATCAAAGCTGTGTTCTAGTCGTCGTTAAAATTGCAGGTAATGCTTATTGCATTGGCTAGCTGATTTTATTTAAACAGTCGCAACGACTAGGGCGATTTTAGCATCAGCCCTCACGACAACAACAGGG
>Ga0208180_1001417_pt1 | contig 14563 bp, 23 predicted proteins | sample MalvireepMed_s16_FD_184241 | JGI IMG/M metagenome (GOLD analysis project Ga0208180, IMG submission 184241) | Marine viral communities from the Global Malaspina Expedition - Malaspina viral metaG DeepMed_s16 (SPAdes) (version 2) | ecosystem: Environmental > Aquatic > Marine > Oceanic | place...
ATTGGTGGGACCGTATATGCTGACATTACGAGTGGGCTGACGCACTATGGGACTTATGCCTTCAAAGGCAATGTAGGTACTCAATTCTTGCCACCGAAGAAGAAATAATTTAGTATGTGGTCTTATGCAATTAACCGATTTAAAATTTCAACCAGGTGTAGATAAACAAGACTCCCCTTATGCGGCGGGAGATGATCGACGCTATATTGATTCTCAATTAGTAAGGTTTCATTACGGAAAACCCGAAAGGTGGAAGGGGTGGGAATACCTTCCCAATCCCAATGAAACCCTTATTGGCGTGGTCCGTGATACGCATTCCTGGGTTAGTTTAAACGGAACCAGATATCTTGCTTTGGGAACCGATAGAAAATTATATATATTAGTAGGCAGTGGACTTTATGATATTACACCCATTCGGGAAACAGAGAGTTTAACAAATCCTTTTGCGACAGTAAGCGGTAGTCCTATCGTGACCGTAACCGATGCGTCGCATGGAGCGGCACTGGGCGATTTTGTTACATTTGACGACACTACCACCAACAATGTTGTGGACGGTATAGAATTTAACAATGAATTTGAAATTACGGAAATTGTTGATAGCAACAGTTATAAAATAACCTATTCCTCGGACGCTACGGGAACAACAGCGGCGGGAGGTGGATCGGTAACCGCAAGCTATCAAATTTCTGTTGGCCCCGCTACATCAACTTATGGATATGGTTGGGGTGTTTTAACATGGGGATTAAGTACATGGGGTACCGCTAGGTCTTCATCAAGCGTCACCATTAATGCTCGTCAATGGTCATTGGATAATTTTGGCGAGGACTTGATTGCTACCGTCTTAAACGGGGGCACTTATCAATGGGATACTTCAGGAGGCACAACAACTAGGGCCGTGAGCCTTGGTGCAACAGCCCCGGTAGCTTCTCGTTTTTCTTTAGTATCATCTGACACAAGACACTTATTTTTATTTGGCACATGCACAACAGTTACAGATGCAGCCACGCAAGATGATTTATTTTTTAGATTTTCTGATCGTGAAAGTTTGACGCAGTGGGCACCAAAATCGACAAATGAAGCGGGATCATTGCGTATTGCTGATGGTTCCCGTATCATAGGAGCGGTAACATCAACAGGTCAAATCCTGGTATGGACTGACCAATCCTTGCACGGTATTCAATTTGTAGGAACTCCCTTTACATTTGGTCAAAGACAATTAGGAGCCAACTGTGGCTTGATAGCACAGCATGCAGCCATTGATGTGAATGGTAAAGCTTTCTGGATGGGTGATGATGCATTCTATATGTACGATGGTGTTGTTAAAAAAATGCCGTGTTCTGTACAAGATTACGTATATGATGACTTGAGTTACACAAACAAGAATGACATTGCCTGTGGCATCAACCCCGAATTTAATGAAATTATGTGGTATTATCCCTCAGGCAGCGCCACGCAAATTGATAGAGTTGTTGTCTATAATTATCTGGAAGGAACGTGGTATACGTCAACATTGGGAAGAACCACGTACCTGGGAAATTACACCTTTGAAAATCCTATAGCCACGCAATATGATGCTGCTTTAGTGGCCAATGCCACTACAAGCACAGGAGTAACCGATACTCCTTACGGCGTCACGGCGGGAGCTTCCTATGTATATAATCAAGAAATAGGAAACAACCAAGCTGATGGAACTGCCTTAACAGCTTCCTTAACAACAGGATCAATTGAAATTGCAAATGGAGATCAATTTATGTCAGTGAGTAAATTTGTTCCTGACTTTACTTCCCTAACAAATAATGTAGCCGTTACTTTAACATTGGAGGATTACCCTCAATCAACAACAAGTCAAACTACTTCAGGTAATGTTACTAGCACCACGACTAAAATTAATGTAAGAGGAAGAGGACGATCAGTAAAATTAGCTTTTGCAAGTGATACTGTGGATGATACAAACTGGAGATTGGGATCAATGAAACTTCAACTTAGACCGGACGGAAGAAGATAATGACACAGTACGATCCAAATGATTTAAAGAGAAGGCAATTGTCCTTGAGTGGAATATTCGGACTTGCAGGAGGGCCAAGACAACCTCAATACCCTTACCAACATCCAATTCAACAGCCACCTAAACAGTTTGATCCGTGGGGAGTTAAGGGAATGGGAGAACAGATAACGGGATTTGGTGAAACCCTTGGAGGATACGGAGAAACCCTTGGAGGATATGGCGAGCAGCTAGGAGGATTTGAAGAAAGACTTGGAGGATTTGGTGAACAGTTAAGTGGACTGGGAGACAGGTTTGGTCAACAAATTAGTGGACTGGGAGACAGGTTTGGAGGAGTAAATGATAAATTAGCAAAAATAGAAGAAGGAATTGGAAGCTTACTACAAAACAGGGGATCAGGAATGGGAGGAATGGTACAGCCAAATTATGGATACTCTCCTTATAATATGTTATTAAATTCTTTTTTTGGAGGATATAGATAATGGCTAAAATAACGATTACTCGTTTACCTAATGCCACGTCTCAATATGAACCAAGTCAATTTGATCAAATGATTCGTTTACTCGAACAATTAATTTTAAATTTAAATACTTCTTACTCTCAGGATATAGAAGAAAAATCTTCTGGAAGGAGTTGGTACCTTGGCTGATACTTTTAAAAATGCCGGTGTAGATTTAACCACAACTGATCCAACAACCATTTACACGGTTCCAACAGCGGCTCCAGGTATAACAGGAACTGCTCCTATTTTTCCAACCACAGCCGTAATTAAATCCATTATCATATGCAATGATTCTGCGAACACCACTGAGTACACCATAGAATGGACGGACAGCAGCGCTTCGGCAACCTATAAAATTACCAATGATAAGACGATTGCCACCGATACCACCTATGAGGTTTTATCACAGCCTCTGGTTCTGGAGGAATCGGACTTGATTAAAATTACAGCGAACGCCGCTAATGAGATTCATATTACTTTAAGCGTACTGGAAATAACAAAAGGGGATTTGTAATCGACCTTCATTCTTTATTTATTACTCCTATCTTTTCTATAAATTTAGCAGGCTATGAAAATCTTACTGAAGTTATAAAAAATATTCAAGAGAAAGAGCCCATAAGTGTTGAAGGAAAAAGCACTGATGGGGGATGGCATAGCCATGATTTTTTACATGAGGATAAACAATTCGCTAAATTAAAAGCAGAAATAATTGAAATGACAAAAGAGACAATGAGTCACTTATCCATTATTGATCAAATAGTTCCTATAATTACTGGTATGTGGGCCGTGGTCAATGGGCCGGGAAGCAGTAATCGTTTACATAGTCACCCCTATAATAATATGTCGGGGGTTTTTTATTTACAAGTTCCTGAAGATAGCGGGGCTCTTGTCTTTCATGATCCTCGTCCTCAGAGTGAAGTCCTGGCTCCTCCTAAAAAACCAGGAGAAAGCATACATACCTCTTCCCGGGTTTCTTGGAAACCCAAGCAAAATGATATACTGTTTTTCCCCTCATGGCTTACCCATGAAGTGGAGAAAAATAATTCACAAGAAGAAAGAATTGTGATAAGTTTTAATATTGAATTAAAAAGGAGAAACAATGGCTAAAATCATAGAAGAAGCAAAAGTCTTGGGGGAAATTGATGCTGGTGATGGTCGCATGGTTCCTCACATTAGATGCCGTTCAGAAACTACAATTACTAATACAGAAACAAATCAAGAATATGATTCAGAAGAACACGCTACCAATGATGTAGCTGATCCTGGAACAGAAACGAAAGAAGAACACATTAGACGAGACGTTAAAATATTCGCCCCGTCATTGGCCGACATGATCGGCGCAAGCGATAACGATTAAGCGCTACAGGCTTCACATTCAATCTCGGTTTCAGTGCCGTTAAGCATTACTTTTTCATCGGAAGTATCATGACAACCACACCCCTTAAGGTGCTCGGCCAGTGTCTTTTCTAGTCTTAAATTATCTCTCTCCGTAGCTAATAAACGTTCGTGGTAGCGGCTCACCTTGTCAGCGAGGACAGCTATAGCCTTCAATACTTCCTGATTTTCCATTTTTTTCTCCTGATTTAAATTTTTGGGTGAGAACCAATTTAACCATATTTCGTTCCAAAGCAATAGAACTTTTTTAAATTGTTTTCTTGACAAGGAAATTATGATATGGAAGAGGGAGAAAATAGAATGAAAGTAAATAATCATGTCTTGGCAATTATTCAGGTTTTTGAAACCTTTATAGATATTGATACTGATGTTCTTTTACAAGAAATAAAGAAAAGTGATGAAAAAATGAATAATGACATTAACCATTCTTTCTTTGAAGATTATAAGTGTCCTAATACCCCTTTACTCAACGAACTTAAAAATAGAATAAAAGATAAAACTCAAGAAATTATGGGCGTAAATTTAGAATATGCACAATCATGGATTCATAAAACTTCACCTAAGGCTTCAACAGGACTTCACAATCACCGTGGAAACTTCTGTTCTTTTGTTTATTATCCCAATTTTATAGAGAGACAAGGAGGTTTACGATTTATTATATTTTGGAATGGTAAAATAATTGAAAGAATAATTACCCCTGAGAAAAAAATGTTATTGATTTTTCCAAGTGAAGTTTTTCATTATACAGGACAAAACGATACAAAAGAGGAAAGAATATCTATTTCAGGTAATTTTGATATGCAACAAAAGGAACAGAAAAAAGAATGAAAGCAGAAATCATTGCAGATTCCTTTTTTATTGGCCACTATAAAATAGCCAATAAATACATTAAAGACCTTAATAAAAGATATGAAGCCGCCAAGGACGGTTTAAAAAGCTACGGACCACGTTTGGCGGGTAGATTGGATAGTGAATTGGAGATGCTACCCATTATCCAATCAACGGATTCTTTTCCTCAAATCGTTAAATGTATGGAAAAACATATGAAGCAAAGCATTGAATTTAAATGCTTACCAAGTGACTCCTACAATTTGGATATTATAGGATGCTGGATAAATGACATGAAAGCGGGGGAATACAATCCTCCCCATACCCATCATGACGGATCCGGTTGGTCAACGGTTCTGTTTTTAAAGGTTCCCGAATTCATTAACGATGCAAAAGATCCCCACAAGTTCAAGGACGGGTCACTGTGTTTTATAATGGGAGGAAACACCACTTATTATGTTACCCCTAAAGTCGGGGATTTTTATATTTTTCACGCCCGTCACCAACATTGCGTAATGCCCTTTAAAACCAAAGACCCTAAAGCAGTTCGTCGATCCATGTCTTTTAATTTTATTGTAAATGATAAGGAGAAAAATGTTTGAAAAGAAAATAACTTTCATTGCCATTGATAAAGATTATGAAAACATATGGCCACATCCCCAAGCTGCCAATCATTTTATTCCGCAAAATTATAAAAATTTAAAACGTCACGAGGATAATAATCTTCACAAACCAACGGTTAAGACATGCATACCTTTTTTGGATGCCTTAACTGCGGGGTACATTATTCCTTTTGACCAGGATTATATTGTGGATGCAACGGAAACCGATTTAAGTATTTCATCTGCCAACAAAGAACCTGAACCTGCGGGATTTCATAATAAAACCCAACTTCCGTTAGGAGACGATAAGGGAAAAGAAAACGCGGGAAAATTTCATAACAAATGGCTAATCAAAACCCCGCCAGGATATAGCTGTTTATTTATTCAACCTCTTAATCGAAGAGAAGAACGTTTTGAAGCCATATCGGGAGTGGTGGATACGGATACGTACATTAATGTAATTAATTTTCCTTTTCATTGGAAAAAATGGAATCAGCAGACCCTTTTGAAAAAAGGAGAACCCATGATTCAAGTAATTCCATTTAAACGAGAGTCATGGAAAAAATGGTCTGGCTTTGTAATGGAAGTAGCCCATGGCAAAACTCTTCGACTTCTAGAAAGTAAATTTATGGATCGGTATAAAAAAATGTTCTGGAATAAAAAAAGTTTCAAATGATAAAAATACAAGATTATATAAAATGTTATACGGACATAATAAGCAAAGAAGTATGTGAAGAAATTATAGAAGCCTCTGGTGATTTTCAAAGAGCCACGGTTAATGACGGAGATGTATCCCAAGCCAGAAACTGCTATGATTCAAGATTGAATAAAAAATTTGACGGTTCTATGTATGAAAGTGTGGGTAAAATATTACAACAATACCAAAATGATTTTACTTACTTTACCACTGGTTTAAATACCGAAGATACTGGTTATCAACATCTGCTTTATAAGGGGAGCGAAAAAGGGGAATATAAATCCCATGTAGATCATATGGATTTATATCCTAGGGTTTTAAGTTGTTCAATAATATTGAATGATAATTATGATGGAGGGGATTTTTCTTTTTTTGAGGGAGGGCATATAATTAAGAAAAAAGCTGGAAGTGCAGTTGTATTTCCGAGCAACTTCTGTTTTCCTCATGCTGTAACTCCCGTTACAAATGGGGATCGACACGCCATTATAACATGGATTCATTGATATATAATGAAACCTAATCTCTATTATATAGAAGGAGGGGTAGGAAAACACTTGCAGTTTACTGCCTTACTGTCATTTCTATACAGGAAATATAATCAAAAATTAATTATTAACTCAGAATACCCTGAACTATTTAACTATTGCCCTGAAGTTGCAGATTCAAAAAAAGGGACGGATGACGTATTTTTTGACACATATCAACAATATTATAATCATTTTAATAAACTATTTTTTCATGATCCTTATAAAACTGATTTTGTAAAAGGTAAAAGTCATGTTGTAAAAAACTGGGCTGATCTATATAAAATAAAGATAAACGATTACAGGCCAAATTTTTCCATAAACCCAGACTTGGAAAAAAAATTTATACCCCATATAAAAAAAATAGATAAATTTATTCTTCTTCAATTTACGGGCGGTCAAGGAATAGAATCAAATAACTACGATTTTAATAATTTAGGTAAAAATTATAAATATGGACAGGAACTAATTTCACTTTTAACTGAATTTTTTCCTCGACATTTATTAATTGTCTTTAGTCACTTCAATGAAAGGAGGGAATTTGTAGGGGAAACAAAATTTAATGATGAAGGGGGATTGCCCTTATTTAAAACACGAGAAGATTTTATGGTATTGTCCAAGTATTGTGATTTTTTTATTTCTATAGACAGCGCGCTTCAACACATGGGCTCTAATCAATCTTTTAATAAAAAAGGAATTGTTTTGTGGGGAACATCAAAACCTGAGAGGTTTGGATATAAAGAAAATATAAATATAATATCAGAATATCCTTATTGTGTAGAAATTAATCCAAAAAAAATAATAGAGGAGGCGAGGAAATTAAATGAAAAATAAATACATATATGTTAAGAACATGCTCTCCATGGATTTGGTGGAATACCTGTCCACTTGGACTTTAAAAAACGTTGAAAAAACATGGATAGACGAACAAGTAAACCACGCTTTTTCATTGCATTCCCAGAACTCAGAAATTTATTCTCATTTACTTCATCATTTACTCCCTGTCATGGAAAAAGAAACTAATTTAAAGTTAAAGCCTATGTATGGTTATACCAGAATTTATGTAGGAGGATCCGAATTATCAAAACATCGAGACAGAAAAGCCTGCGAAATAAGCGCTTCTATAACTTTAAAATATTTTTACCAGGATAAAACATATCAGTGGCCTCTTTGCATGGGAAATATCCCCATCAACATTAAGTCAGGTGACGGAGTTATTTATAAAGGGGAAGAAGTAGAGCACTGGAGGCCTGTTTTTCAACAGCCAAAAGAATATTGGCACCATCAAGTGTTCTTGCATTATGTTGATTTGAATGGGCCTTATGCCACTTTAACTCCCAATAAAACTAATGAGGAACATGAAGAAGAATTTCTAAAAATTAAAAAGGAAATTAAAAATATGATAACAACACTCAAGGAAAGGAATTTATTTTTTTTAAAAAAATATTAAGAATAATTAGGATCGTAGTCAGTCCACTCTTTACCAACAGCGTTAGTCGTTCCATTAGCTTCATCATCCGCTACGGCGGCATCGTATGCTGCCATGGCAGTTGTTATTTCACCTTTTCTGGTTTCCCCCCATGTAAGAAGATCAGCTATGGTTGTTGATCCAACAGCATCGGAAGTAGCACTTAAGTCCGTATTTCCCGTCATGTTTCCAGTTGCAGGGTCTTTGCTTTGAATTTCATTTTGACCAATCAAATCATTCCAAATAACAGCATGAACAGTGTTGGGTAGAGAAGGCATTGCGTTTCCCTTATCCGCCCAAGCTATATAAAAGGAATCATCTAGTTTTATAGAACTGTCGTTATGTATTACAATTTGTGTTGCCATTGTTTTTCCTAATGTTTTATAATGTAGTTAACCACCACGTAAGGTGAAAAGGCATTGTTTCCCGCTGCCGTTACCGTTCCCGATAAAGCACCACCTGATGCCGTTGTTGTTACCGCTACTGTTCCCGTCAGCGTTCCCGCCAAGGTGTGTGAATGATTGTGTCCCGTTCCTGAACCAACATTGTTTGTTACCATGTTGGGACCTGGTACTTTCGGAGAGCAACCTCCTTTGTGGCCCCCTCCACCGCCTCCACTGTTGAGTAAAGCTGGAATATTGTGAATATGAGCGGCTAACTGAGCCTCGGTGATTGATGTATTGTCAATCGATCCCGTTACCGTTACCGCTTGGTTGTTTGTTACACTGTTTGTAGCTGTTACACTGCTTACCGCCTGGTTGTTGGTAACAGCCACGGTTACCGTATTGGCACCGCCCGTTCCTGCGAGGTTATAAGTGTTTCCATCATATCCTTGCGGAGTTTTTCCTTGTAATTGAGGAACGTTGAATGTTGTTGATCCGTTGCCCGCTCCGTATGTATCTCCAAGAACCACATAAAGTTCGGCATAAGTTGTTCGTGATACAGCGGTTCCATCGCATAATAAATATCCAACAGGTGCTGTAGTTTTTCCCCAAGGCTTGATTGTGCCTACTTCGCTTCTGTTTGTAAAATCCTGCAGATTAGTCATTGTACTTTAGCCTCCAACCATTTGTTGAATCGTAGTATACCAAAGAAATCCCTGCACTGTTAGTGGAAATTGTCATATCGGCCGCGTCTCCTTGAACTTTTTCAGCTCCTCCATCAATAGTAATATTATTGGTTCCCGCACTTCCTGTGCCATCAATGACTTTTACTTGCATTCCAATTGTAGGAGAGGCGGGTAATGTTATTGTGACTACATCACTTGAGCAGTCAACAAAAATATTATCGCCGTCTGAGGCTGTGTAAGGGGAATCACTATCAGTTTTTTCCACCCATGCTTCGCCTAATCCAGCTAAAGAAAAAATATCGTACCAGTTGGTACCATCAGTAGAAACTAAACGGTACTTACCATTTGCAATACTCATAGTATTGCCTGTGGCTCCTAATCGTGCTGTTATGGCCGCACCACCACTAATATTATTATAAAGTCCATAAGTTTTTTGTGTAGCGGGAAATTGAATTGTCTGAGCTGCAGAAACAGTTCCTGAAAAAATTAATTGACTGTTTCGGGCCTGGTTGTTGGCTTGAGTGTCGGGTCCATCGGCATTGGTTAATGTTATCCCTGTTCCTGTTGTAAGAGCAGGTACTGCATATACACCAGCAATAGCAAATTCAAAAACCTGAGAAAAATTGTTATTGGTAATGGTTCCCCAAGTACCAGAATTTTCTCCTGTTACTTGTAGTTCCGTTCTGAGGCCAGTTGAATAGGTTACCATTTAATCTCCTAAATAAGTTTTATTGATTATTACTAAGTTTGTCAAAACTTTTATGCAGCCTTAGTTACTTCTACCCAACTAATAGAACTGTTTGAATCATCAACAACATTCCAACCAGTAATGTCAAGATCTCCAGTAGAGACTGTACCTCCAACGCCTGTTAAAGTCAAGGTGGAGCTTGCTTCAATACTTGGATTGCCAGGAGAGGCTGTTGCGCTTACTCCTGTTAAAGCATAGGAAGATGTTTGCGTTGCATCGCCTACCGCTGATGTTGCAGCTTGTCCTGTAGGAGTAATACTAGCTCCTGCTGCTGTGGTTACATCACCTTCGTAAACTGTAAGACTAACACCTGTTGCTGTTATAACAGTTGATCCCGAAATAGTTGGTGCTCCAATAGCTGAAGTAGAACTGACTCCCGTAGCGGTGACATTGCAATCGGCTGTAATGGTAGATGATCCTAAGGATCCCGTCGCTATTGTTCCCGTTGGATAGACACCTGGGCTGATGGCAATTAATGGAGCCCCTAAACTTACATCTAATTCTGGTTCGCTAGCCGCGACAACTGTTATTTCCGCTCCCGCCGTAATTGAGAATGTTCCAATGGAACTTGTTGCACTTACGCCCGTTACAAAAATAGAAGTAAGAACGTCGCCTACGCTAGATGATAAACCATTCCCTGTAATTGTTGGAGCCACATCCCCTTGGAATGTCATATCTCCCGTGCTTGTTGTCGCTCCGACTCCCGTTAAAGCGTATTCAGTTTCTAAAGTCCCCCAAAGATTATCACCCCAACCAATCTCTGTTCCTGTGGCCTGGTTATAGCCTCGACCCCATCCTTGTTGGACGGCAGTGTGTACACTTTCCGCCCCCAAAGAGGAAGTAAGACCATTAGCCGTAGGACTAACGGACGCTGTTCCAGTTACGGAAGCTACATCATTTGTGCTTGAAGTGAGTGAATTTCCCGTAGCGGTGACATTAGCGATACCTTCCGCCACGACAGTTCCGGTCGTGAACGTACCAGAGACGCCAGTAAGCGTGATATTACAATCACCCGTAATAGTGAGCGTTGTAGTACTTGACGTGAGGCCATTACCTGTAGCGGCAACGGGTGCGTATTCTCCCCACGCGCCACTGCCCCAAGTCTCTCGGCCCCATCCTTGTAGAGAGGCCATGATTTATTCTCCTTATGCGATCCTTAAAATTGCAGCAGTCGCTTCAGCAGCAGGGAACGTAATTGTAAATGTTCCTGCGGTAGAAGTTTTAACACCACCAAAATCCAAAACACAGACAGATGCATTGGTTGTTAAACCAGTAACTGTGGAACTGTTATAAATCACAGCAGCTTGTGCAGAAATAGTTGCAGTTGTAAATGATAAGTCTGGTGAAAAATCACACACAGCCGTATCAGTTGATAATACAGGTGTTACTGATGTTAATGCTCCTCCGCCTTCGGCATAAGTGCCCGAGGCTCCGACTTCATCGGTTTGTTGAAAAACAGTTGTTGATTTTGATAATGTCGCTTCACTATCATAAAGTGCTAGTTTAAAAGCGTTCCCTGTCGTAGCCGTAAAATCGTGTAGGCCTTTCAGGATCTCCACTTTAAAACTGTTGCATACAGCTTGAGTAATTGCCATAATAATCTCCTATGGGTTCCTTGATTCGAGAGGGATACGAATAACGCCGTCCCGAAATTCGTCTCTACGGTCACGCCCCATCTCATATGTGGCGAGAGCCTGTACAGACTCGTTAAACATTTTATCATAATATTGTATCATATCTGCTGGACCTTTCAAGTATCCAAGAGCTTGTAAAATACAACCATATAAAAGCACGTTCGGAGCGTTTTGACTTAACCAAGTAGACGTTTGTGTACTGGATAAACCATCAGGCTTGTACGTGTATGCGAGCTCACATGTTAATGCAGCGTCCGGGGTTGGCGCAATATAGTGCGTATTGTCATCCCACATAGCATAAAACTTAGGGGTACCTGTTGCCGTTCTATCGGGCCAATATTCATTCATAAACGAAATATCTTTCTGTAGCAAGAACGTTCTATCTGGTTCGGCCGCAGCAGCATCATAAATTTGAACAAACCGTGAATTTTGCCAGTCAGCAGGCAATGGTAAAAAGGGATTGCCTATCGTTAATACAGCATAATCATATTTACGAAAATAAGTAAGATCAACCGTTCTTAAAATTTGATCCTCTATAGATTTTATAAAAGGCTGCACAATAGCATCGGATAAAACATTAGTATCTGTTTCCGTGTAGTTTCTTACATTATCATTTAAATCTGAATACTCGGTCATGACGTACTCACTGTAACATTTCCAGTTCGGGAGATCAATTGTGTTTTCTTATTGGGTTGTTGTGCACTTAATGGCATCATACTTTTTCTTGTACTTACATAACTAGTTCCGTTAGCATAGTAAGCAGTGAAAGTTTCATCTAGTGTTTGAAAACTATTAACGGCCAATCCATCTCCACCACTATTATATTGTCCTAGTGGTATGTCATCAGCATTAGCTATAGCGGGTCCTTGTGGTCCTCCTAAAAAAACTCTTGCAGAAACAACTTGTGGTTTAGCATGTGCTAAGGATTGAGCGTCTGTTGGATGATTAGTGGGGTTCAATAAAGGAGATTTAGGTTCGTATTCTGAAATATGAACCCAGGCCCCTGTCCATTCCTGAACCATTTCATTATATGGATAAGCTTGTCCATCCCTGTCAGAGATTCTTAATGCAAACTTGCCTGAAGCATAGCGTCCCATTAATATGTTCCTGCTGTGATGCCTACTTTTGGTACAAAGTGCGAACTTACATTTCCTCTATTAGTATCGGCAGCTCTTCTAAATTCTTCTTCATATGCTATCTTTAAAATTTGTGTTCTTTCAGGTGCATATTTTAAAGCAATGTAATAAGCAAGCCCTGCTGTAAGACAAGGCAAAAAAGAAAAAGGAATTTCACTATTATTGGTATAGGCTCCTGAATCTTTCATACGGAGCATGGCATAAAAAACTACAGTGTAAGCTACATCTGCCGCGGGATATAAATACAAAGTAGGATTAATGGTTTTTTCAAAATAATATTGTGTCGGTCTCCCACCAGAAGTTTTAACTGTATAATTTAAATAAGTTGAACGACCAATAGGAGAACACGAGTATTCATTATTATTAGAATCACGAATAACCAAATCTGTAATTTCTACAATTTCAGATGCAGCATCGGCATTTGATCCATATAAAGATGTTCCTGATAAACTAGTAATATTCGCCGCCAATGCAGCAGTTTGCTGTTGGATAGTCCAAAGATTAAGTCCTCTGTTAGACCATTCAGCTAAAAGAAGATTAAGAGAACGACGAGCAGTTTTTAATTGATACCCACTACGGTCCTGTAAACCGCAACGTTCAAATGCCTCTTCTATGATTTCATCAATAGATAAATCAAATGTTGCTGTACTAGCATAAGTTGGCATATAATCTCCTATTTACCAACTTTTCCACCTTTTTTCATTTTAGCTTTGCCACCTTTTTTCATTTTAGCTGCTCCGCCTTTTTTGTAGCCTCTGTTGAGTTCGCCTATGACTCTTCTTTTCTCAGCTCTTCGATTAGGGTTCATGCGTTCTGCATCAATTCGCCCTACTTCCTCTAATAAATTCCTTCTGGCTGGTCCACCTGTCTGACGTTTAACTGCGCCTCCTTTTTTCATTCCAACTTTTCCACCTTTGGATTTTTTAGTTGCTCCGCCTTTTTTCATTCCTGGTGCAGTCATTAATTCAGTTGGAACACGTTTAGATCTTTCGCCTACGCCATAGCCTCGTGAATACATCATATCACCTGTGCGACCACCTCTATTCATTTTTTTAACTGGTCTACCTAATTTAGACCCATACGTTCCTTTACCTTGGGGCATAATAATCTCCTTTGTTTTATGCTATATTAATACCCTTTATCTCTTTCCTTGTCGATTATATTTTTTCCATGATAATCTTTTATGCTTATTATTTGGTTTTGATCTAGGAGAATGACCAATGCTTGTTCTTTTTTTAACAGGAGTAAAATAATGAGAAGTAATTATTTGAACCATTTAAGAGAGCATTCCCACTACCCATAAAACTGCATAGCAGGTTAAAAAGAAAGTTCCCGGTTCCATTAATTATTCCATTTCTCCTTGGCACGAAGCGTCCATCTTTCAAACGCCTCCTTGCTTATTTCTTTCCTTACCATCTTGGCTCCTTCCGGAAGCTCGTTGTGAAGTGTCACTATTTCCCCTTCACCGCTCAATTCCACCAACGCCGGTCCGCAAAATGCGTCCTTCGTATAGTCCGTTTCCTTTTTCTTAAGTATTCTCACTTCCTTCATGCATGAGGAAAGTGATTCCATTGGCACGTACTGTGTCATCCTGTGTTCTTGATCATTCATGTTCCCGAATATGAACATAACAATAATGCTAATTACCTCCATTATTCGTCTCCCTTAGTTTGTCCTTAAGCTTCTCCACGTCCCCCATTAAACGTTCTATATCCTGCTGTGCTCTCTTTATGTTCACGGAATTGCTCATCATTGACTCCATTTCTTCCTGCATGTGCTCAAGCTGAGATGCCATAAATTCTATAAGGAGGTCCTGCTGACTATCCGCAGGTAAACTGCCTAATTCACCCCTGGGCCATTTTATTCTAAATTCTGTATTCTTGGTGAGATCGGCTTCCATAAGCGTACTTCGCGTCTCAACATTGTTAAGCCTTTCTTGTATTCCGAAAAAGGCGTAG
>Ga0208180_1001422_pt1 | contig 14479 bp, 7 predicted proteins | sample MalvireepMed_s16_FD_184241 | JGI IMG/M metagenome (GOLD analysis project Ga0208180, IMG submission 184241) | Marine viral communities from the Global Malaspina Expedition - Malaspina viral metaG DeepMed_s16 (SPAdes) (version 2) | ecosystem: Environmental > Aquatic > Marine > Oceanic | place...
AAATAGGATCATCAATATAAATGTACTTAACCCAATTATAGGCTCCAGTGTCTTCATCACTATTAACCTGGTCAATAGCGATTTCACATATAGCGATAAAGAAACACCATATGAATAAATTCTCTTCTCCCCTAGATATTTTAATATTTTCAACAGTAGTAGTACTATTGTTTATAATAAGTTCTCTTGAAAAAGTTACGGTGTAGTCATCATAGTTAATAAAGAAATTAAGGTCTACATAATTTTGAAAAAGTCCGCCTATTCTGGTTTCCATTTCCAGTTCTTGCAAACCATCAAAAAAAGCAGAATCTTTATTAAATGTGAGCACTCTTTCTAGATCATTTTCTAAATCATTATTCCAACTAAAAAGATCTTCGGTAAATGCATTAAAATACAGCGTGTCTCTAGAATCATCTATTTTACCCAATTCTTTAAACTCCATGGACAATCTTGTTTTACCCGTTCCGTTATGGGCAAAAAACAAAATCAAATCTTTTTCAGAGGTATTATCCCCAGTCAATGTTCTTCTATAGTTTAATGCCACTTCATTTAAAGTACTATAGTTTGTTGATGTACTCATACCCTATTTACATTAACTTTTGGAAACAACTGTTGCAATAAGCCTTTTTTATGCGCTTGTAAATCTTCTATTTTCTGCTTTTGAGATTCTATTAGTTCATCCACTGTAGCTAAACAACTGGCTATTTTTTGCTGTTCTTTTAATGATGGAATAGCGATTTTAATTTTACTCATTACACCATTCATTAACTTCGGATTACCAACATAGGATACGTGCTTTTTGGCAACCGAATTAATTATTTCCGCAACACATTTATTAGCAAACCCATTTTTATTTAAAAGGACTCCACAAACATTTGTACAATAAAATTTACCTTCTCTAAAATTTACATCTCCTGCATTTGCACCGTCTGTTGTCCAAGTAATTGCATCTTCATATAAAAATTCATTGTAAAAGCCCGCTAAACCATTATTCTTTGTTTGAGAAGAGTAGACGGGGAATTTATTTTCTTCGGTTTTAGCTTCAGAAACTAAACTCATTGATAAAACATAACCGCGTGTAACGTCAAAAATTTGACTAACTTCCTTAATTGCCCAATCCTCCTTAAACTCTGGAAAGCGGTATTTAGGTTGTGTTTCTCCTTCTTGTGGAAATAGCTGTTGTAATAAGCCTTTTTTATGGTCTTGTAATAGGTCTAGTTTTTCGGTTTCTGCGCTGATGACTTCATCTAAAGAGGATAAACAGTTGGCTATTTTTTGTTGTTCTTCAAACTTTGGAAAAGGAATTTTGAATTTTAAAAATTCACTAAAATGAACTCTTCTTTTTTCAATTAGCGAACCGGTTGCTACATCATTATAATAAGTTATCATCGGATAACTTTTAAAATAAAACTCACAAAAACTCGAAACAACAGAATTATCACAATTGAACACATTGTAATATTTCGAAACAGCTACTTCTTCTTTTCCTCTATATTTTGCAATTGCTCCAAATCTCAAATTCATAGGATTATATACAAAGTCATCAGTTGACACAACTTTGTATGCATCCAAATCGTCCTTTACTAAAAACGATCGTTCATATCTCTTTGATTTAGGAATAACACCATCTTCTATTGTCAAACTATATTTTGGTAGAGTTTTACTTGCTATATTCTGAGTTTCATTTATGAATTCTCCTATTTCCTGCATATTCCATCCTTCACTATTCCTAAATTCAGGAAAACGTAAATCAGGTATCACTTGTTTTTTTTCTTTACTCATAAGCATTTAATCCTGCTATTTCACGCCCTTGGGCTTGTTTATTTAATAATGGAACTAGATCTTCCATTAAGGCTAATTCTTTAATTCTACGGTCTTTCCAACCTAATTCTAACGGAGCCAATAAGTCGGTTAACTTTTCACCATCAAAGACCATTCGATATAAAATATCGTCTATAAACGCTTTAAGGCTTTCTGTGCTAATACCGTGCTTCTTGGCTAGGGTATTCAGTTCTTGTGTTGCCTTCTCGTCTTTAAACTGCTGATAGCCTTCCCTAATCTCTTTTTCGGTTAAGCCATTCCCTACTTCTAACGTGTTGATATAATCTATAATATCATCACGCTCATCAATTAAGTTGGCACTAGAGCTTAATAAGCTAATCAACTGCTGGCGCGTCATTTTATGCTTAGAAGGTTTGTCTTGGGTATACTTCGCTATTAAGCCAATGATATAGTCGTAATCAATAATAGCTGAAGAAAAGAGTACAAATTCAAAATCTAACTGCTCGATGACCTCCGGCGGGTCACCTTTATCTTGCAGCTTCTTTAGTTGCTTAGCCGTCTCCAGATAATTGCTCTTAAACGAGCGAAAGTCGTCTGTAGGCAATAGATTTTCTATCGTATTAACTTGCTCTTCTTCTAGATCGGTATATTGTTCTAGATTGGTTTTAAGCCGTTGTACCTCCTTGAAGTTATTGATAAACTCCGCACGAGCTTCATCACCTTTTAAGTTCGCTACCTCAGAAGGTTTACAGGCTAAGCCTTTAGACTCCATAAAGGTTTTTAGGTTGTTTACGGCTTCCTGGTATTTCGCAATCACCTTAGGCGCTTCATCTACCAACCAGATTTCTTTAGGGTTACTTACAGCTTCTCCAGAAAAACGAATCATTGCTCTGTCTACCTCTTTTTCTTGGTCTCTAAATACTAAAATATTCCCGTAAGGTTTGGTATCGTTAATAACTCTATTGGTACGTGAATACGCTTGTATTAATCCGTGATACTTTAAGTTTTTATCTACGTAGAGCGTATTGAGGTATTTAGAATCAAAACCTGTAAGTAGCATATCTACCACAATAGTCACATCTATTTTGTTCTTATGTGGGTAGTCTTGATTGTTGTATTTTTGATCTTTAATGCGTTGTTGTACATCCTGATAATAGAGATCAAACTCAGAGATCGTATGATTGGTTTTAAACTGCTTGTTGTAATCTGTAATGATAGCGGTTAAGGCTTCCTTCTTTTTATTGGGTTCAACTTCATTGTCCTTCTTCTCTTGTTCCAGATCTTGCTGAAGCTGCTTGATGTCTTTATTACCTTCCGCCGGCGGTGAAAAAACACAAGCGATGTTCAACGGTCTATATTCAGGATTAAAGGCCGCTAATTCTTCTTGCTTTTGCTTGAAATAGCCATAATATTCAATAGCATCATTAATAGAAGATGTCGCTAGTATACTATTAAAACGCCTGTAGTGTGTTGCTTTATCATGTTTTTTGAGTACCGCATCTACTACCGCCATTTTATGACTGAGTTGGTTGTAATTTGTTTCATCTTCCCCCTTAAAGTAGTCAATATGAAACCGCAGTACATTCTTATCTTCAATAGCATGCGTTATGGTATACGCGTGTAGTTCGTTTTGAAAAACATCCTCGGTAGTTTTATAGGTTGCTTCATTGCCCTCTACCGTTTTATAGGTTGCGTTCTCTTCAAAAATAGGAGTTCCTGTAAAACCAAATAGTTGTGCTTTAGGAAAGAACTCCTTAATAGCATCGTGATTATCCCCAAACTGCGAACGGTGACACTCATCAAAGATAAATACCATACGCTTATCTCTTAAGGGTGCTAGCCTATCGTAATACGTTTCTTTGTTATCCTCCCGTTGCTTTCTATTGCGCTTACTGTTTTGATTAAGCGCTAAACCAAGTTTCTGAATCGTGGTAACAATGATCTTGTCGGCATAGTCGGTCGAAAGCATACGACGCACCAGTGTTTCCGTATTCGTATTATCCTCTACACTACCCTCTTGAAATTTATTAAACTCTTCTCTTGTCTGACGGTCTAAGTCTTTACGATCAACTACAAATAAGCACTTCTCAATGTTTGAGTTTTCTTTTAATAGTGTAGAAGCTTTAAAAGACGTAAGTGTTTTACCACTCCCTGTGGTATGCCAGATATAACCATTACCTCTATTTTGATCAATACAATCTACAATCGCCTTTACCGCGTAGATTTGGTACGGGCGCATCACTAGTATTTTCTGCTCACTTGCCACTAAAACCATATAGCGGCTAATCATTTGCCCAAGGTTACACTTAGCTAAGAACTTATCGGTAAAATCATCTAGATGGTTGATTTTTTTATTGTCTTCACTAGCCAATGTATACACCGGTAAAAACTGCTCATCGGCATTGAAAGCAAAGTGCTGGTTGTTATTGTTAGCAAAGTAAAACGTTCTTGACTTGTTGCTTACAATAAACAACTGCATAAAGCACATTAGGGTATTTGCAAACCCGTTACCTGCATCGTTTTTATAATCAACGATTTGTTGCATCGCTTTACGTGGACTTACCTCTAGCGTCTTTAATTCAATCTGAACAACAGGAACTCCGTTAATCAATAAGATCACATCATAACGATGATTACTCGCATCGGTATTCATCCGTAATTGATTGATCACTTCATACTCATTCTTACACCAGTCTTTGATATTAACCAATGAGTAATGCAATGGCGTACCATCCTCTCTTGAAAAGGTATTAGTTTTTCTTAGAAAGTTAGAAGCTTTAAAAACTTCAGCATGGGTGATCTCAACAAGTAGTTTATCAAACTCTGAATCGGTTAGATTAACTCTATTTAATTGTTCAAATCGTTTTCTAAAGTTTTGCTCTAAGTCGGCCTGCGTTCGTATTTCCGGGCGGTAAGTATATTTTAAATCTCGTAATCTTTCGATTAACTCGTTTTCTATTTGTTGTTCTTTGGTCATTTAGGATAGGTAAGTCTTACGATCTAAAAACAGTGATTATTGAACATAGATAATTAAAAATTAAAAATAGGTAAATCAAAGCGTTTAATCACTTTTTAAAACTACGAGTAATACACAAGTTATTAAGGAGGAAATCCGTATACGCATCATAAATTATTCAAAAACAACAAATTAAAGCTACTACCAAATACCAAAACATCAATATAGCATTAGCATAAATCAGTAAATCCTTATATCTTAGACTTACCTAAAACACTGTACCCCAAACCAATATATTAATTTACAGCTTGACACGGCTTAACTTTAATACACGAGCTATGGAATCTACTAACGATCACAATCACCACAAGGGGCAACAGCCACACGACGCATCAAAGCAGACTTCTTATGACACCAAGTACTGCCGTGTCGATAATGAGCAACCTAAACCGCATCTGCCTTATGTGCGCCTGGGTGCTTCAATTTATTATCTACGGAGTTGCAGTGACCTCGCATCACAGAATTAGGAGGTGTAACTCTTTTGCTAAAGTGGTTGGGGTTTGCTTCTGCTGTAAAAAATTCAGTCAACTCTAATTACCTGTAACTTTTGAGGCCTTATATTTTAATAAACAACTGCAAAAACTTAAATATCATTAATTCTTAAAGCAATACTTGTATCTTGTGTATCAAGCAATTCTTCAATTTGAAGACCTGCATTTAAAGCATCAAGATACGCTGTACATAAACTATATGCTTTCATATGTTCACCATCTTATTTTGTTCATGTAACATGAACATTTATATATTATGAACAAAAACACTAATAATAACTGTACCTCAATCATTTAAAACTACAAGGAGTTCTCCAATATTTTCTTCTGTAATTACTCCCCTTCAACAAATTGCTGTTCTACTTGCTCTTGCAGGCCTTATATGTTTTCCTCAAAAGCGATACCCTCGTCTTCTTCTGCTTCACTACTTACATGAATATCGAGAGTGAATATATAGTCTTGTTTTTATACTTCATCTAAGGTGGCGCTGTAGAAAAGTCGTATGGGTTCTCGACTGCGCTCGAACTGACATTTCTAGGATAACGCTGTGCTTCATTTCTCTAGGCGTGGTAGGTGTTAGGTACTTTATTAACTATCCTTGTCTTCATACACACGTAGTTTTACAACCCGGAGCTGCTTCAGTTGCTTGAGAAACGCGTTAGCCTTTGAGTTTACTATTATTTAAAAGGATTTTTATCTAAGCGTAATGCCAAAGAAATAAACGGATTGATACGGTAATAGCCCTCATGAAGATCATCAAAACTCAGTGCGTTATCTAGCGTTTGGCCCGGTACAAACTGAGCATCAAGTTTATCCTGTTTATGCAACGCCAGTCCTGCTGTAAGTATAAAGTTCTGTCCAATGCCTAAGGATGCCCCGCCAAATACAGAAATATTATCAAGGTCAAAACCTAATCCTGCTGTGGGACCAATTGCAAAGTCATTCCCAAACTTGGCATAGGTAAACATAACACTGGGTACGAGACCCATAGTTTTTTGTCCGCCGTCCTCGACAATGCTGATCGTTCCATCACTGTCTAGGCTTCGGTAAAGTGTATTATTACTTAAAAAGATAGCATTAAAACCAATGGTGGTCGCCCAGCTGAAATCTGATTGACTCATTAAAATAAATTCTAAGGTTTCGGTTGATCCATCACTGGTATCTGTAACCAAGACTTCAAAGCTGTATTTCGTGTTGTCTTTAAACTTTAGAGTGGTTTGGTAAACCGAATCTCCACCAACAGTTACAAAACCCGCAGCTCCTGAAGGATCAGGAATAGATAAACTGCCTAACAGATTGGTTTCCTTTGTCATTTTTATGGCATACGTAAAGCCACCTTCAGGTTTAAACTGGATAGTTTGTTCCCCTCGGGAAACCAACTGTTCCTGAACAAGTATAGGTTGGCTAAAATCTATAACAATGTCCTGAGCAACTACAAAACAGGTAAACAACAGGAAAAGTGAGGTAATAGTGGTTTTCATGGGAGTAGGTTTAAGGTTTTGATAAAACTAACCTTCCTTTTCACCTCATAAAATACCGTATATCAGGTATTTTAATTAAAATTCGTTGTGAATTAAAAGCACTATTACCTAAAGTAGATTACCCGCATTAGAAAAATACCAAGTATCAGGGATTGTTAAAGAATGTACAAATCCCGTTCTTTAAAGTCATTAAACAACTAACCTTCAACTTGCTGTATTATGAAGAAAATTAAGATCTTAGGTGCGTTTCTGCTGGGTATTAGTCTTTCCCTTCAAGCGCAGGTCACTCTAGAACAACCCAAGCAACCGGTAACTCGCGCAGCCTTTAATAAGCTAGTCTCGCAAAACTTTAGCTATTTACTTTTAAGTGAAAACAGTCCGCAACAAGGTATTAGTGCTACGTTAAACGACAAAGGCAGTAATTTAAAAATCAATGGACTCCTCTATACCGGTGCTTTGGGTACATTTACTATGGAAGCCGACCTGGGCAGTACAGATGGTGTGTATTTCTTTGATCAGGAAAAGGGAGGCAGTCAGGCCAAAGTTTCCTTTAGCTTTTACCGTAGCTTACTCTCACTTTCAAAATACAATAGCGCTGACGCGTTAAATACCACCGCAAACCGTCTTGCCTTAGTAGAATTGATTATTGATGCTAAAAGCAAATATGATACCTATTACAACTTGCTTAGTGACCAAAACGTGTTACACACTGATTATAGTCAACTTAAAACAGCGCTTCTTGCATCACGGCCTGAGGTCATTCAAAAACTCCAAGAACTAAGCGCGCGATATATAAATGAAGAGCAACCGGTTGATCTTACCACCTTACCTACCCGAAGTATTGATACAAAATCTATGATACTTTCTAAGTCAGAAGCGCTAGCTTTTGAAGCAGATTCAAAAACCTATACGCTTAAGGCTACAGGGTACAACTTGAGCGAACTGCTTTCAGCCTTTAGAATCAGTGAACACTACATATTAGAGCAACTGGAAGATGACCTTATTGATCTTGAGCTTAAAAATGCGGAGTCCCAATGGGGAGCTATGCACAATACGTTTTTTAGCCTTACCGGTTTTTATGAGCGGGAAAGTTTTAGACGCTTTACCTTGAACCGTACGCAAAGTTTTAGCGATATGTTTGACGACACTAAAGGAGATCTTTTTGGTCTTACCGCCTCCATCAATTACAACTACGAACGCAAAAAGGAATGTGGTTCCTGTATTCGGCCTTATCGTTTTTTTATAAAAGGCGCAGCTACAGTGGGTAGAGCTTCAAACCGTTCTAGTTTTGCCAACAGTACATTAAATTTTACAGATGCACTGGGTACAGATGTCAACGGCAATCCCATTGTATTTACTAAAGAGGATGCGGCTTTTATAGGAGATACGAGTTATGAATATGCGCCTAATGCTACTTTTCAAATAGAGGCTTATTATTATCCTTTTAAGCTTCCGGTAGGCTTCTTTGGACGCTTGGGCTATAGTTATGTCAATTTTGGTCGTCTTAAAAACATCAAGGATATTGAACTTACCCCTATGCGGCTCGGGCTTTTATTCAACCTCAAGAATAAAGAAGAGAATAAGCCCATTGTTACCGTTCAAACCTTTCTAGACCGAACCGATTTAAGCTTGAGTCCAAACGGCAGGGACAACGATCTTCGCTTTGGTCTTGGCGTAGGCTTACCCATCAACATACGCTAAACTGATCATTAAAAAACCCGCTAAGTCCATAGCGGGTTTCTTTGATTTATGTGTTGACTATTATTAATCTAAATAATTAAAGCTTGCGGTATAAAAATCTACCGCCCCATCGTGCTCATAATTTGTTGCTTTAATGGTAGCTTGGGTGGGATAGTTGAGGTCGTTGTAGGTATAGTCAACCTTGATGTCGTATAAGGGCTCCCCGTTTTCATCAAAATATACCACTTGTGAAGGATTGTTATTAAACAAGAGCGCTCGTGCTTTAACCACTTCTGAAGCCTGCGGGGTCATGGTTAAATGAAGTTGCACGCCGTCGAGCACGTCTATGATGCCTGCAGCTTTCAAGGTATGGAAATACGGGTTAGGTGCATCATCATAGGTAACCACGGCCATATACTCCTTATCTATAGTTGCGCCGGTAGTAGGATCATAGTCTTCACTATAAAAAGCAATACGTTTAGGATTTCCGTTAGTATCATACTCCCGTACTTCCCCCACTTCAAAGGCATTATAAGGCGACTGATACAGTTCTTCAATATCTAAATTATCGCTCTCACCGGTCACATTCACCAAGTCATCATCTTCGTAAATAAAGTAATCGGTATCCTCCCCGTTAGACACTTCGGTCAATCGGGTATTGGCGTCATAACTTAAAAATAAGGTCGTACGGTCTGAAGCGTCTGCGGTTGAGGTTACGATCGCCGAGGTAATGTATTGCGCCTCTACCTCCCCGTTCACTTCTTCAAATTCGTCTGACGCAGAATCAGAACAGGATAATGTGGTTAAGGCTGTTACAGTTAGTAAAGTGAAGTACTGTTTTCTCATAATAGGTTTGGTATTCATTTCTTTTGGTTAAGCAGACAAACCTAAACTTCTCCGCGCTATCTGTTTTACAGAATTCAGTACTTTCTGAAAAAAAGGGGATTTTTCCTGTAGATGTTAGGAGTAGGCAGTGGCAGTTTTCAGTCGGCCGTTTTCAGTCGGCAGTCACAGTTGGTAGTTGGTAGTTGGTAGTTGGTAGTTGGTTATTTATGATTTATTATTCAACAGTAAAGTACAAAGTAAGAAGTACAAAATACAAATATGTAACGCCCTGTCACTTCGAGTAATTCTCGAGCGCCTTAGCGCAAGAGGATTGTATCGAGAAGTCTTATGAAATCAGTAGTCTCTGTTGGCAGTTTGCGGTTTATTGTTTATTGTTTATTATTTACCGTTTATTGTTTCTAGTTTATGATTCCGCATTAAAGTACAAAGTCAGAAATACGAAATGCAAATACGCAACGAGCTGTCACTTCGAGTAATTCTCGAGCGCCTTAGCGCAAGAGGATTGTATCGAGAAGTCTTATGAAATCAGTAGTCTCTGTTGGCAGTTTGTTGTTTTCAGTTTACGGTTTTCTGTTTGTTGTTTGCTGTTTGCGGTTTGAAATACGAAAGTAGAAATACGAAATACAAATACGCAACGAGCTGTCACTTCGAGGGCAGTCGAGAAGTCTATCTAGCAAGAGTCTTTTTTACTAAAAAAACTTCTCGATACTACTGAATCCCTGCTACCGCAGGTTTTCAGTCACTCGAAGTGACATTGCACATATCCAAAGTGTTAAACGAATCTAAAGCTCCCTCGGTTCAGAATAGACGCTGGAAACTCCGGATTAAGTTGGCAGTTACAGTGGTCAGTCGCAGTAATCAGTGAGCTATTGTTATTGTTATTGTTATTGTTATTGTTATTTATGATTTATAACAATAATAATTATGGATTGTTCTCGCACTACCTGTCCCAATACATAAAGGGAGTTGTATCGCGTATTGTGTCACCCAAATACCATTTTAAACCAAACAAGTAACTCCCTTCCTCCCGAAGGAAGGGTTGGGGAAGGATGTTATAGCAAAGACTAAAACATCCCTCTAAATCTCCCTTCAAAGGGAGACTTCCAAGACAAGTACTTTGTTTATTTATAAATTCTGGTTATCGCGTGGTTAAAATACGCTAGCCTCTCTCATTCCAACCCTACAGAACATCACTCCATGTGTGGTACTATCAGCTCCCCTCCTTGTTGAGGAGGGGTGGCAGCGAGGCGCACGCGTTGCGCAGCAGCTGACAGGGTGGTATTGCCGCAAGTGTACCAAAAACCACCCCTGCCCTGCTGCGCGGGCTTTCCCCTCCTTCAAAAGGAGGGGAGCTTTTGGTTTACTTTTTTAAAGTGTAAATTGATGTATATAGCATCACGAGCTCATTTCAAGTAAGATATCACGCCAATAGAAAAATTAGTTAAACACGTTACATCCTTTTGCTTTTTTAATTAATTCCTCACATAGGACTTTGCATTTTAGCAGAAATAAGTATTTTAACAAAAATTTTAGTCTTTGAAGAAACCGTTACTGCTGCTTTTACTTTTTGTTGTTTTTTCCCTAAAAGCTCAAATAACCCTAACCCATAATATTGGCAATACCCTTATTGATTCTGGTGTTTCTTCTTGTGAAGATGATGAATCATGGGCTCGTATTTTTAAGCTTTCTGATTTTGGTGTAGGTCCGGGGGAACAATTAATCATACGTTCTGCCGAAATAGGACTGTTGGAGACTAGTCCCGGAGCTTATATGTATTTTAGCGTAGGAGGGTTTATCGATTATAATGGTAAAACACCTGGCTACGAAAACCCCTATAATAACCTGGGACAGCGCGGTTTTGGCAGACCTCCTATTATTACCAATGGTCCGGAAATTGTATCATACGAATTCGATGAACCCATTGTGGTTCCTGCAAACTATGAATACATTATTATCATCTTCCATAAACCGGATGACCATTACAATCCGGAATCTTCTCTATTTAAAGTTGCAGGTACTGCGACCGATACAGGAGCATCCTGGTATAAGGGGTGTGATCAAAGGTATCTCTGGAGAAACACTACAGAGTTGCCAACGCCGGCACCCAATGCTAATTTTTATATCAATGCAACAGGTTCTGTTGTTAAAAGATCAGGATCGGGTGCTGATGCATTTCTCACCCATGCAGTATGTGATGATGTAATTGAGACCAATATACATTCTTGTAGGTCTGCATATTTATATTGGGCAAGAGATTTTCAGTTAGCCAATTTTGGAATTTCTGATGATGAAGAGTTTATAATCGAATCGGGGCAAGTAGGTATTAATAAAACGGGGTGGACGGCTTCCCTACAATTCAATATTTATAAGATTGATGAAAATTTCCCTGCTACATTTTCTGAAAACGACCTGATTGGAAGCAGTCAAACCATACGCTTACAGCCCGATATAGGGCGACAATCTCAAATAATTCAAATTGACTTTGAAACTCCGGTAGTCGTCCCTGCAGGTACCAAACGCATTTTGGTAGAAGTATTTAAAGGAATTCAAAGTGGTGACGGCCTTGCATTCATAGCGGGGAGTACACAGTCTACAGGCGTGTCCTGGCAGCGTCGCAATTGTATAGGAATCACCAATCCAGATGCTATTTATGAATACGTTTCTACTGAAGACTTTGGTAGACCTGATTCTAATTTCTACATCAATGCACTAGGTCGTGTGAGGCATACAGCCCATACATTCGCTATGAACATCTCCAATATCTGTTCCGAATTTTTAAAGGAATTCAGTATTACCGATCCAGCAAATGTAGCAAGCGTACAGTGGAATTTTGGGGATCCGGCTTCAGGTGCAGATAACAACTCTAATCAACTTTCACCATATCACGATTTTTCTCAGGATGGCACATATACCATAACCGCGCAGGTTACCGGTAAGGACGGCCGCGTAGAGACTTTGACTGAAACTATTGACGTAAAAGAACCTCCTACAGCTTATGGTATTGACGATATATATGCTTGTGAAACAGTAGCAGGCTCAGGAATAGCTAACACTTTTGATTTAAGCACTATTGAACAGCAAATACTGCAAGGTCAAACAGGAAAGGTTGTAACCTATATTGATGGTAACGGTACTAGCTATGATGTCTTACCCAATCCCTTTACCAATACAGTTAAAAGCCGAGAGACCATAAGTGTGCGGGTGGCTCATGCAGAAAATCCCTGTTGCTACTCAGAAACCTCTTTTGATCTCATCATAAACCCTTTACCTCAGGTCAATGCTGTAGCTGGCCTAGTTTCCTGTGATACGGATACCGATGGCATTACCACTTTTGATAGTTCCAATCTAAGAAATGATCTTATAGGAAGTCAGCCCAATTTGGAAGTCCGCCTGATACATGAAGATGGTCAACAACTCACAGAACCCTTACCACAAACACTAACCAATAAAGTGCCCCACGAGGAAATGATCACAGCACAAGTGACCAACACGCTTACGGGATGTACTGCTGCCACTAGCTTCAAACTTATAGTAAGCGCGATCCCAAACGTCGGGAATCTCCCCGACCTCATAGGCTGTGACGACAACAACGATGGCATTTCTGAGTATTTTAACACCGCTCAGATTGAAACCCTGGCGCTTCAAGGGCAAACCGGAATGGAAGTTACCTATTATGATGCTTCGGGTAGCCTGCTCCCCGGGCCCTTACCCGATCCTTATACCAACAGCCTGCCCTATAACGAAACGCTTACCGTACGCGTAAGCAATACCCAATCGGGTTGCTATGCGGAGACGACTTTAAACCTGATCACCTCCGCCCAACCCCAAATCAATCAGCCCACCACCCGCTATGCTTGTGATGCCGGTAATGGGTATTCCAGTTTTGATCTCACCGATGTAGAACAAGAAGTGATAGGCTCTCAAACCGGATTAACGGTGCAGTATTCGGATGAATCCGGTAATGCATTGACCACTCCTCTGTCTGCCAACTTTCAAAATACGACGGCTTGGTCCCAACGCATCAACATACGCGTAGAAAACGCAGACAATGCGCGCTGCTTTAGTGAGACCTATCTCGATCTCAAGGTTAATGAACTCCCTCAACTCAGCATAGAGGAAGGCTTTGTGATCTGTGATAATGAACCGGGATTACAACTTTCACGTTCGGAACACTTTGACTTCTGGCAATGGGAAGATCCTGCAGGCACAAGCATTTCCTCTAACGCAGAAGCTTACCTGACACAGGAAGGCAGCTACACGCTTACTGTAGGCGAACTCCAAAATGGTATTCTGTGTACCAACTCCTATTCCTTTACGCTGGAACGCTCTGCTCCTCCAACGATCACTACTGTGGATTTTGCCGACTGGTCAGACCACAACTTTATTGAAGTAACAGCAACCGGAGATGGGGTTTTTGAGTATAGCATCGACGGTGAAGACTATCAGGATTCTAATTATTTCCCCTTTCTTAAAGGCGGTGTCTATTCGGTGAGCGTACGGGATAAAGCCGGCTGTGGTTTGGCTAGTACCGAGATAGTTTTAGTCGACTACCCCAAGGTATTCACCCCCAATGGAGACGGGTACCACGACTACTGGCAGATCGAAGGTATTGAAGCCTTCCCCGATGCTCAGATCTTTATTTTTGACCGCTACGGCAAACTCTTAAAACAGCTGAGTCCGCAAGAGACCGGCTGGGACGGTAGCTTTACCAACCAAAACCTTCCCTCATCCGACTACTGGTTTGAAGTAGACCTAGGCAACGGGCGTATCTATAAAAATCACTTTACGCTTAAACGCTAAGCTTTTTAAAGTTGGCAGTGGCAGTAATCAGTGAGCAATTGGTCTCTTGTTGTTTGTTATTTTTGATTTATGATTCCGTATTAAAGTACAAGGTAAGAAGTACAAAATACAAATACGCAACGAGCTGTCACTCGAGGGGATCCCGATAGCTATCTTAAAAGAAGTTGTTCTCAGTGGGCAGTCGCAGTTGGCAGTCGCAGTGAGCAGTAATCTGTGAGCAGTTTGTTGTGCTGCTGTTTGTTATTTCTGATTTATTATTCAACAGTAAAGTACAAAGTCAGAAATACGAAATACGAATATGTAACGAGCTGTCACTTCGAGTAATTCTCGAGCGCCTTAGCGCAAGAGGATTGTATCGAGAAGTCTTATGAAATCAGTAGTCT
>Ga0208180_1001429_pt1 | contig 14387 bp, 14 predicted proteins | sample MalvireepMed_s16_FD_184241 | JGI IMG/M metagenome (GOLD analysis project Ga0208180, IMG submission 184241) | Marine viral communities from the Global Malaspina Expedition - Malaspina viral metaG DeepMed_s16 (SPAdes) (version 2) | ecosystem: Environmental > Aquatic > Marine > Oceanic | place...
TGGATAGAGATGAGGACGTAGCTAGGTATCAGGGTCTGGCATTTAGCTGGATAGGCTTTGATGAGTTGACACAATGGGCTTCTCCATTTGCATGGAATTACATGCGATCTCGTCTACGATCCACTGCTCCTGATTTGCCTATCTATATGAGGGCAACTACTAACCCCGGAGGTAGGGGGCATAGCTGGGTTAAGAAAATGTTTATTGATCCTGCTGTACCAAATAGAGCATTTAGTGCTACCGATATTGAAACTGGTCAGCCAATGCTTTATCCTGAAGGGCATAGTAAAGAGGGAGATGCTTTATTTAGACGTAAGTTTATACCTGCTATATTAGCAGATAATCCTTATCTATCAGAGTCTGGTGATTATGAAGCAATGCTTCTTTCTCTACCAGAACAACAACGGCGACAGTTATTAAATGGCGACTGGGATATAAAAGAAGGCGCAGCATTTACAGAGTTTAATAGAGAAATACATGTAGTTGAACCTTTTAATATTCCTTCTAATTGGGTTAAGTTTAGAGCATGTGATTATGGTTATGGTTCATATAGTGCAGTAGTTTGGTTTGCTGTAGCACCAGATGAACAACTAATTATTTATAGAGAACTATATGTATCTAAAGTTTTAGCTGCTGATTTGGCAGATATGATTTTAGATATAGAACAAGAAGATGGAACAATTAAGTACGGAGTATTAGATAGTTCTCTGTGGCATAAAAGAGGTGATACTGGACCTAGCCTAGCTGAACAAATGATTATGAGAGGATGTAGATGGCGTCCTTCAGATAGAAGTAAGGGTAGTAGGATATCTGGTAAAAATGAAATACACAGACGTTTACAGATTGATGAGTTTACAGAGAAACCAAGATTAGTGCTTTTTAGTAATTGTGTAAATCTTATATCACAGTTACCTGCTGTACCACTTGATAAGAATAATCCAGAAGATGTAGATACAAAATCGGAAGATCATTTATATGATGCATTACGATATGGCGTAATGACAAGACCAAGATTTAATATATTTGATTTTGACGCTAGTTTATTAACTAAAGAATATACACCTGCTGATGCAACATTTGGGTATTAAGGAAAATTAAATGGCCGAAGATGAAGATAATGTAATAATCGAAGATCAAGGAATGGCTATGGAAGATGTTCGTACTTCTTCGATGGAAGAAGATGTAAATAGTAGCCCCCTTGTTAGATTTGTACAGGATAGGTTCTCTCGTGCAAAAGATTTTCGTGACACAGATGAAGAGCGATGGTTAAATTCTTATCGTAATTACAGAGGATTGTATGGTCAAGAGGTTCAATTTACAGAGGCAGAAAGATCACGTGTCTTTATTAAGGTTACTAAAACTAAAACATTAGCTGCTTATGGTCAGATTGTAGATGTACTTTTTGCTGGTCAAAAGTTTCCTTTAAGTATTGAACCTACTACTCTTCCTGAAGGAGTTACCGCAAATGTAACTTTTGATCCAAAGGAACCAGAACAATTAAAAGAACTTACCAATCCTTATGGGTATAGAGATGATGGAAATGAATTAGCTCCCGGTGCAACTGTTAATAATTTAGAATTAGGTCCATTAGAAGATAAACTAGAAGGTATCGATGTTAAAGAAGGTATAGGTGCTACTCCTTCTGCTGCTACATTTAGTCCTGCTATGGTAGCTGCTAAGAAGATGGAAAAAAAGATTATGGATCAGCTTGAAGAAAGCAATGCTTCCAAACATCTTCGTAGTACAGCTTTTGAGATGGCTTTATTTGGAACAGGTATTATTAAAGGTCCATTTGCGGTTAATAAAGAATATCCAGATTGGTCAGAAGAAGGTGAATATAATCCAAGAATAAAAGTAATACCACAACTTAATCATGTAAGTGTGTGGAATTTTTATCCAGACCCAGATGCAAATAATATGGATGAAGCTCAGTATGTAGTTGAGCGACATAAGTTAAGTAGAACACAATTACGTGCTTTAAAACGTAGGCCCTTCTTTAGGGATAAAGTTATTGAAGAATGTATTAAGATGGGGGAGTCTTATATAAAAGAATCATGGGAAGATGATTTAGCAGATTATGAACTTCATCACGATGTTAATAGGTTTGAAGTATTAGAGTATTGGGGTATTTTAGATAAAGATTATCTTGATTCAGAAGAGGTAGATTTACCTAAAGAATTTAATGATGCAGATCAAGTACAAGCTAATATATGGTTATGTCAAGATAAGATAATTAGGCTTGTAATAAATCCCTTTAAACCTGTGCGTATTCCTTATATGGCTGTTCCTTATGAACTAAATCCATACAGTTTCTTTGGTGTAGGTATTGCAGAGAATATGGAAGATACACAATCTCTTATGAATGGCTTTATGCGTATGTCTGTAGATAATGCTGTATTATCAGGTAATTTAATTATAGAGGTTGACGAGACTAATCTAGTGCCGGGACAAGATTTATCTGTATATCCCGGTAAGATATTTAGGCGGCAAGGTGGGGCACCGGGACAAGCTATATTTGGTACTAAGTTTCCAAATGTATCTAATGAGAATTTACAATTATTTGATAAGGCTCGACAGCTTGCAGATGAAAGTACAGGCTTTCCTTCTTTTGCACATGGTCAAACAGGTGTAGCTGGAACAGGTAGAACAGCAAGTGGCATTAGTATGTTAATGAATGCTGCGTCTGGTGCAATTAAAAATGTTATTAAAAATGTAGATGATTATTTGTTACATCCGTTAGGTGAAGGTTTCTTTCAGTTTAATATGCAGTTTGATTTTGATCCTGAACTTAGAGGAGACTTAGAAGTTAAGGCTCGTGGAACTGAAAGCTTAATGGCAAATGAAGTTAGAAGCCAGAGGTTAATGCAATTCTTAGGTGTTGCAAGTAATCCTGCCTTAGCTCCCTTTGCTAAGTTTCATTATATCATTGCTGAGATTGCAAAATCTATGGACCTTGATCCTGAAAAAGTTACGAATAGCATGGAAGAGGCATCTATACAAGCAGAGCTTCTTAAACAATTTCAGGCTACTCAACCACAGCAACCTCAACAACCACAACAAGTTCCTCCCGGCATGAACCCGCAAGATACAGCAGGTACAGGTGGAGGAGCGATAGGTACTGGGCAGGCACCTGCACCACAAGAACAAGGATTTACAGGTAATGAACAAGCAGGAGGAACTGTGGGTCAAGCTCCATCCCCTGTTCAACAACAACCGCCAGTGGGTTAATTTAAGTAATTACTTAGATTTTTTAGTTGAACAGCAGCATAAAGTTTTGGAGCAATCTCAAGAGCATGTAGCTTTATATAAAGCTCAAGGTGCTATTGAATTATTAAAACATCTTAAAGATTTAAGACAAAATGTATTGGGGAATAAATAATGGCTTTAAATGATCAAATGAGTATGTTTGAAGAAGAAGATAATATGGGATTAATGCAAGAAGGGGGAGGTACTGATCCTGTTTCTGGCAACGAAATTCCTCTAGGTGGAACTCAAGAAGGGGTACGAGACGACCAGCAAGTAAATGTAAGTCCGGGGGAAATGTTTTTTTCGGAAGCAGAAACTCGCTATTTTGGCGTTGAAAAATTAATGGCTATGAAAGACGAAGCTAAAATGGGCTATAAAAAAATGGAAGCTATGGGTCAGTTGGGAAATCCAGATGAGGCTAGTATTCCTAATGATGCCATGTTTAATCCCGGCGGTATGCCTTTCTCTGTAGTTGATATGGAATATATCGAAGATGATATGCCACAAGAACAACCTTCGGCTCAATATGGTGGAATGCCCATGCAACAAGGAGTTCCACAATATCAAACAGGCGGTATTGTTAATCCTTCTACTCAACAAACTATTCCTAATACTTCTTTTTTACCGAATCCACAAACCCAATTTATAAATACTCTTGATCCTGTTACGGGGCAACCTCAAACTACTGCTCAACCAACACTTGCTCCAGCAAATGTAGCACAGATTACTACCCCAACTACTGCTGGTTCAACATTAGCTGGTGTTAATCCTGCTCAACCTACTACAAATTTAACTGTTCCGGGTACTACTGCCCCCGGCGCACTTCCCACATTACCTAGTTTTGGTACAGCTTCTGCAGGTACGACTTCCTTTAATTTCTTTAGGAATGCAGAGGGACGAGTTATTCAAATTCCTGTTCTTAATGGTAGGCAAACATTTGAGGCACCGGAAGGCTTCCAGAGGTTTGATCCAGATAATCCTAATGCCACTCCTTTTGAACCCGATACTAGAGCAGATGCTACACCTGATCGTCGGGCAGAAGAAAGAGAAGAGCGACGAGAAGAATTAGAAGGTGGTGATCCATCCGACGCCGGAACCGACGATCCTAATTTTGCTGGAGAATTTAGTAATCTATCTGACTTTTTCTCTGCCGTGACGGGTCGAGGAAGAGGTGATTTTAGTCTGGGCAGAGGATTTGCGGAATCTCCCGAAGCGGCAGCAGAAGCAGCAGCGGAAGAAGCAGAAGAGGCGGCGGAGGCTCAAGCGCAAGAGAATCCGGGTTTCATTGGCGCTCCAACCGCTGTCGATGACTTATCTGTCGCACAGGCTCAAGAAACTGGTTCATCGGTATCCCCCGATGCTTCAGGAGATACTTCTGGTACTGGAACAAGTACTGGCCCATCAGGCGTAGCAGGTGATCCCACGGGCGAGTTAGGCGGTATTGGTGATCAGGGAGACACTTCTGGCGATGCTGATGGCAATGGCAATGGCCCCGGTGGCACACATGTATGTACCGCTACATATAATGCTGGTTTAATTACAACTTCACATTTTAATTCTCTTAAAAAATATGGTATAGGATTGCGTAGAAATGATCCGTATTTAATGCAAGGTTATGATATAGTTGTTCCTAAATGGACAAAACTTGTAGGTAAAAATAAGCCAATTACTTATTTTGCTAAATTTTTAACTGGGTATTATAATAGTATAGAAAATAAAAAGGAATTAAATTATAAACAAAAATTATTTAGGATTAGTTCTAAATATAGTATACGTCCATTATTTAGGAGTATTGGATGGATATCCAATTTGATAAAATAAAAAATTTATTAGTTTCAACTCCTAAAGCACTGAAACTTACGCAGCTTACTATTTCTTTTATAGTAATATTATACTTAATAGTACAACCATTTCCTGATATAATGTACTTATACTTAGCAATACTTATGTATTTTATTCAGGGATGTATGGGAATTACTGCATTATATCATCGTTCCCTTACGCATGAAAGTTGGATACCTTGTAAAGTATTAGAATATATTAGTGCGACTATGGCATGTTTTGGGTTAACATCTAGTCCGATTAATTGGGTAGCTCTTCATCTTACACATCATAAATATGCAGATACAGAATACGATCCACATTCGCCTAAATATAGTGGTTATAAAGTTTTACTTAGTGAGTACAATATGAGTAAACCGGAAAGACCACATAGACATATGTTAAGAAATAAATTTTATATATTTCTTTATAGGTATTATCATGGTGTAGTTTTTAGTTGGGCAGCATTATTATATTTAATTGATCCTTTATTATTTTGGTGGGCATGGGCGATTCCCGCTACTATTCAAGTATGGGTTAGTACTGCAAATAATTGGGTTACACATAAAAATTGGGGTTATACGAGATATAAAACTAAAGATGATTCTAAAAATATATGGTGGTTTCCTTTTGCTTGGGGAGATGCTTGGCATAATAATCATCATGCTGAACCTTGGACATATAGCTTTAGTCGAAAATGGTATGAAATAGATATAACAGGTATATATATTTGGCTAATGATAAAGTTAGGATTAGCTACTAAAGGAATAAAATGGAGTTAAACAAATGAAAAAAAGTGATGTTATTTCTGAAATTCAATCAAATGCACAAAAAAACTACATGGACCTTCCTGTAGATGAAAAAGATGTTATACGTAGATTTTCAGGAACAGAAGAAGCAAGAATTTTACGTAAAGTATTTCCTGAAATAGTAAATGGATTAGCTAAATTACGCGCACCTGAAGGAATATCTACACGCAGACGTGGATTGGCAACACGTTAAACATACGCCAATACGCTGGCTACTCATCCCCTGTATTTATACAGCTACGGTGGCCCCGGTAAAGGAGATTTATAATGCCTGAATTAGATGAAGTTAAAGAGATACCTAAGAAGACTTTTGTACGGAAACCAAATTCTAATCAAGATAAGATTGAAAAAGAAGAAGAGGAATTAAAAGAATTACTTGCTGAACAAAATGATTCAAATGAAAAAGAAGAGGAGCAAGTAGAGGAGGTTCCTAAATCTGCTGAAGAGAAAACATTTAAAAAGAGATACGGTGATTTACGTAGGCATACTCAAAAACAAACAGATGATCTACAAGCAAAGATTAAACAACTAGAAAAACAATTAGATGTTACTACTAAAGAAGCAATAAAGTTACCTAAATCTGAAAAAGAAATAGAAGAATGGGCAAATCAATATCCAGATGTAGCAGGTATTATTGAAACAATAGCGATAAGGAAAGCACAAGAACAATCACAAGGATTAAAAGACCGCATACAAGAAATAGATGAAATGCAGGAAGATGCAGAGCGTAATAAAGCGGAAGCGCAGTTAATGCAAATGCATCCCGATTTTGATACTATACGTAGTGATGATGCATTTCACGAGTGGGCGGAAGAACAACCTAAGTGGATTCAAGATGCTTTATATGAAAATGATGTAGATGCTTTAGCTGCATCCAGAGCAATTGATTTATATAAATCTGATAAAGGTATTAAAGCTAATAAAAAGAAAAATAATGAGGATGCTGCTTTTGCTGTATCTACACAACCAGTACGTAGTCGTCCTCAATCTGATGAAACAGTAGATTATCTTAGGGAATCTAGTGTACAAGAAATGTCATCTGATGAATATGAAAAACATCAAGATGCTATTATGGAAGCTATACAAACAAATAAATTTATTTATGATATTTCAGGATCAGCAAGATAATCCTTGACAAACGTGAATAAATTAATATAACTACATAATATAATTATATGACCTCCTATTAATGTAGGACTACTCATACGTTAAACTAAGTTATGCAACTACTATTATCTTAATGACTTACCTATTTACTTTAGGCCCGTTATTAATATGTTAGGCCAAATATATTAATTAATGCACCCTAAAAGAATAGCCTCTGTTAGACAATTGTAAGTTAGCGTCTGTTATGCTTGTGGTTTTTATACACAAGTTACGAGAAAAAGGAGAGATAAAATGGCTTTTACTCGTGCAGCGGGGTATAATAGTTTACCTAATGGTAATTTTAGCCCTGTAATTTATTCCAAACAGACACAGCTTGCTTTTCGTAAGTCTTCTGTTTGTGAGGGCATCACCAATAATGATTACTTTGGTGAAATCGCTAATTTTGGCGATACTGTCCGCATTATCAAAGAGCCTGAAATTACGGTCAAACAGTATGCCCGTGGTTTGCAGGTTACTCCACAAGACCTTGATGACGAAGATTTTAGTCTTGTCGTAGACAAGGCAAATTACTTTGCTTTCAAGGTAGATGATATTGAAGAAGCACATTCACATGTGAATTTCCAGTCGATGGCATCTGATCGTGCAGGTTATCGCCTAAAAGATCAGTATGACCAAGAAGTTCTGGGTTACCTTTCGGGGTTTGCTCAAGCTTCGCTCAGTGCTGTAGCCAGTACCGCTAATACTACGGTATCTGGAAGCAAAGCTGTTTCGACTGCTGGTTCAAATGAGTTGCTATCTGCAAATCAGCTAAAGAAGGGTGATTTTGGTAGCATCACTACGACTTCGGCGGGTACGCATTCAATTCCGATTACCCCCCGTCTTCCCGGTGCTAGTGCCCTTCCGACTGCTACCGTATCCCCAAATCAGATTGTGGCTCGTATGGGTCGCATTTTGGATACGCAGTTTGTTGATCAAGATGGTCGTTGGCTTGTTATTTCGCCCCATTTCATGGAAGTTCTGATGGACGAAGACTCACGTTTTCTAAATGCAGACTTTGGTGAATCTGGTGGTCTTAGAAACGGGCTGGCTATCAACAATTATTATGGCTTTAAGGTGTATGTTTCTAACAATCTGCCTGCTGTGGGTACTGGTCCCGGTACAAGTGGTACTGCTAACCAGAACTCTAACTATGGCATCATTGTTGCGGGACATGCTTCCGCTATTGCCAGTGCAAGCCAGATCACGAAAACGGAATCGTATCGTGATCCTGATAGCTTTGCTGATATCGTGCGTGGTATGCACCTCTATGGTCGGAAAATTCTTCGGCCAGAAGCGGTTGTTAATGCCAAGTACAACGTGGCATAGGGAGGGTATATATTATGGCAACTTTTGACTTAACAGCTAAAAGTACTACTGGCGTATCTGCTGATTCTCTTGCTCAGGTACCATCTGCACGTAATGTAATGCATTTGATGGAAGGCGTAGTGGATATTGATGCGCTCGTTGCTGCAGGCACATTTACTGCAGTTACGGATGGTGATATTTTCCAAGTTCTGGAAATACCTGCTCATCATCTTTCAATTGCTGCTGGTGCAGAAGTGATTAAAGCATTTAATGGCACTTCTCCAACTGTGGATATTGATATTGCTGCTGGCGATGATCTGTTTGACGGTATTGATGTATCTTCAACAGGTTTCTTAGCTTCTGCTTCTGACGATAGTGGCAATAAGCTAGGTTTCAGTGATGCCACTTCGACATCACAGGCCCCAGATATTTCAGTTTTTCTTACTGCTGCAGACACTATTGATGTAAAAGTTAATGCATCTTCTAGTGATGTAACACAAGGTAAACTTCGTATTTGGTTGGTCTGTTGTGATGTTACTGGCGTTGCAGACCATGTTGCTACAGTTGATCGTGATCAGCTTGATTAGTAGTTAAAGTACAGTGAGGGGGGCAATAAAAGTCCCTCTCACTAACTTTATAGAAAAGAGAATAGATGGCAAATTCATTTTTAACATACACCAATGATGCATTGGCTAAACTTAATGAAGTACAACTTACTTCAACAGATTTTAGTGATGCTCGTGGCATCCAAATACAGGTAAAAAATGCGGTCAATCAAGCTATTCGTTATATTAATCAACGAGAATTTGGTTGGCCTTTTAATGCTGCCGAAGCTAGTAAAACACTTACAGCAGGAGTAGTTAAATATGCTTTGCCTTCTAATACAAAGTATGTAGATTATGATACATTTAGAATTAGAAAGAGTGAGACTTTTGGTAATGCTGCCCGTCATCTTGCATTCTTAGACTATAAAGAATATTTAGATTTACACATTAAACAAGAAGATGACACAGTTACTACGACATTAAGTAGTGGTATTGATGATGATGACACGACAATTCCTGTATCTAGTACTTCATCTTTTGATTCTACAGGAACTATAATAATTAATTCTGAGAACATTACATATACAGGAACAAGTTCTACTACATTTACTGGAGCTACAAGAGGCGCAGAAAGTACGACTGCTGCCAGCCATTCAAGTGGAGATACTGTAGCTCAAATTGATGCAGGAGGAATACCTACGCACGTATTTCGGCATCCAGATAATAAGTATGGTCTATGGCCTTTTCCCAATAGGGCATACACATTATCTTTTGATTACTATACACATCCTAGTGCAGACCTTTCTGACCATGACGATACTACTTCAATTCCAGATAGATTTGGTTACATTATTACAGATGGTGCTATTGCATATGCCTATTTATATCGTAGTGAAGTACCTTTGTATGAACGTAGTTTTGCCTTATTTAACGAAGGTATAAAACATATGCAAACTTTATTGATTAACAGACATGATTATATGCGATCTACTTATATTCCCAGATCAATTAATTCTGTTTATGCCTCTTCGGCAACTTTTTAACATAGGAGAAGATTAATGACTCAAGTACCGCAAGGAGATAATATGTTCTGGGATGTGCAGTCGGCTGTAACTGTTGCCTCAACTGCAGCGGGAACAAATGTTTCAAGTTATAGTTTAGTAACAATGCATCTTAATGGTGAAATTTATATGAATTTTGGTGCTTCTAGTACCGCTGCTATTAGTACTGCTAATGATGTTAAACTAGCTGCTGGTTTACATTCACTTACTGTACCTAAACAAGCTGGTGATTCACAATACCTGAATTATCAACGAGTAGGTGGAACTGATGTAACTATGCGCTTAGTATTATCATAAGGAGAAAACGTATGTCTCTATTACAAGGGCTTATAGATGAGAATGTCGATAGACATACTAGAGATTTAGTTACTCTAACTGCAACAGCTTCAATAACTTCGGCTGATCATGCAGGTAGAACACTCCTTATGGGTGAAGTTGGCGGCGATGCCGCTGCTACTTTTACACTTCCTGCTGCAACAGGCACAGGAAGTGTATTTAAATTTGTTGTATCTGTAGTAAACACTTCTAATTATCTTGTTAAGGTGGCAGATGCAACAGACACCATAGACGGTCAGATTATGATTACTGATGCAGACGGTACAGCAGCTACTTCATTTGTAACTGCTGCTGCTTCAGATACCATTACACTAAATGGTACGACTACTGGTGGGGGTGCGATTGGTGACTATGTTGAACTTATTGATATAGCATCTAATCAATATGCAGTAAGCGGTATGGTGACCTGTGCCGCAGGTTCTAATATCGCCACGATGTTTAGTGCTACTGTATCATAACTTAGCTAAAGAAAGGAATGAAAAATGGCTAGTTTTAAAATGACACAAGGTGTATCTCGTGTCCCTGAAGATGTCTTTGTCGAAGATGGCATGACGGTAACTTCGGGTGGTCTAACGGTTACTGCAGGTGGCGTTACGGTTACTGCAGGTACTACCACTTTAGGCGGATCATTTATACGAGATTTAGTTACTCTAACAGCAACCGCAACACTTACAAACGCTGATCATGCAGGACGTATTCTGCTAATGGGTGAAGTCGGTGGTGATGCGGCGGCTACGTTTACGCTACCAGCGGCTACTGGTTCTGGTGCAGAATTTCAGTTTATTGTATCTGTAGTAAATACATCCAACTATGTTATTAAAGTTGCTGATGCTACCGATACTATTGATGGTTCTGTTACTCTTCATCAAGATAGTGCCAATACGGTTGCTTCTTTTAATACTGCTGCTGATTCGGATACCATTACTATGAATGGTACTACGACAGGTGGTGTTTCTATTGGTGATGAAATTACACTTATTGATATTGCTACTAACCAGTATATCGTTAAGGGCATCCTAACAGCGAGTGGCACGGAAGCTACTCCATTTAGTGCTTCAGTTTCGTAGTAACTTAGTATGCATAGATACTTGCTCATCTGTACTTTACCCCATAGGTGAGCAAGTATTTTATGCTTTTAATAAAAGGGGCTAACACATGGCTGTAAGAATTGTAAATGCTGGTTCAGCCTTGTCTAGCACTAGTTTAACAACAGTATATACTTGTCCTGCAAATTTTTCTGCCAGTATAAAAGAGGTATGGGTTGCTAATGTTGATGGCACAAGTGCCGCTGATATAACACTTAAATGGACTGACGCATCAGCAAGTGCTACTTTTGATATAGTTAGTACATCTAGTGTAGCGGCAGATAGTTATCTTCGTATAAGTGATGCTAATATATTCTTAGAGGCAGGAGATATATTTAAAGCACAAGCATCTGCAGCAAATGACTTAACTGTTTCTCTCTTTATTGAAGAACAAATTAAACCAGCGGGATAATATAAATGCCAGATACTTCAGCAATATCTCCTGTAACAGTTTCTTTAAGTGGTGGTTTAATTCTTGATAGAGATGATTTTTCAATGCCACCGGGAGCAGCTACAGAGTTACAAAACTTTGAGCCAAGTATTCAAGGTGGGTATAGGAGACTTACTGGTTCTTCTAAATTTGATAGTAATCAAGTAGACAGTAGTAATAAAATACTTGGTGTTAAGATTTTTAATAGTGGTGTATTGGCGGCTGCAGGAAATGTATTAAAGTTTAGTACCGGTACAGGCTGGGGTTCTTCCATAGCTACACGAACTTCTGCTGGCCGCTATAAGTTTGACGATTTTAACTTTACTAATACACCTAAAGTAATCATGGTAGATGATGTTAATAATGCAGCTACTTATGATGGATCAACATATACTCTTTTAAATGCTACAGGCGCTCCCTCTGATCCTGCTTCTGTAGCAATCTTTAGAGATCATGCATTTTTTGCAGGGATGTCTACAAATCCACAAGAAATTGTATTCTCTGCCCCTTTTGATGAAGCATCCTTTTCTGCAGCAAATGGTGCTGGATCAATTAAAGTAGATACCAATATTGTAGCATTAAAAGTTTTTCGTGATGCTTTGTTTATTTTTGGTAAGGATAAAATTTATCAACTACGAGGAACAAGTATAGCGGATTGGCAAGTAGCTCCTGTAACTCGTACATTGGGTTGTGCCGATGGATTTTCAGTTCAGGAAATTGGAGGTGATTTACTATTCTTATCGCCAGATGGATTAAGAACTATTGCTGCTACAACTAGAATTGGTGATATAGAATTAGGTACAGTATCTAAACCTATACAAAAAAGAATACAAGATATAGGATTTGATAATGTTACATCTGTTATTCTAAGAAATAAAAGTCAGTACAGATTATTTTATCCTACAACAGGGGGTGCAGCAGCGGATAGTAGAGGAATTTTAGCTACACTTAAACGTACTCAACAAGGTATAGGCTATGAGTTTGCTGATCTTAAAGGTTTAAAGCCTTCTTCTGCAGATTCTGGTTTTATTAGTAATGTTGAATATATCATTGAAGGTGGCTATGATGGTTATGTTAGACGACAAGAAAGTGGAGATACCTTTGATGGAGATAATGTTGTAGCAGTTTATAGATCACCTGATTTATCTCTTGGAGATACAGGTCTTCGTAAATTAATGCAACGAGTAATTTTAAATTATGAAGTTGAAGGAACAGTATCGGCACAACTAAGAGTAAGATACGATTCTGATTCTAAAGATACTCCACAACCTACATTTTTTGATATTGCTTCTCCCGGTGGTATAGCGATTTATGGTAGTTCATCTTCTACATATGGTAATGCTGTATATGATTCAAGTGGAGCGCCTATTTTTAGAAGGGCAATTGAAGGATCAGGTTTTCTTGTTGCTGTGAGAGTTAACCATGATAGTTCAGATAATCCCTTTACTTTACATTCGTATCAATTAGAATTTACTCTTGGAGGAAGACGATAATGGGGGCAACCTATACAAGACAAAGCAGTACAGAGATTGTAGCTGGTGAAGTAATCAATGCTGCAGATTTTAATAATGAATTTACACAACTTGTCGCTGCTTTTGCTGTGTCTACTGGACATTCACATGATGGTACGACAGCAGAAGGTGGCCCTGTCACTAAGTTGTTAGGTACGGCTATTACAATTGGAGATGGTACTGCAGGAACAGATATTGCTGTAACCTTTGATGGAGAAACCAGTGATGGTCTGCTTACGTGGATGGAAGATGAAGATCATTTTAAGTTTAGTGATGATGTCGTATTAGACAGTTCCAAAAGATTATATTTATATGATGAAGGTGGAGAGTATATTTATGGTGACGGTACAGATTTGTATCTAGTATCTGGTGCAGATATTAATATCCCGGCAGATATAGGACTTACTTTTGGAAATGATGGAGAGAAGATCGAAGGAGATGGCACTGATCTCACAATTAGTGGTAATAACATTAAGCTCACTGCCACTGCTGACGTTGTAATACCCGCTGATGTAGGTATTACTTTTGGTACTGGTGAAAAGATCGAAGGTAATAGCACAGATTTAACTGTGACATCTGGTGCTGATATCAATCTTACAGCAACTAGTGACGTAAATATACCAGCTAACGTAGGTGTTACATTTGGTGATGATGCAGAGAAGATTGAAGGAGATGGCACTGATCTTACTATCTCTGGTAATAATATTAATCTTACGGCTGTTGCTGATGTAGTTATTCCTGCTAATGTAGGTATAACATTTGGCACTGGCGAAAAGATTGAGGGAGACAGTACAGATTTAACGGTAACTTCTGGTGCCGACATTAATTTAACTGCTACGTCTGATGTAAATATACCAGCTAATGTAGGTGTTACATTTGGTAATGACGGGGAGAAAATAGAAGGCGATGGAACTGATCTTACAATTTCGGGAAATAATATCAATCTCACTGCTGTTGCCGATGTTAATATTCCTAGTGGCGTGGGTGTCACTTTTGCTACAACGGAGAAAATTGAATCGGATGGAACGGACCTTTCAATCACAGTTGGGAGTGGTGGCGACATTAACATCCCAGCGGATATCGGGGTTACTT
>Ga0208180_1001430_pt1 | contig 14382 bp, 25 predicted proteins | sample MalvireepMed_s16_FD_184241 | JGI IMG/M metagenome (GOLD analysis project Ga0208180, IMG submission 184241) | Marine viral communities from the Global Malaspina Expedition - Malaspina viral metaG DeepMed_s16 (SPAdes) (version 2) | ecosystem: Environmental > Aquatic > Marine > Oceanic | place...
ATCCTGGCACGGGTGAGGGGCCACGGCATACCGATAACATTGCCGTCCCCGTCCGTGCCGCCCCCTACATGGAGCCACCGTTCGACCTCCCGCCTAAAGGGTCTGGCGGCTTTATCGCAGCATCCACCCATTGCTGTAGGATGACATTTGCGAGGTCTATCGGTATCGCTATCATCCCCTGGCCCGTTGCAGCAATAGCGTTGCCGTCATCATCCTCCAGGTTCCAGCCCTCCAGTACAGAGTCCCCGAATACCTCAAAGACCTGGAACTGCCTGTCGGCAGCTATCAAATCCTGAATCTCCATGAATAGGGCAACAGGTACATCCAGGCGCACAACTACCTCGGCTCCCTCATAGGCCGTGTCTGTAAATATCAGACGGGCTGTGCGCTTCGGAACCCTGTAACCTGTCACTGCTTTCTGTGTGGCTACCATGATTGCTCCTTATGACCACGTTGGCGCAGTGCCGCTCTGAAGGACACCTGGGACGCTAAATGTGAGTTCACCACTCGATGCCCTGGTTAGCGGATAATCAGTCAGCAACTGCTCACTCGCTAGGGTCTGTCCAGACATCACAAGGGTGACTGTTCGGGCTACGCTTGCGCTGCCTACGGTTTTGAAAACGTCGTGGCTCATGTTGCTCGCATCATTAAAGACCCCATCGAACGTTGCCGACAAATCTGCCAACAGTAGGAGGCGTTCTATCGCCGCCTTATCCACGCCCGTCACATCCTGGGTGCCTCTGGGAATTGACCAAGACAACCCCGTAATGTCGTTGCTAATAGTTCGGGCCGAACCCCCACTATCATCAATAGCTACCGATACCGTTGGTGCTTCCTTCGCCATTTCTTACCTCCTTTTTTTTGTGCCTTCTGCGGCTATATTAAACTCGTCCAACCATCTCTCTGGCTCCATTGCGTTATGCTCTACCCTCCCTGCCTCTAACCCTCGCAAGTCCTTGGTCAACCACGGCCCACGCTCCAGCTTGAGCCAGTGGTCAGAGCCAAAGCACCTCTGCCCTGCTGGGTAGTGCAGGGTGATTAGTCCCTCACCTGTGACCTCGGCCCTGTAATGCCTCTCCCTGTCGGCTTGGATGAAATCATACTGGGGGCTGTCGGCCTCAACCGTTGTAGTCCATCCCAGCAGATAACGAGGGCAGTCCACCTCTGCACAGGTTGCCCTGCGCCAGTGGGTGGATTTGGGCCATGTGACCTGATACTGGCTAGTACGCTGTATCATCTACTGTCTCGCCTCTGCGGTATACAACGATAAATTTGGCGTTGTTGAAAGTCCCCGTGCTTGTCACTCTAAGGTAACGGTTGACCGTCCCTGTTACCGTCACCCTCTCGGCTGCTGGCTCTGCACCATTTGCCACAGCGGTGAAGCTAACTAGGTCTGTCCAATCCGAATCATTAGGGCTGTCTTGGATTTTGAACGTGGGCGTTCCAGTGTTTATGTCTATGATGTGGAGATAAGCTGCTAGCCCGCTGGCACTGCTAGCCCCATCATCCTTGGAGGATGTATTCCCTGCGCTGCCCTGTGTAGCCTCCGCAGCAAACAGGACGCCCCACTCCAGGCCGTTCCCCTGGCCCAGACATTGTGTGGTCAGGGCCAATGCCTTGTCCTGGCTCTTGGTTCCGTCATAGTTAATCTGTTTGGCGACCAGCCCTGCGGCTGGTGAGTCCGCTGCCGTCCCTCTCGTGTACGTCACGATAACGTCTGTGGTGGGTAGGGGCGACAGGGCTGCATGGCCCAGGTTCGTTCCGTCATCGAACCAAGACGAGAACGAAATCTCCCCGTCCCCATGCCCTGCGAGGCGCACCATCCCCGCACTCTCTAGGACGGGAACGTCCAGCGTAGCCTTCCTCGTTGCTATGGTGTCCACGGCAGAGACATCACCCGATAAGTCTCTCCCGCCGATGTAGAATTTGTCTGTTAGCCCTGTCTGTTTCGCCATCTCTAAACTCCTGTCCCTGCAACGGTTGCGCTGCCGTTAATTATGAGAGGTAGGGTGATGTCAGCCATGCGGTACATCGTGCCACCAACGTCCAGATAACCGTACTCAGCCCGTAGGCTTGTCCCGTCCATCCCTGCAACGTCTATGCTCATGATAGTAGACTCCAGGTCGGTATCTCCCAACAGGTCGCTCATCAACTTGGATACCACCGTAGCCATCTCGTTCTCCAGGCTTTGCTGTGGGTCGGTCTGCTCTGCCAGCATATCTCTATAGATGCGCAGAGTGACGAGATGGTTCTCCCTTGTATCGCCCCCTGCATAGACAAGGTTAATCGCCACAGACCTCATAAATATCGCCGCATGGTATCCCTGCCCTGGTGGGGATTTAGGCTCCCCCACCTGGACGCTGTTGAATAGTCCCGATGCCTGTACATAGGACTCGACTGCGTGTAGGGTGGAGCCTATCTCAAACGCCATAACTACTTCCCACCCAACCTGCGGACGTAGTTCGTCATATAGTCCCTGGCCTCTTTATCCACTTCTCCATCCAGCCATTGCTTGGTTTTGCGGAAGGCGGCGTACCCTTTGAACCTACCTCCACCAAACTCCAGCCACGGGCCGTAGACGACCCCTCCGTCATCAATGCGCCCCCGTACCCCTTGGACTGTACCGCTAACATTGCGCCGATAATTGCCCGTGCTTTTGCCACCTTGCTGGGCGGTTAGATACACCCCTGGCTTTGTGTCCCTGGGCCTGAGTACGATGTCCAGGCGTTGCTCTCCAACCTCCACCATCCGCTGCACAAACCCCTCGGTCACTTTCTCCGTAATCCTCCCGCCCGTCTTGAACAGTGGGCCGCTCATTTCTACGGTCATGCCGACAGCCATTAGACCACCGCCTCCCTAGCCCTGCGGTAGTAGCCCACCATTGACTGACGCATTTGGCTCAAGTCTCGTCCGTCTAACTCCGTAGCTCCATCGCCTGTGCCAACAGAACGCCCCCAGCCAGAATGTTGCTGGTGGTATACCGCCATCGCCTCTGCCAGACACCACCGTGCCACATCTGCATCGGGGAGGTATCGGGTTATAGCCGTGGAGTCGCTGTGGCTTGCAGCCGTAGTGCCGTTAACCCCTCGCTCGATGGTCAGGGTGCGGTTAACATGGCAAGCGACGTTGTTATTGTGGCTTGCCAGCACCGACCCGTCCCAAGCCCGAATGACTGTTAGGTCGTTAGTGCTAACTGATACGACAAACATCTGCTCAGAGTCCAGGCGTATAACCTCACCAGCGACAATCCCATGGCTCCCGTCGAGAGTGACAGTAACGGTATTGTTCTGTGCGGCAAGGTTCCCTGCCATGTCTAAGAGGATGCTGCCCCTAGCAGCAAACGCCCTGTCCGCAACGAATATCTGCTCAGAGTCAATGAGGAGGGTGTCCCCTACGTCAATCGTGCTGGCATCGGATACAATCAACGCTGTGTCGCTGGAACTGATGCCACCACTGTCATCTACGGAACCAGCGGATGCCGTGGTGTTACCCCATCCCCAACTACCTGCGACGCTTATGCTGCGCTGGGGAGTATCCCCGCTCTCAAATGCAGCCGTACTGGATAGGTCAATCTCGATGCGGTTGTACCGAGTGTTCCCGTCGGGTTCAGAATTGGCAGGCTCTAAGAAATAGTCGGACGAGGAGATGGTTGTCGGGCTGGCATTCTGGGCCTGGGTCTGGAGCGTAGAGACCGAGAGGAGGTCTTGGTCTAACCATAGCACAGTGGCAAGCCCTGGACGAGGCTGGGGCCAACGGTATAGTCGGGTCTGGGTCTTAGGGAGGAAATGGCGACGAGTCCACCTGTCCACATCCCTGCTCGCAGCTTCAATCACCCTGTCAATAACAGGATTAAATTGCGCACCGCTTATATTGGCAGCGGTCTTAAACCGCTCCCTTGCGACATACCAGTTAGCCATCGCTCTCTCCTTGCTTTCTAGGACAGACAGGCTGGGTTCTATTCAGTTATCTATCGAGGGCCACCTGCCCATGTGGAGTAATTCCCCAGAGGGCAGTTGCGCCTGCCGTCTGGGTGAATCACTAGGATAGCCCCGTCAATAGGGCAGGCCGTCTGTGGGTCACGGGCCTCTATCCTGTTGGTGTCTTTGTTCTCTTTAAGGATTGCTTGCAGTTGCTCCCACGCCATTAACCTGCTCCTGCTTGGGCTGCTTCTCAAAGGTCATGCTCTCCAGGTTGAGCGTCCAATCGTCCCCCTCTAGGCCCAGGCTGTCCCGTAACCCCCGCACATACGCATTGACCTGCGCCTCCATCTGGCGCAGTTGCACCAGCATCGAGCGGAGGGACTCCTGGGCCGTGGTGGGTATGGAGACCTCTTTCACTGTGTTGGGCATTATGACACCGCCAGAACCGCCGCCTTGGCTTTCAACGAGGCGGCTGCGGTAAGTTCCCCGCTGGTCGCATTGGCTATCGCTACATCTTCCCGCACCCTTGTGATGTCCGTCCCGCCATCTGCGAGTTTGTAATTGACCCTGGCGGTCACGCTCCCATCAGCCTCCACGAACAATGACTCAACCTGGGCATCTGATTTCTCTATTGCCATGCTATCCTCCTATATTCCGCTCAAGGCTACTACCTGGGCCTTCAGCTTCTGTACCTCTGCCACCAGCAGGGTGGTTATCCTCTGCCAGTTGTTTGACCATGCCTCGCTGCCCTTCCAGTTGGCGAGGAGAGGATGCACGGCAGCAACCTCCTGGGCGACAAACCCGAAATCCCGTAGGCCGTTGCTCCCGCTTAACTCATTCCATGTCCAGCTACGGGGAGCCAGTTGGTAGAGTAGATTGCTATCTACCTCCATATCTGCCTGGTCATCCTTGAAGAGGGTGCTAGACGTATCCTGCTGGAAATTGTTGCTGCCATCCAACGAGATATTCGTGGCTGCGGACGCAGCAGGTAAGGAGCCGTGGATGATGGGCGTACCCTCCATGTAGATGGCATAATTGTTGCTATCAGCACCCGTCATTGACTCAATAAATATCCCCGATTGGCTGACTACTGCACCTGCCCCACCAGCCCCGTCAATGATGCGGATGGCTGAGTCATGTGTAAGAGTGACATTAGTGCTAGACAGATAACTCTTAACGACTAGAGTGGCGGCCTTATCCACCGTGATAGCAGAGCCACCGACCAGCGTAGGGCTACCCTCAAAGTCCACATTTTTGAGCAGAGAAGTAACCTGAGTGCCTCCAGTGAAGTTGAAAGTATATCCCGTTGTTTCCAGCAGGCGATACCGTGCATTTGATGCCGAGGCGATGGTCGCATCCTCAGAGTCAAACGCATGGGCAACTGCATTAGAGACTGTGTTGCGAGTATCAATGTTGTAGTAGGTAGATGCTGAGTTGGCGATTGTCAGCGCATCATCATCGTCATCAGTGAGAGTGACGTTAAGGCTCGCCGTGGGGTCAAGGGTAAGGTCGCCAGCCGATGTACTGATGGTCGTCGCAGCAGCAAACTTGAGTTCCTCTGCGGAGACATCGAATAACACCCAATCCGCAGTATCGGAGGAGTTGATGCCCACATCTCCCCCATCCACTTGAGATGCGTTGAACCCTATGCCACCAGTATATGACCGCATCACCTCGTTGCCGCCAGGGGCATAGATTTTTAGCTGTCCAACATTCCCGTCCAGATGCAAAACCCCACGGGAATGGCCCCCGTCACTTACAGCGAGGAGGATGTCTCCGTCGTCTGTGATGTTGCTGATAATCAAAGAATTAGCTGCTAGGGCAGGAGTCTGGGGAGTGCCTTCAATAACCCCTGTCAACGTAGCGTCCGCAATAGATGCAGCCGATTGCAGCACTATGGCAGCGTCGCTATCTGTCCCCAGGCTGATTATATCGTCGTCTTGGCCGAGTCCCAGTTGGGCCACGCTGCCCACTAGGTCAATCCGTGCGACATCGTCTGCGCTAAACGTCAGGGCCACCGCCGAATCCCTGTCGGCATCCATCACCGCCACCGTGGGCTGGGTGATGCCGTCAAACAGGCCCAGGTCTACCCCGTCCAGGCCAACGCCCACACCCAGGACGGGAACGTGCTGGCTGGTTCCAGAGGGCAGTTCAAACGCCCAATACTCGGCATTGGCATCGGCATCCTCCCAGAAGAAACTGCCCGTGCCAGCCAACGCCCTATTCTCTCCAAGGACTACGAGGTCACCAGTGACGGTTAGGTTGCCAACCGTCCTGATGAACCCGTTGCTACCAATACCCCGTACTCCCTCAGTGCGCGAGCCTGTTGTCATACAGCCCCCCTATCTACACGCCCTCTGTGTAGTAGATTTTGATGGTAATACCAGCCGAGTTCACGTTGTTATTCGTGATGTTTAGGGTTAGCGTGTCAGTCCCAGCATAGACAGCATAGGCTCCGTTGCTCTCGATAATGGCTACCTCGGAACTGGATGTGTGCCTGTTAGCACCCACCCCCAACAACAGGTCTGCGCCACCAGCCTCGGTGACGGTTATATCATAATTCGCTTGAGGGGCCGTGCTGCCAGGGTCGGTGGCAATCTGTAACAGACGACCACCTATCTCGCCGTGCGGGATATTACTCAGGGCGGTAGCGGGATACGACCCGTCAGAGGAATCCGCTGTACAAGTGAGGGTGATGACCTTGACGGGCGGCCTTCCGCTAGTCAAGGCTTCGGTTATCGTTCCAGCCATTTAATCCCCCTCTTCCTCCGAGGCTTCTTCTTCGTCGGTAGCATCTTCCTCTACCACAGCTTCTTCTTCTGCGGCTTGTTCTTCCTCGTCTGGCTCTGGTTGTGTTGCAGTTGTCATTATTCTCCTACGCCGAGGCTACGGTTGCGCCCGTATCGATGGGATAGTAGAACATCGTCCAGCTAACCGACCCCGTGTTAGAGGCGGCACAGTTGAGTTCGATGTCGCCCTCCGACAGTATCATCGGATAGGTCATAGATATGCCAATCCAGAGGTCATCACGCAGCGCATCCCCCACGGTTCCGCTTATCGTGTAGAGGGTTCCTACGGCATCCCCTGTCGTGTTCAGCACGGCGCACATATCCTGGTCTGCGCCCGTCTCGGTGGGATTAAACACCAGCTTGGTGTTATTCGCCTGAGTCTGCATGACAGTCGTTACCTCACCGATAATGGCAGTCAGGTATATGCGCCCACCCGTTATCGTGAACAGTGTAGCGTCCGTGGTCTGCGGCAGCGAGGCCGTGGCTTTATCGACCCTGAAGCCAAGCTGCCCGACCTCAGTTAGCCGCTGACGGTTCGTATTTGTATCAGCCATTGTTTGTCACTCCCTTGTTACGAGATTCCCTGACCATCTTGTCCATCGTGGGCTGCTCCTCTGCCTTCGCATATCGAGCAGCCACGACAACCTTTGCGTCATTCTGGGTCAACCCCTGCTCGTCCATGACGGCCCATACCTCATTAGCCCATTCCAGCGGCTCCAGGCCACCAGGGACGCTGCCCTTGCTCCCAGAAATCACCCTGCTCATTTCTGCCCACCACGGTGGGCATAGTCAACACTCTCGGGCTTCACGAACCGCTGCGACTCTATGAGAGGAGCGGCCCGCTCCCAGTGGTCTGGGATGTCCCACATCCTACGCTCAATACTAGCATGACGGCTCTCGATACACTGCATGGTATGTGGCATGGGCCGCCCACAGAGCACAGTGCAGGAGTAGCAAATCACACGGTCAGCGTCGGTCTCCATTCTAGGTGTTGATGTCCACATAGACCTTGGAACCTGTGCTGGCTGCGCCTTGCAATTCCTTCTTGGGATAGGCGTAGCCATAGCGAATTAGAACACCCATCACATTATCCACGCCGCTATTGCCGCCCTCGGCAACATAGCCTCGAATGTAATCAAACCCGTTGTCCACATCCATGTCTTCGCCACGGATTTCTATGATGACGAAATCGCCATCTGCGTCAATTGGATTATCAGTATCGTAGTTTCCGCCGCTTGCATCAGTGGTCAAATCCTTGACGCTTGTGCCAGAACTGTCCGTGGCTTGCTGGATGCGGCACTCGTCGAGGTCATCGCTGGAGTCCCAGGTTCCAAGCTCGACGTAGAACAACGCCCTGGCATAGTTCTTCATGGAGAGATAACCCCCATCGTTCTGGGCGTTTGTCCCACCAATATCCTGCTCCACCATCATGTCGATGCTGGCGTGTTCACTCAATCTCTGAGACATATCGTCCTCCTGTTGCTCGTGTCAGGGGCTTAATGTTGCCCCTGCACCACTAGGTTCGTGTCCTCTCGGCCCACTCTTTCGCTGCCTTAACATCCATCGGTGCATTGCACCTCTTGCAGTTCGACGGGAACTCCTTTTCGTCGTAGTCTGACTTCCCACAATGTGGGCAGACTGCCTTGAGGCCCGCCCCGCCAGGGGCTTCTATCGTGTTAATCATCTATCTCCTTATGACCGGGTTGCCAGATTTACGAATGGACTGAGAGTGTTGCTACCGTTCCGAGGAGTTAGGGCCGACTCCAGCCAGGGGCGACCATCCACCCTCTGGGTAAATCTCCAGACGGTCTCGTCATTTTGGAACCTAACGTGGGGGCTTGCAGCCATGCTGAGTGACTGCCTATCCCCAATAACGTAGTACCCGAAATCGACGAAGAATATATCGCCAGCCGTTCCAAGGGTCTGGCATTTCTCGCTCAGAATTAGGGGTCTTCCATAGATGGACGCTGGTGCGGCTCCCGCCATGTTGTTCATCATCACCGCAGACCCACCCGTGCCTACGCTGCGGGACATACTAACTATCTGGGGGAGCGTATCGGGATGGGCTACCCAGACCGCTCTGCCACGGCTGGAGGGGAGCATCCTGCTGTACATTTTATCGATATTCTCCGTGACCAAACTGGTGGCAGCCTGCCCCGTCTCTTTTGCGACGGTCACCAGGGCATCGGCATTGAGGATGCCGACGGGCTGTCCACCGCCCACTCCGTTGATGAACGCATCGTCCTCAAAGAAGGCGAGCGCAGCAGGGAAAAGTCGGAGTAGCAAGGCTTCCAGTGAGATGGCTGCGTCAGCCAGGAGTTCGTTAGCTGCTGATGTATAACCAGTCAACTTCTTGGCTGTTAGCTGCACCCTGCCGAAAGATGGCTCGCTGCTTGTGTAACTCCCGCTCTCAGGTGTCCAGTAAGCACGGACACCGCCGAAGACGTTTGTCGCATGTGTCGTGTCTATAATGCTCGGCAGGGCAAGGGTGAGGCTCGTCATGGGAAGCCTGAAAGCCCTGGAGCGCACCACAGAATCCTCCAGGGCCAGGGCCAGGAGTTGAGTGGTGAACTGCTCTGGGACTAGGAACCCGCCCTGGTCGCCCTGGCCTTCGCCAAGTACCTTGAGCCTAGCGTCAAACCCGCTGCGGCTGATAGTCCCTGGGGCCATAGCGGTCAGGAACTCGCCAAAGGATTTATACTGCCCGTTCATGCCTTTGGCCTCACGGTGGAGGTCTATCTTGGCCTCGTCCTTACCTTGCCAGCCACCGCCGAATTCCTTGCCCTGCATGGTCGCACCATCTGCAATGGCTTCCTCAGACATCGGGGGTCGGCGCACTGCGCCATCCCGCAATGCAGTCTCCATCTGCTCCTTGACGGCCTCGCCCAAGACCTCCTTGGAACGGCTCGTCACATAGTCATTGAACCGCTCTGGGCTGTTGAGCAGTTCCTCCAGTTCGCCTTGGGTCTGTATGTTATCTGCCATATCTATCGTCCCTCCCTGTAATCTGGCAATACCTGTCTGATAGCGTCCCGCACGATGCTGTCGGCATCGGGTAGCGGGACGTTCTGGATGTGCTGGTGGTTATGCACCAGCTTCCGTATGTCGTCTTTAATCAGAGCCATTACCTGTCTGGCAATAACGTCTGTATCCACAAGTGCTGGCCTGGGCTGCATTGTGCGCTCCCGCACTGGGGGTATCTTGTATTCCGCTGCAACGTCCCCCAGCATCTCCTCCACAAGCATCTCCACATCGGGGTGAAGGCTCATCCCCTTCATCGCCTGGAGTGCCTGGGGGTTGCTGGGGACTGTCACCTGGGACACCTCCAGCAACTCCTGCCCGTGGAACTCGTAGGATATATTCCCGTTCACTTCTATTTGTTTGGCCTGGGACATATCAGGCACGAACCCTACCGAGAACGCTGCACGGCCCTTCGTGGCGAGTTTGAACCCCCAATCGGCCTCCTCGTTTCCTTCGTTGATGTAATACTGAGCGTGACCGACAAGCTGGTTATCTTCCACGGACATCCGTATCCACTCACCAATCTGGTTCGTTAGCCCCCGATAGTTGTGGCTGCTGAGCAGAATCGGGTGAGCGGAGAAGTGGGTCAGGTTCCATCCCTCTTGCCTGATAACATCCCCGTCCCTGTCCACATCCTCCGTGGACACCACAGCACTTATCAGTCCCAATTTCTCGTCCAGTAGTTTGAGTGCGGTGGGGCGTACAAATTTGGTGATATGCGTCATCCTGTCGCTCCTTATCTCTGGGGCCGAGGCTGGCTCAAACTGCCGCCCATTGTGGTCTGTTCAATGCCGTCTAGCATCAGATGCCTGCCATTGCTCCTTGGGGTAACGCATGGCCTGGAGTTCTGCCTTGTCGTCCTTGATTCCCCAGATGGCATCTATACGTTTTCCCTCATGCTCCTGCCAGTTGTTCTCACGCCGCACCCTATCATACCCTTCGGGTGACTCCAGTCTGCAACTGTGTTCGTTTGCAAATGGCATTTTATATAATACAAAAGGCCCATACAAGCAGGCAGTGTTCCCGCTCACACGGGCCACGTTGGGCCTCAATGGGCCTCGTTGGGCCTCTGGGTCTATTTAGTTTTGAACACGATAGCAGCCCGCCCAAAGGCTGTCAAGCCGTCCTTTCCTCCTTGCAATGCCGACAGTAGATGCGGGTGCCTGGGTGGACATCTCGGCCCAAGGTTCGCCTACACCCAGAGCAACGGAAGTCTCTCAGGACAGTCGGGCTGTACGCCCTAAAGCTGGAGGGTATATCAGGGAACGGTATATCAACATCAGCACCCAGTTCACTCGTCCTGTATCGCACATTGCATCGGCAGTTCGGATGCTGGGGGATTGTTTCAACTCCACTCTGGAAGTTGTTGCCAATCGCAATCCATCCCTGGCCTTCGTTATCTAAACAATGGTCGGAAACCCCATCATCCCCCTGTGTGACCCATCTCTTCTCGTCCCTGCCCTGATGCTCCGCTGCCTTGAACGCCCCCTGCCCCAAGGCCGTCGCTGTTTCTGTACGGGCGATAACCCTCGCCTTCTCAGGACTCAGGGCATCCAAGACCTTAATCTCTTTGACGATTGACCCTATTGACTGCCCGTCCCGTAGGGCATTGCCCACCACCTCACGCACCCTGTTCCTGGTGGTGTTGGTGATATTAACAATCTGCTCGGCTCCCCGTGTCCTGGCATACTCCTCGGCCTCTCGCTGCACTATGCCTGTTGCTGCCCCAGCGAACTCAGCGACAAACGACGCTGCGTAGGCTTTGGTTAGTTCTTCGACAAACTCGTCCAGGTACTTGGCTTCCCAGTTCCAGTCAAACCCGTCCACATCGGCAACGTCCAGCTTCGTAACAATCATGCAAAGTCCTCCAGGTAGGCCACAAGGTTGTCTCGTTCTATACGGAACCTCCTGGCCCAACGAGCCTCCATAGAATCCTCCTCCTCATTCACCACATCGGGATGCACATCGCTCGCCGCCTTCTGCACCATCTGCTCCAGGCCGAACCCCATTGGTGATGCGGCAGGGGTAGCGAATTCATCTCCCCCGTCGGTAGCCTCACCATAGCCCAGCAATGCACGGCTCTCATTACGGGTTAAGAACCCCCCTTTGAAACCACGCTCGGCAATATTGAGGTGCAGTTCCCTGTTCTCTGGCCTGGGGTCGGCGTAGTCCAGAACAAGGGTTCGGTCGATACCGTGGACTAGGCGTTCATTGACTGCCTGCTTGATTCTCTCCAGCAGGGGCTTGAGTATCCACCGCCCGAACATCACATCCCCTGCCTCGGCGTTGGCTCGGTTCACGCTCTCCGTCACGCCCATCACAGAGGCGGGGATGCCAAATGCCCCCAGGATGATGTCCCTGTTCAGCTTTCGTAGCTGCTCCATCTGCATATCCCGCTGTGAGAATTTGCGGTCAACCCACTTGCCCCGTTCCAGTACCGCTACCCTGTGGGCGTTGGCGACCCCCTGGTGTTGCTCCCCCCATCTGCTAACAAGTCTCTCAAAGTCGGCATCCGATAACCCCTCATCGAACTGGAGGATGCCCCCCGGCATGGCCCCGTTCGTAAAGAAATTCCTCGTCCATTGAGCAGCGGCTTGCTCTGCGCCCAAGTCCATGAGGAGGCTTTGAACGGTGCCGATGCCACGGTAGGGGTCGAGCGGGCTGGGCCTCCTGATGAATATGACATCGTTCTTCTGGAGCGGTATCTGCATCGTCCCTATCGTGTAGATGTATCCTGCGACAAACTCCGTAACGTGCGGCACGGGGCGTATCCTGTCGGGGCGTATGGGCCACAACTCTACGGGCCTGCCCCCAGCATTTCTGACTATCAGCCACCATATCTCGCCCGTCAACTCAAAGTGCTGGACGCTCGTCTCAATGAACTCATGCCTTGTGTAGAACGGGTTGACCGAACTCCACAGGTCGAGGATGGGATGCCGCAGGATTTCCTGCTGCTCGTTGTTCGGCATCCTTCTATACAGGCTCCACGACACAGCAGCGGTTGATGCAGCTATCCTGTCCACCACAGCAAACAACCATGAGGTCTGGGTCATGGCCTGCATTTGGGAAATCTGGTTCGGGACACCACCGCCCCCACCAATCCCCGACAGGTTCAGGCCCGATGCCAGTGCCATCGGTGGGCGTTGCACATTCTGCTTGAGCAACGCCTCGATGCCCCGCTTGATGAGTGTCATGCGTCACCTCCTCGTTGCATACCCTGGGCGATTACGATGAAGAACAGCCCTGCGCCGATGATAGCTGCGATGGGGTAGATAATCCACAGGCCCGCAACGACCAGGAGGAGGCCAACAGCCTCCACCACAGCGGCGAACCATGCCGTCCTGGGGAGTGCTGTGAACCTCCACGGCATCCTCATTCGTATATCCACCTGATGTTGGGCTTCCCTCTCTGGCTCAATTCAGTCAGCCCCCATACCAGGGCATCCAACCTGTCTGGGCTTCCTGCGTTATCAGGTGTCCACGACACCAGTTGCTCCTCCAGGTATGGTAATGCCCCGACATGGTACACCTTGCCCTGCTCATACAGGGCAGCTATCGGCTCGGCCCTGATACGCTTCCCCCTTGAGGCGTGGACGGCTGTGAAGGGGACTGAGGGCAGGATAGTCCGCAGGGTGTAGCCGACCATATCCCCGCCGTTATTCACCTCGGCGATTATCCTGTCCGCATGGTGTATATCGTAGACCGTGATGGCCTTCTCTGCCCAGGCATCGGGGGTATATTTCCCGCTGTAATCAGCCAGCACATAATACTCGTCCCCTGCGGCCCTGCCCACTACTACAATCCCCGTCTCGTCTGAGTCCTCCTTCGCCGTTACAGCAGGGTCTATTGCCACCACGATGCGCTCCATCTCTGGCACTTCATCCTGTGGCTTGACCCGTATCATCTCCCATTGCCAGAGCGCACCTGGGACATCATCCAACCACTCGGCCATTATCTCCTGCCGCCCTATCCTAGTCCCTCCATACTGCGTGGTCAGCCTCTCCGTGACCGACGCAGACAGCGTGGGGTTGTCATAGGTGGTGGCCCTGACGGTTACCGTGGAAGACAGTTCCGAGAGGGTGCGGACGAACTGTCGGTTCTTGGGCGTGGTGGTAGCAACAGCCCGTGGATGCTCCCCCAAACGCAGACCGAACTGGGCCTGATGCCAGCTTGCCTCGTTCCACAGGGCCAACTCGTCAGCCCACAGGAGCGACCACTGTGGGCCGTTCCAGCGATTTGGTTCCTCAGAGCCGAGGAACTTCACATAGCCCCCGTCCTTGTGATGGGCCTCCCCGATGGAGCGGTTGTAGCGGAACTCATGTGGGGCCAGGGCAATCAATCCAGTGACCCCCTCGGCACAGACATCCCGTGCATCTGCGATAGTAGGTGCGCCGATACCCACCCTGGCCTTGCGCCCCTGCTCCCTGAGATGTGCCAGAACGTACTGCGTCCCCGCCATAGTTTTCCCACTTCCTCGCCCTCCGAGGAGGAGCCAGACATCCCATTCCCCGTCGGGCGGTTGCTGGTGCGGTAACAAGCCCCAGGAACCCTCGGCATCATCCCACCACTCACGGGCTGATAACAGGGCGGCTCCGCTGTGTCCCACCTGTGTCATGCCCTAACCTGTCTCAATTCCTTGATGCGGTTCCTAAT
>Ga0208180_1001433_pt1 | contig 14335 bp, 10 predicted proteins | sample MalvireepMed_s16_FD_184241 | JGI IMG/M metagenome (GOLD analysis project Ga0208180, IMG submission 184241) | Marine viral communities from the Global Malaspina Expedition - Malaspina viral metaG DeepMed_s16 (SPAdes) (version 2) | ecosystem: Environmental > Aquatic > Marine > Oceanic | place...
GGCCCGCCATGCCACCAGCAAAATCAGCAGCCTGGAGGATCTAGAAGGCGTTAGTTCGCTGGGTTTCCGCGGCGAGGCACTAGCATCTATCAGCTCCGTCTCGCGCCTAGAGCTAGTCTCTAATGCTGACGAAGACCCCCGCCAGGGGTGGCGGGTAGTGGCGGAGGGCCGTGGCATGGAGGCCAGGGTAACGCCCGCGCCGCACCCCCGAGGCACCAGTGTTTCTGTGCGCGATCTGTTTTTTAATACGCCAGCGCGGCGCAAGTTCTTGCGCACTGAAAAGACCGAGTTTGCCCACGTGGAAGAGGCGTTTCGTCGTCAAGCGCTGTCGCGCTACGACATTGCCTGGGTACTGAGGCACAATCAAAAAGTGGTGCACCAGCTGCCGCCGGGCAATACGCCCACTGCGCGCGAGCGCCGTATTGCCTCCCTGCTGGGTAAAAATTTTATTGAGCATGCGCGTTATATTGAACGCGAAGCGGGTGGCCTTAGGTTAAGCGGCTGGGTGGGGCTGCCGACCCACTCTCGCTCCCAGGCTGACCAGCAGTACTTCTTCGTCAATGGCCGGGTCGTGCGTGACCGCTTAGTGGCGCATGCGGTGCGCCAGGCCTACCGAGACGTGCTGTATAACGGTCGTCATCCGGTTTTTGTACTCTATCTTGAGCTGGACCCGGATGTGGTCGACGTTAACGTCCATCCCACCAAGCATGAAGTGCGCTTTCGTGATGGCCGGATGGTCCATGACTTTCTCTATTCAAGCTTGCACCACTGTCTAGCGGCTTCAAAGCCTTCCGAAGAGGAGCAGTCCTCGCCAGAAGATCATCCGGTGCCTGTTGTCCCTGAAGCGGCCACAACGGAAGAGCCGCCCGCGCCACGTTGGCAGCAGCAGGGCATGCCGCTATCGGAGGGGGCGGATCGGCACCCCGGCGCCGAGCGGGTGCGCCGGTTTATGCAAGGGTATCAGGCGCTCCATCCTGATCACGAAGAGACGCTGTTAACGCCTCAACCAAGCCCGCCCGGCCAGCGCCTAGCTGCTAACGAAGTGCGCGAAGCGCCGCTTGCTATGCCTGCCCACGATGCCACCGCGGCACCGCCGCTGGGCTTTGCGTTAGGCCAGTTGCATGGCGTGTATATCCTGGCTCAAAACGCCCAGGGGTTGGTGTTGGTCGATATGCATGCGGCTCATGAGCGGATCGTATATGAACGCATGAAAAACCAACTGGCGGCGGCTAAAGGGATCGATACGCAGCCGCTGTTAGTGCCCGTATCGCTAGCGGCGAGTCGCAGCGAAGTGGCTACTGCAGAGAGCGAACGTGACGCTATTGCTCAGCTAGGCGTTGAGTTGGATGTGGCAGGCCCCGAGACGCTGCTGGTGCGCCAACTGCCCGCTCTGCTGGCTCAGGCCGACCCTGAAGCGCTGGTGCGTGAAATGCTCGAAGAGCTAGCTCGATTTGGCCGTACGCATCAGGTAGAGGCGCGTATTCATGAGTTGCTGTCTACCATGGCGTGCCATGGCAGCGTGCGTGCCAATCGTCGTTTAACGCTCGATGAAATGAATGCCCTGTTGCGCGATATGGAACGCACCGAGCGCAGCGATCAGTGCAATCACGGTCGCCCTACTTGGACGCAAATGAGCATGCAAGCGCTCGACCGACTTTTTTTACGTGGCCAGTAATGATGAAGACAATAAACGGAGTGCGGTAAACAGATGGCTGATACACGCCCCTGGGCGATATTTTTGATGGGGCCTACTGCCGCTGGAAAAACCGACGCGGCAATAGCGCTCCACGAGCAGTTAGGTCACGAGCTCATCAGCGTGGATTCCGCCATGGTCTACCGGGGAATGGATGTGGGCAGCGCTAAGCCCAGCGCTGAGGAGCTTGCGCGGGCACCCCATCGGCTTATTGATATTCGCGACCCTGCCGACCCTTACTCCGCGGCAGATTTTCGTGAAGACGCCCTGCAAGAGATGCGGCAAATCAGCGCGGCTGGGAAAGTGCCGCTGCTGGTAGGCGGCACAATGCTTTACTTTAAACGCTTAGTGGAAGGTGTCGCGAACCTGCCTTCTGCGGATGCCGCTATTCGTGAACAGCTTGAAGTGAAGCGACAAGCCGAAGGCTTAGCGGGCTTGCATCGCGCACTCGCTGAAGTGGACCCGGCTTCGGCGGCGCGTATTCATCCTAATGACCCCCAGCGATTAATGCGGGCTTTGGAAGTGTTTTACGCCAGCGGTCGACCCATGAGCGAACTGTGGGCCGAACAGCAGCCTGAAACCTTTCCGTGGCGGGTGTTGTCGATAGCGCTAGCGCCTAATGATCGTAAGATACTTCATCAACGTATTGCCCAACGTTTTGAAACAATGTTGGGTGAGGGCTTGATAGATGAGGTGGCCGCCCTCAGAAAGCGTAATGATATTCATCTTGGCTTGCCATCGATGAAGAGTGTTGGCTACCGTCAAGTATGGGAATATTTAGACGGCGCTTACGATCAGGGCGAGCTGGTGTCACGAGGGGTCATTGCCACTCGGCAGCTAGCGAAGCGTCAGCTCACTTGGTTGCGTAGCTGGCCGTCACTTAACTGGATAGACTCGCAGCAGCCAGACGCATTGGATAAGCTTCTGAAATTCGTGCGTGACAGCGGTGCTTAGCGTAAGATAGTGATTTCGTAAGCAAGTGTTTTCGAGTGGCCGGCGAGCGCTTTTGACACACCGGGCCTTTCGGGCAACAAGATTGCGGCGTAGCACCAGTAGGGCACGCCATTTGATAACCAACCCCAACGACAGTTTTAGGGAGAGCAACATGTCCAAAGGGCAGTCCCTTCAAGACCCGTACCTGAACATCTTGCGCAAGGAGCGCATTCCGGTCTCTATTTTCCTGGTAAACGGCATTAAGCTGCAGGGCCAGATTGAATCGTTTGACCAGTTTGTCATCTTGTTGCGCAATACCGTCAGTCAGATGGTTTATAAACACGCTATTTCCACGGTAGTGCCTTCACGCAATGTGCGTTTGCCGGCACAAGACCCTTCAGCATCTGATGCTGAACTCTAACACTGCTGGATAGCAAGAGAGTCCACGAGGTATTGATTGTTTTTTGAACGCCCAGAAGCCGGTGAAACGGCAGTTCTTGTTCACGTAGATTTCTATGATGAGCAGGCGCGTGAAGACCCGGGTGAGTTCTTGGAGCTCGTGCGCTCTGCTGGCGCAGAGCCCGCGACATTGCTCACAGCCAGCCGACAGCGCCCTGATTCCCGTACGTTTATTGGGTCAGGTAAGTTGGATGAGCTGCGGGCAATGCTCGCAGCTCATCAAGCGGAACTGGTGATCTTCAACCACAGTTTAAGCCCTTCCCAGCAGCGTAACCTTGAGAAGGAACTCAAGTGTCGTGTCTTGGATCGCACCGGTCTGATTCTCGATATTTTTGCGCAGCGGGCACGAACACATGAAGGTAAGCTGCAAGTAGAGCTTGCCCAGCTTGAGTATATGTCCACACGCCTGATTCGCGGCTGGACACACCTTGAGCGCCAAAAAGGCGGCATTGGCCTGCGCGGTCCTGGCGAAACCCAGCTAGAGACTGACCGACGGCTGCTGCGCGGCCGCATTAAATCTATTCATAAACGGCTCGATAAAGTACGCAGCCAGCGCGAGCAGAATCGGCGTGCTCGGGCTCGGGCGGAGATCCACAGTGTTTCGCTGGTGGGTTATACCAACGCGGGTAAGTCGACGCTGTTTAACGCGTTGACCAGCGCTGAGGTTTATGCGGCTGATCAACTGTTTGCTACCCTGGATCCAACGCTCCGTCGGCTTGAAATCGAAGACGTTGGGCCCGTTGTTATGGCGGATACGGTTGGTTTTATTCGCCATTTGCCGCATAAGCTGGTGGAGGCCTTTCAGGCGACGCTGCAAGAAGCGGCCGAGGCAACTTTGCTGGTGCATGTCATCGATGCAGCTGACCCAGATCGAGAGCTAAACGTTGAGCAAGTCGATAATGTGCTCAAAGAGATCGGTGCTGACAGCGTGCCGGTGCTCAAAGTCATGAATAAAATCGACAAGCTAGACAGCGCCCCGCGCATTGAGCGCGACGGCCATGGCGTGCCAGAGGTAGTTTGGCTGTCTGCTCAGCAGGGCCACGGGCTTGATCTATTGCATGAAGCTTTGACCGAGCGCCTTGCCAATGACGTGATTGGTTTTTCGCTTACACTGTCACCAGAGCAGGGTAAGTTACGCGCTGGCTTGCATGAGCTTAACGCCGTACGCGAAGAGAGTTTTGATGAGCAAGGGCGCTCCGTGTTGGATGTGCGCTTGCCCAGGCGCGACTTTAACCAGTTGATGGCTCAACTGGGTGAGCGTGCCAATACCTATTTACCAGAAGCATTACGCGAATCTGACGAATGGTAGCCCATCAAGTACCTACTCCACAGTCATTGACTGTGGAGTTGTGGTACACGATTGATATAGCAACAATATCAAAAGCACCCGGCCTTGCATAAGCACAAGGCAAAGTGCAGGTGAACACCTTAGTGGAGACGAAGTATGGCCTGGAATGAGCCCGGTGGTGGCAACCAGCACGACCCCTGGAGTGGTGGTGGTCGACGTGGTAACAGCGGCGGCGATCGCGGTGGGAGCAATGGTGGTGGCAATAACGGCAATAAAGGTGGCAACAATCAAGGGCCACCCGATCTTGACGAAGCGCTGAAAAAATTCCAAGACAAGCTGAACGGCATGCTTGGCGGCGGCAGTAAGAAAAGTGGCGGGGGCGGTAATGGTAAAAGCGGGGGCGGTAAACCTCGCAATTCCTTTGCGTTGCCGGGCCTCTTGATTATTGTTGCGCTTGCCATTTGGGCTGCCTCAGGCTTTTACTTGGTTGACCAGTCTGAGCGTGGGGTTGTACTGCGCTTTGGTGAGTACCAAGGCATTGTTGAGCCAGGCCTGCAGTGGAATCCACCGCTGATTGATGATGTGCGCATGGTAAACGTAACACGCGTTCGTTCCGTCTCTCAGACCCAGTCCATGCTGACTCGCGACGAGAACATCGTTGAAGTGGAAATCTCTGCGCAGTACCAAGTCGCCAACCCGCGTGACTTTGTACTTAACGTACGTAATCCCGCTCTCTCTATTGAGAATGCGCTGGATTCTGCACTGCGTCATGTGGTCGGTGGTACGGATATGATTGATATCCTGACCTCTGGTCGTGAGATTTTGGGTAGCTCGGTGGCGAGCCGTCTGCAAGCATACTTAGATGCCTATGGTGCCGGTATTCGTCTGCAAACCATCAACATTGAATCAACATCTGCACCTGCACCGGTTATTGATGCCTTTGATGACGTTATTCGTGCTCGCGAAGATCGCCAGCGGACCATCAACGAAGGTATGGCTTATGCCAACGCGATCATCCCAGCTGCACAAGGCCAAGCTCAGCGTGTTGTAGAGCAGGGTCAGGGTTACCGGGAGTCGGTAGTCGCTGAAGCGCAAGGTCAAGCCAACCGTTTTAATGCGCTGTTAACTGAGTACCGTAATGCGCCAGAGGTCATGCGTGAACGTATGTATCTGGATGCAATTGAAGAAGTGTTTGGTAGCACGCCCAAGGTGCTGTTGGATGTGAGCGAAAATGCTCCGCTGATGTACCTGCCGCTAGACCAGATGCGCGGTAACAGTGGTAGTGACAGCAGTTCAACGACTGATAGCAGTGGCGATAGCAGCAGCGATGCGATTGATCCGCGCGTGCTGGAGTCGCTGCGGGGCAGCCAAAGCAGCTCCTCATCGTCGTCTAGTAATAACCCTATCCGCAGGGAGGGCCGCTAAATGATTAATAATCGATCCCTGCTTATCGTAGGTGGCTTGGCCGCCGTGGCGTGGCTAGCAAGTAACAGCCTATACGTAGTGGATGAAACCGAGCGTGCGGTGAAGCTGCGTTTTGGTGAAGTCATCGAAGAGAATATTCAGCCGGGCCTGCATGCCAAAATTCCGATTGCTCAGACAATTCGTAAATTTGACACGCGTTTGCTGACACTGGATACCGATACCAGCCGTTACCTGACCCTTGAGCAGAAAGCGGTAATCGTAGACTCCTACGTAAAGTGGCAAGTGATTAACCCCACTCGCTACTACGAGGCGACCGCAGGTGATGAGATGATGGCGATTCGCCTGATTCAGCCACGGGTCGATGAGAGTCTGCGTAACGAGTTTGGTCGCTTGAACCTTCAGGAAATCATTGCCGAGCGCCGTGATGACCTAATGACAGGCCCGACAGCAGAGCTTGACGAGCTGATGCGTGAAGAGCTCGGCGTGGCGATTCGCGATATCCGTATCAAGCGTATCGACCTGCCGGAAGATGTCTCTGCCGCTGTGTTCGAGCGTATGCGTTCAGAGCGGGAGCGTGAAGCCCGTGAGTGGCGCGCCCAGGGTCAAGAAGAAGCTGAGCGTATTCGTGCTAACGCCGATCGCCGCCGTCAGGTTCTGCTTGCTCAAGCTAACGAGCGCGCCGAAACCCTGCGTGGTGAAGGTGACGCCGAGGCAGCTGCGATCTTCTCCCAGGCTTACGGCCAGGATCAGGAGTTTTTCGCTTTCTGGCGCAGTCTAAACGCCTATCGTGAAAGCTTCTCTGGCGATGGCAACCTGCTGGTGCTTGAGCCGGATAGCGACTTCTTCCGCTATCTGCGTAGCGCAGTGCCTAATAGCGCTGAGTAATGGCGCGGAACCCCGTCAAGCGGTGTGCTTGGCGGGGTTCATCTAGCGCATAAACGTGATAGACTTTATCTACCGGGCGTCGCCCGGTTTTTTTGTGGCCCTCGTTTCGTGAACGTTTCCACGCAGCGCCTTGTGAGGCTGTTGGTGGTGTCGTCAGAAGGGGCCTTCATCGTCTCGCAGGATTGTTCACATGACCATCGCTGACCGCTGGCTATTGCCCGACGGCATGGATGAGGTGCTGCCGCCTCAGGCAAGCCGCATGGAAGAGCTGCGCCGTGCGCTGCTTGATCTTTACCATTGCTGGGGCTACGACCAAGTAATGCCGCCGCCGGTGGAGTTTTTGGACTCCTTGCTGACAGGTACCGGCACAGACCTCGACCTTCAAACGTTCAAGCTTACCGACCAACTGACGGGCCGCATGATGGGTGCATCTGCCGATGTGACGCCTCAAGTTGCGCGTATGGACGCTCACTCCCTAAAACGCCAAGGCCCGGTGCGTCTGTGTTACTGCACCAATGTGCTGCGCGCAAAGGCCGACCAGCATCAGGGCGGCCGAAGCCCCGTACAGGTTGGTGTGGAGCTGTTTGGTCATGCAGGCTTAGAGGCTGATAGTGAAATTATCCACTTAGCATTAGCAAGTCTGCATGCGGCGGGCGCTGATGAAATTCACCTGGCGTTGGGCCACATTGGTATTTACCGTAGCCTTGTAGAGGCCGCTGCACTCAGCGATGAGCAAGAGCGTGTGCTATTTGAGGCCTTGGCGTTAAAATCACCGGGTCAGCTAGCAGAGCAAGTGAACGTCAGTGTGAGTGATCCTGTGCTGGCCGATATGCTGATGGCCTTGGGTGAGTTACATGGCGATGCCAGTGTGTTGGCCCAGGCCCGCGAGCGCTTTGCAGGTGCGCCTGCGCCTGTAACTGCAGCCCTCGACCAGCTAGAAGCGCTTTATAAAGGCGTTCTGGCGCGCTTTGACGTCTCGCTCTATTTTGATCTGGCAGAGCTGCGTGGCTATCAATACCACACCGGTATGATGTTCGCGGCTTACGTGCCGGGTTATGGCCATGCGCTGGCCAAAGGCGGGCGCTATGATGATACCGGGCGCGCGTTTGGCCGTGCACGGCCTGCCACCGGTTTCTCGATGGACCTGAAACAACTGGCATCGCTGGCGCTGGCTTCACCCAGCCGGGGTGCAATTTGGGCTCCTGCCCAAGAAGAAGAGTCGCTTAACGCTGCCATTGTGGCGCTGCGTGAGCAGGGTGAACGCGTAATTCAAGCGCTGCCTGGGCAGCGTACTGGGCCGGCGGAGCACAGCTGTGACCGCCGTCTTGAGTTTATCGATGGTCGTTGGCAGACAACGACCCTGACACAAGAGACGAGTGCATAATGGGTAAGAATGTCGTAGTCCTGGGTACCCAATGGGGTGATGAAGGCAAAGGCAAGATCGTTGACCTGCTCACCGAATCCGCCTCTGCTGTGGTGCGCTTCCAAGGCGGCCATAACGCAGGCCACACGCTGGTCATCGACGGTGAGAAAACCGTTCTTCACCTGATTCCTTCAGGCGTGCTGCGCCCTGGTAAAACCTGCGTGATTGGCAACGGTGTTGTGCTCTCGCCGGAAGCGCTGATCAAAGAGATCCGCGAGTTGGAAGCGAAGGGCGTGCCCGTGCGTGAGCGCCTGCGTCTTTCTCCGGCGTGCCCGCTGATTCTGCCTTACCATGTGCGCCTAGACCAAGCGCGTGAGAAAGCCCGCGGTGTTGCCAAAATCGGTACTACTGGTCGTGGTATTGGCCCGGCGTACGAAGACAAAGTGGCTCGTCGCGGCCTGCGTTTGGGCGATATGCTTCATCGCGAGCGGTTTGCCTCCAAACTCGGTGAAGTGCTCGACTACCACAACTTTGTACTGGTGAATTACCACGGTGAGCCGGCGGTAGACTTCCAGGAAGTGCTGGATAGCGCCATGCAAATGGCCGAAGAGCTGCGTCCGATGGTCAGCGATACGGTCAGTATGGTTCATGACCTGCGTAAAGCCGGTGAGAATATCCTGTTTGAAGGTGCTCAAGGCTCGCTGCTGGATATCGACCACGGTACCTACCCCTATGTGACCAGTTCGAACACCACCGCGGGTGGTACGGCGACTGGTTCTGGTGTCGGTCCGCTCTACCTGGACTACGTGCTGGGTATTACCAAAGCCTATACCACTCGTGTCGGCTCCGGCCCGTTCCCCACCGAGCTGTTTGACGATCACGGCCGTCACCTAGCTGAGCGTGGCCATGAGTTTGGTGCTACTACGGGCCGCCCGCGTCGCTGTGGCTGGTTTGATGCCGTTGCCTTGCGTCACGCGGTACAGATCAACTCGGTATCGGGTATCTGCCTGACCAAGCTGGACGTACTGGATGGCTTGGAAAATATCCGCGTGTGTGTCGGCTACCGCAGCAAAGATGGCGACGTGCTGGATAACCCGGTGGATTCAGAGGGCTACGAAGCGGTAGAGCCGGTCTATCACGATCTGCCAGGCTGGAAAGAGTCCACGCTGGGCGCTAAGAAGGTGGAAGACTTACCGGCTAATGCCCGTGCATACATCAGCTTCCTCGAAGAGCAGGTAGGCACTAGCATCGATATCATTTCTACCGGTCCCGATCGTATTGAAACCATCGTGCTGCGCAACCCGTTCGAAGGCTAGGTCGTACACCTTCAGGTGATACTAAAAGGGCGGCTTGGCCGCCCTTTTTCGTGCTTAGAAATCGATGCCTCGCCGGGCCTGAAGGCCGTTGTTAAAAGCGTGTCGCACCTCCTGCATGTCGGTCACGGTGTCGGCCATGGCCACCAGCTCACGGTGGGCATTTCGCCCGGTAATGATCACGGTTTGTTCCTGCGGACGGTCCAGTAGCGCCTGTTTGACCGTGGCGATATCGAGATAGCCAAACTTCAGCATGTAGGTGAGTTCGTCCAACACCACGAGATACATCTCGGGGTCTGCCAGCATTTTCTGCGCTTCTTGCCAGACCTCCAGACAGGCGGCGGTGTCCGCTTCGCGATTTTGCGTATCCCAGGTAAAGCCGGTTGCCATGATAGCGACGCTCAAATGAGGATCGTCTTCCAGCCGATTGCGCTCGCCACACTCCCATAACCCCTTGATGAACTGCACCACGCCTACTTTGTAGCCATAACCCAGCGCGCGCGTGACGGTGCCCCAGGCGGCGGTGGTTTTGCCTTTTCCGTTGCCCGTGTTGATGAGCAGCATTCCGCGCTGCTCGGTGGCATTGGCGACTTTTTCGTCCACTCGCGCTTTGAGTTTTTCCATCGATGCTTTATGGCGGGTATCGCGATCACTCATGGTCTCTCCTCGTTGAAAGAGTACAGGGCTATGTCAGCAGGTTACGACAGAGGCGCACAATTTAACATCGCCCTGAGAGGTGTTTGTATAGCTTTTAAGCTTGATGTGACCGGCTTGCAGAGTTTTTGTCCAGCTTTTTCTAAGAGAATTGGCCGGTTGGGGGCTTGCTGCTCTAGAATGGTGGGTCATGTCTTGTCAGGAATAGTGTCATGCCCTCATTTGATATCGTGTCAGAATTCGATCAGCACGAAGCCGCCAATGCGGTTGACCAAGCAAACCGTGAAGTCCAGTCACGGTTTGACTTTAAAGGCGTTGATGCCAGCTTCACGTTGGAAGGCGATAAGGTGCTGCTTGAGGCCGAAGTAGATTTCCAGCTCAAGCAAATGCTGGACGTGCTGCGTAACCGACTGATTGCCCGCGGTATCGACGCACGTTGCATGGACGTTAAAGACGCGGTGCTGTCTGGTGTGAAGGCGCGCCAGGAAGTAGAGCTCAAGCAGGGCCTCGACCAAGCAGAAGCCAAAGATGTGGTAAAGCGTATCAAAGGCAGTAAGTTGAAAGTACAGGCTCAAATTCAGGGCGAGAAGGTGCGCGTAACGGGTAAAAAGCGCGATGATTTGCAGAGTGTGATGGCACTACTGCGCGGTGAAGAAGGGCCTGATTTGCCGCTGCAGTTTGATAATTTCCGCGATTAACGATTATAAGAAATATTCATTGAGTAGCGCAGCGTTTGCGCTACTCGACTACTTAAAGCTTACAGGAGTTTCGCATTATGTCTGATCCGCAGCCGGTTTATTTAAGCGACTATCAGCCGCCCGCCTACCAAGTGACCCATACCGAGCTGACGTTTGATCTTGACCCCACCGCGACCCGTGTTAAAGCACGCCTTACCGTAGAGCGCCACGCCAGTGCTGAACAAACTACGCCGCTGGTGCTGAACGGCGAACACCTGACGCTGCACGCGCTCGCGATCAACGGCCAGGCGCTCGCTGAGGCCGATTACCAGCTCACCGATGAGACGCTCACAATTCCCAGTGTTCCGGCAGCGTTTACCCTGGAGAGCGAAGTCGAGATTTCTCCTAGCAGTAACACTGCCTTAGAAGGGCTGTATCAATCGAACGGCATGTACTGCACGCAGTGCGAAGCGGAAGGATTTCGCCGCATCACCTATTACCCTGACCGCCCGGATGTTATGGCTACGTTTAAGGTCACCGTGATAGGTGATGCGCAGCGGGAGCCGGTGCTGTTGGCGAACGGTAACCCAGTTGATCAGGGCACCTTAGAGAGCGGCCGGCACTTTGTGACCTGGGAAGATCCGCACCCCAAGCCCTGCTATCTTTTTGCGCTGGTGGCAGGCGATTTAACCAAGGTCGAAGATCACTTCACCACCATGAGTGGCCGTAACGTGACGTTACAGCTCTGGGTGGAGCAAGAGAATCTCGATAAGACCGACCACGCCATGGCCTCGCTAAAGCGGGCAATGACTTGGGATGAAGAGACCTACGGCCGCGAGTATGACTTAGATCTGTTTATGATCGTGGCGGTGAATGACTTCAATATGGGGGCGATGGAGAACAAAGGATTAAACATCTTTAACTCCGCTGCCGTGCTGACCCACCCCAATACCGCCACCGATGCGGCGTTTCAGAATGTCGAAAGCATTGTGGCCCACGAATACTTCCACAACTGGTCGGGGAATCGCGTGACGTGCCGCGACTGGTTCCAGCTCTCGCTAAAAGAAGGTTTTACGGTATTCCGCGATCAGTGTTTTTCTGCGGATATCAATTCAGCCCCTGTCAAGCGCATTCAAGACGTCTCGTTTTTCCGCACCGCGCAATTTGCCGAAGATGCAGGTCCCACGGCGCATCCGGTTCGTCCGGATCACTATATCGAGATCACCAACTTCTACACTCTGACCATTTATGAAAAAGGGGCGGAAGTTGTGCGCATGCTGCGTAACCTGCTGGGCTGGGAGGCCTTCCGCCGTGGCTCGGATCTCTATTTCGAGCGCTTTGACGGTCAGGCCGTGACGATCGAAGACTTCGTGGGCTGCATGGCCGAGGTATCGGGCATCGATTTAAGCCAGTTCATGCGCTGGTACTCCCAGGCGGGCACGCCGGAAATTGATGCCCACGGTGAGTACGACTACGCCAACGCCGAGTACCATTTGACGCTGCGCCAGCGTACCCCCGCCACTCCCGGCCAGCCCGACAAGCAGCCGCTGCATATTCCTGTGCGCATGGGCTTAGTGGGTACAAAGTCCGGTCAGGATCTTACTCTGACGCTTGAAGGTGAAAAGCTGGGTAAGGACGCGGTCATTCACCTGACCGACGATGAGCAGACCTTCATCTTCACCGATGTGGCAGAGGCGCCGGTTCCATCGCTGCTGCGCGACTTCTCCGCCCCAGTAAAACTGCACTTCCCATACTCTCGCGAAGATTTGGCCTTCTTACTGACCCACGATAGCGATGGTTTCAACCGCTGGGACGCGGGGCAAAGGCTCGCACTGTTGGCGCTGGATGACTTGATCGCCGCCCACCGCAACGGGGTAGAGAAGGTCATGGATAGCCGGGTGGTAGAAGCCTTTAGAACGCTCCTGACTTCCTCCATGGATGACAAGGCGGTACTGGCTGAGATGCTAACGCTGCCATCGGAAGCCTACATCGCCGAGCAGCAGCCGATTGTCGATGTGGATGCGATTCACGCCGCGCGTGAGTTTGTGCGCCAATCCTTGGCTCAGGCGCTGCGTGATGAATTTATCGCCGTGTATAAAGAGAATAGCACTGATGAAGCTTATGCGCCGACGCCTGAACAAATTGCCCAGCGCAGTCTCAAAAACATAGCGCTATCTTACTTAATGTCCATTGAGGACGACGAGAGTGTGGCACTTTGTGAAGCGCAGTTTGCCGCTGATCATAATATGACCGATGTACGCCATGCGTTGACACTGTTAGTACACAGCGACCGTGATGATTTGGCTAACCCCGCGCTGAAAGCGTTTGGTGAAAAGTGGGCACACGACCCGCTTGTGATGGATCAGTGGTTTACGATTCAGGTATCGCGCCCTCAGCCGGACGTATTGGAGCGCGTAAAGTACCTAATGCAGCACCCAGCGTTCTCCATCAAGAACCCCAACAAGGTGCGTGCGTTAGTAGGTGCCTTTGCGCAAAATCGGGTCAATTTCCATCGCTTGGATGGCAAAGGGTACGCGCTGTTGGCAGATGTGGTGATTGAGCTAAACCGCCTGAATCCAGAGATTGCCGCGCGGTTAATCACCCCCTTAACCCGCTGGCAGCGTTTTGATGAAGCGCGTCAGCAGTTAATGCGTGCGGAGCTAGAGCGGATCAAACAAGAACCGCTGTCGTCCAACGTGTTCGAGGTGGTCGAGAAAGCGCTGGCATAACGTGCATCCAGTGAATTAACCATGGAGAGGGAAGACACCGGTGACAGATTCACAGCAGTGTTATTTACTGATTATTAACGGTCAGTCTGCCGGAAATCCGGCGCTACGCGAGGCCGTTGAAGCACAGCGCAAGGCAGGGACGCCGATGATTGTTCGCGCTACTTGGGAAGGTGGCGATGCCGCCGAGTTTGCGGCCCAAGCCGTTGAACTAGGAGCTACCAGTGTGATCGCCTGTGGCGGCGATGGCACGGTAAACGAAGTGGTTAACGGGCTAATGCGCATCCCCCATGACCATCGTCCGAGCTTGGGCGTGGTGCCGATGGGCAGCGCGAATGATTTTGCCACTTCGGTGGGGTTACCTTTGAAGCCGGATCGCGCACTGGCGGATGCCGTTCGCTTGCCGTCTGCGCCCATCGATGTGATTCGTATGACAGCAGAAACCAGTGGCGAACCGTCGGTATGCTATTACATCAATATGACCACTGGTGGTTTCGGCGCAGAAATTACCTCCTCTACCCCCAAAACGTTAAAACGCATGTTAGGGGGAGGAGCCTACTCACTGATGGGGGCGCTCAAGGCGTGGCGGCATCGCAGTTATCGCGGCACGTTGCACTGGGGCGATCATGAGCAGGCCGCGTCACTGCTGCTGCTGGCACTGGGCAATGGGCGTCAATCGGGTGGGGGGCAGGTGCTGGCCCCTCGTGCCAAGCTTGATGATGGGCGATTGGACGTTCTGCTAGTCAAAGATTTTCATTCGGTGACGGAGCTCCCTGCGCTGCTCGGCGAGCTACAGCAGTTCCCCGCAGAAGGGCGTTATGTGCGCTACTTCACTGCCAGCCAGTTGACCGTTACCACTCGGTCCGATGATGAACCTTGGCCTCTGACCCTGGATGGTGAGGCAAAACGCTATCAACGA
>Ga0208180_1001445_pt1 | contig 14201 bp, 14 predicted proteins | sample MalvireepMed_s16_FD_184241 | JGI IMG/M metagenome (GOLD analysis project Ga0208180, IMG submission 184241) | Marine viral communities from the Global Malaspina Expedition - Malaspina viral metaG DeepMed_s16 (SPAdes) (version 2) | ecosystem: Environmental > Aquatic > Marine > Oceanic | place...
TTGACTTGGTTAAGTTATGAAACAGACCTAAACTCACAAAATAAAGTTCAAAGAAATGGTAAACAATAAGACATATAATAATGTAGTAAATACTTTACTTAGGTTAGGTGAGTATCACGAACAGATAAGCACTACTTCAGTTGGAGACATATATGACCTTAATCTTGAGAAGATGGAAAAGTTTCCTTTAATGCACATAAACCCAACATCAGTAACTACAGGCGATAGTCAATTGACTTATAACTTTCAAGTCTTTATTATGGATATGGTTTCTGAAAAGTCAGATTGGCAAACTAAACAACAAGCAGATTTAAGTAAGCTAGTCAATACTAAGAATAACGAACAAGAAGTATTTAATCAAACTTTACATATTTGCACAGATATTATAAGTATGCTTAGGCACAGTTCTAGACAATCTTTAAACGGGGTAAATGATATAAACGAACCTATCTATTTTACACAAGACCAATTTACAATAGAACCTTTTCAGGAAAGATTTGATAACTTGTGTTGTGGATATGTATTTAATTTAGGAGTATTAGTTCAAAACGACTTTCAGACTTGTGACATTCCTGTTCGTCCAACAGGTGCAGGTTACTAATGCTAAAATTTAAGATAGGAAGACTAATAGTTCAAATAGGATGGAAAAAATTTAAAATAACAATAAAATTATAAAATGGCAGACTTAACAACAACAATCACAGAAAATGTCGTCTTGAACGGCTCAGTAAGAGGTTCTACAAACACATTAACAACTACAGGAATAGTAGATGTATTTGAAAGAATATTAACTTGTACTCATTCACAGACTACAACTGTAGCAGTATTTAATTCTACTCCTTATGGTGCTGATGGTGCTTTAGATGTAGAAAATTGTAAATACTTTAGAGTAACTAATTTAAGTGCAGACCAAGATATGAAAGTAGCTTTTGTAACAGCAGCAACTAACTATCAAGTAACTGTAAGAGCAGGGGGTTCTCATATCTTATACCAAGCTGAAGAAGCAATGATTGCTGAAGCAGATACTACACCTAACTTTCCTACATTAGAAGATTTAGTTACTGTAGAAGTTAGACCTTCAGCAACAACTGATATTCAAGTAGAAGTATTTGCAGCACTTGTATAATGAAAACAGAAGCTCTTGAAAGATACCTTAATAGCTTTGGTAAACAAGTAGTAAACAGAGCAAAAGGAAATTTACAAAAAGCAAAAGGTGGTGGCACTAATTTAGAGAACTCATTAAGTTTTAAAGTTATTACTGATGCTGATGGTTTTAGTGTACAATTCTTTATGGATAGCTATGGTACTTTTGTAGATAAGGGAGTTTCAGGAACAGATGTCAGAAGAAGTTTTAAAGATTATAAAGGTAAGACAATTTCAAGTCCTTACAAGTACACTACAAAGCAGCCACCTAGCAGAGTGCTTGATAAGTGGATAGTAAAAAAAGGAATAGCTCCAAGAGATGAAAAGGGTAGGTTTATGTCTAGGAAAAGTATATCTTTTTTAATAGCTAGAAGCATTAAGAGAAAAGGAATACAAGGTATTAGTTTCTTTCAAAAGCCTTTGATGTTAGGATTAAAGCAGTTCGGTAAAGAAATGCTAGGGGCAGTAAAAGATGATATTATTAACGGATTAACAACAGTAAAATAGAATGGCAACAGTAATAGAACAAGAACCTTTATACCCTCAACTTCCTGTAGGACAAGAGGTAATTTTTGTAGTATCAAACAGTACAATAGTAGGAGTACAAACTAATGTAAGATTTATAGCAGATGTTTATGTAAGTGATACTACACCTACAGCAATATCTACAACTTCAACACCAACAGCTACTTTTAAAACAACACCTAACAATGCAGGAGTAGGTATATTTGATTTCAGACAAGTAGTAGAGAATTATGTAAGTTCTGATAATATGGCTGCAAATAATAGTAAATACAAAACAACATTAACAACTGATAGTACATCTCATCCTATTCATTTAATAAATCAATATTCAAGAAATAAAAAAGCTGCTAGATGGTTGAATATAGAATTTAAAACACAATATACTGATGCAAATGGTGATGTTCAGATAGACACACCAATTGTTGCAAATGATAACTATAGATTGTTTAATAGCTACTTAAAACATTCTGATATTCTTACAATGGGGATAGGTTCAACTGCTAACAACTTTGGTTTTAATTTAGGTATCTTTAATTTATCAAGTCCTAGTCATAGGTTCTTAACTAATGCTCCTGCTACTCAGTATGCAAATTTAGAAGATTATGGAACACTTGCTTTTTTAGCTCCTAATAATTTTGTAAGCTACATACAACTAATATATAAAAATAGTGCAGGTGTTCAGATAGGTACAGAAGATGTTGATAAGGATTTTGCGAATGGAGCTTATGCTGCTCTTGGTTCAGAAATATCTAATAGACTTTTATACTTTGGTTGCTTCCCTGCTAACTTACAAAATTGGAGTAGTACTTTTAATGCTTTAGTTTCACCTGTAGACCAAATGAGTGGTGGTTCAATATTAGTAAGGGCTTTTGATGTAAGCAATACAGCAATATCTAAAACATACACTATAAATGTTAATTGTCCTGACTTAAAAGGCTTTGAGTCTATAAGACTTTGTTGGCTAAATCAATGGGGTGCTTGGGATTACTACACATTCACTAAGAAGTCAGTAAGAAGCATATCAACTAAAGGTTCTACATATGAGCAATTAGCAGGAAGTTGGAATGAAGCAGCTTACAGAGTAGATAGTTATAAAGGCGGCAAGAAAGCATTTAGAGTTAATGCAACTGAGAAAATAAAATTGAATACTGACTTTGTAAGTGCAGATGAAAATATAATGTTTGAAGAACTAATAAATAGTCCTGAAGTATATATTTTAGAAGGTTATCAAACAGACGGTACTTTCTCAGCACTTAACCAATATGTAAAACCTGTAAGGCTTACAACTTCTAGTTTTACAAAAAAGACAGTAGCAAATGATAAACTTATTCAATATTCTTTTGAAGTAGAAAAGAGTAAAACACTAAGAACACAATCAGTCTAATGAGTGTACAATTAATAGTATTCCCTCAGAGTTATGACGGACAATATAGCTCAATAGCTTCAACTGCTAGTGATTTTGTAGTTGATGGTACAAACTTTAATACAATAAACAATTCAGATAGTTACGATAGTAGTAGTAGTAATGTTTTTTTAGATACCTTAACTAATCAACCACCTTCACCAATTAATACTTGGTTTCGTTTCAGAAGCACAGCATTTGGAACACCTACCTTACCATCAAGTGCATCAGGCAATTTAACTTTATATTCAACAACTACATCAACTTTGTCAGGAATATATCAAAAACTATCTAACTTAGTTGTAGGTGCTGTTTATGAGATGATAATAGACTTAAATACAACAGGAACAGGTTTTCTTATTACCAATGCTTTTAATGGTACTAATAATGTCGCAGGGGCTACATACTCAGCTAGTCAAAGTCAAATTACTTTTTCTTGGACGGCTGCTAGTACAGAAGACACTATAGTTATAACTTATTATAACACAATAGCAGACAATATTGTTATAAGTAATATTTCTGTTTCAGGTGAGGAACTAGTTTCAGCAGATGGTCAAGTTATTTGTGACCTTTATGAAGATGAAGATATTCCTTTAAGTCTTAGTGTTGATGATTTTAAAAATGTAGCTGAGAAAGTACAGTCATATTCAAAGGCTTTTAATCTTCCTGCTACAAAAAGAAACAATCAAATCTTTGACAATATATTTGAAATAACAAGAATAGATACAAGAATTAACTTTAATCCTTATAAAAGAACAAAGGCAATACTAAAGCAAGATGGCTTTTTATTATTTGAAGGCTATTTAAGAATGATAGATATTTCTGATAAGTCAGGAGAAATAAGTTATAATGTTAATCTATATTCTGAAGCAGTAGCTTTAGCGGATGTATTAGGCGATAGAACATTCTCTGATATGGGTTTTTCTGAATTAGAACACTATTATAATTTAACAAACATTCAAGCTACTTATGGAAGTACAGGGGTAACATATTTAAACGCTAGTACTTCAGGCTTTAGAGCTGCTGATACTGTAAAATACCCTTTTGTAGATTGGACGCACCAATACACTTTTAATGCTAGTTCAGGGTTTCCTGTTTTACAAAATTTAGAAAGTGCATTTAGACCTTTTTTAAATATTAAATATTTAATAGATAGAATATTTGAAGTAGTGCCTTTTACCTATGAAAGTGAATTCTTTGACACAGACGACTTTAAAAAGTTGTATATGGACTTTAATTGGGGGGATGATAATATACCAACTACACAAACCGGAACTTATCTTGCAAGATGGAAATTTAATGTTTCCCCTTCAATACCTTCTAATATTGGTAACAATTCTTTTAAGGAGTTTCACTTAATACCTGAAACAACTTCACCACAACAAGCTCCTTCAGAGTTACCCCCTAACTATAACGCAGCGACTAATATTATCACAGCAACTACAGGTAACGAAATCTATGATATTAGTTATAACTTTCTTTTGGGAAAAACATCTGCAACTTCTGAAAGTATAGAGTGTCAATGGTTGCATAATTCAACACCAATAAATCAGCAAACAGTACTTATACCTCCTCTTAATACTATAGGTTCATATACAGGAAACTTTCAAATTGCTTTACAGGCAGGAGATACTCTTTCAGCACAATTTAAAGGAGATACTGATATTAGGCAAAATGAAAATTTTGCATCTCATTGTGTTTTCGTGCAGTCTTCTTCTACAATTTCAAGCACAAACTTAGAGGTTTTAAGAGGAGAACTAGGTCAATGGGATTTCTTAAAAGGAATTATGACTATGTTTAATTTAGTTACTATTCCTGATGAAGATAACCCTAGCAATATATTGATAGAACCTTATAGAGATGTGTTTATAAATAATTCTAATAGTGTTGAGTTAGATTGGACAGATAAGATAGATGTATCAGAAATGAAGTTAGTTCCTTTAACGGACTTAAACAAAAAGACTATTTTTAAGTTTGTAGAAGATGAAGACGACTATGCATTTATGAATTACAAGCACTCAGTAGGTGGACATTTATACGGAAGTAAGGAATATGATGCTTCAGACTTTACGATTTTAGCAGGAGAAGATGAAATAGTTGCAGAACCTTTTGCAGCTACAGTAATAAAACCTTTAATGTCGCAATTTTCTGACTTTATTACCCCTTCTCTTTATTCTATGAATGAAGACGGAACTTCTGAAGGTTTTGATAACAGCCCTAGAATAATGTATAATAATGGTGAAAAAACTTTAGCAAGCTGTACATACTACATACCCCCTCAGAACGGTGTAGGTGGAAGTGCTTTTGCAAATCAGTTTTTACAATTTAGCCACTTAACAGATATACCAACAATAGCAGGTACACCAACAATAGCAGGTACTAGAGATTTTCATTTTGGCGAATGTCAATTGATACAGCCTGTAGGAGACCCTGTGCCTGATAATCTATTTAATTTGTATTGGCTACCTTATTACTCTGAGCTTTATAATCCTGATACTAGGACTATGACTATTAAAGTTAATCTAAGTCCTTCTGATATTAATACTTTTAGGTTTTTTGATACAGTAATGATTAAAAACAGAACATACAGGGTAAACAAGATAGACTACAAACCAAACGATTTAGCAACAGTTGAATTTATACTACTCCCATAATGAGCAAAATACCAACAATACCATATTTATCAGGGTTTGATGTAAAACCTTTAATGACTTCACAAATAGGAATAGTAACCTTTACTGACGGAACTAATAACATAACACCTAACCAAGTACAATGTGAAGCATACGGATATACTTACAACAAAGCAGATGGAACTTGTTCTACTTTTAGATACAATACAAGTTTAGACAGGAGCTTTAGCGACCTAAACAATAAATTTCAGGGAGCAAACAATACAACAGAAACAGGAACTAATAATACTCACATAATAGGAACTAATAATACAGTAAAAGGATTATCACGAAATAACATTATAGTAGGTAATGAAAACGAAATAGCAAATGGAGTAAACAATGCTTCAGTCTTTGGAAACTATGGAATAGCAGAAAGAGATGGAGAAGTAGTTATTGGTGGCGGTGGTTTTAGTGGTGCAGGTGTAGGTAAAGCTCAAAGTTCTACAATTACCTTAACAGGAACTACAACAGACGGAACAGCTACTAATCTTTTTGTTAATGGTGATAGTACCAATACAATTATAGCTAGAAGTTCTACAAGTTCTTTTCAGGGCTTTGAAGCAACTGTAATAGGTGTTAGAACAGGAGGTAGTGCAGGAAGAGGTTCTGTTAATGATAGAATATGTATAAGAGTAACAGGTTTAGTTTTTTTGAAAGTAGTAGACCAATCAAGCACAACTTTAGGTGCTTTTGGTTCAACAACAGGATGGGCTGCTGAAATGGCATTTAGTGGAACGAATGATATGCACTTTGAAGTAACAGGAAAAGCAGATATGAATATAAGTTGGAGTTGTACTCTTAATCTTTATGAATTAAAAATATAAAAAAATGGCGGATAAAGTAGTAATAGAAGCAGAAGTTAAATCAAATATAGGTGATGTATCAAAAGATGCTTCAGGTTTAGCAAGTGAATTTAAAGTAATGGGAGTTTCTTTAAACTCATTAAAGTCAAGTTTTGTATCAGCAGGTAAAACGGCTAAAGTGATGTTTGGCTCTATTAAAGCAGGAATAATGAGTACAGGTATTGGTGCTTTACTAATTGCTGTAACTTCATTAATAACATATTTCACAAATACAAAAAGAGGGGCTGATAAATTAACGCAAGCCTTTACTGCTATGGGTGCAGTTGTAGATGTATTAAAAGATAGATTAAGTAAAGTTGGCGAAGCTATAAGTTATGTATTCTCAGGAGAATTTAGAAAAGCAGGAGAAGCATTAAAAGGAACTTTTTCAGGAATTACTAAGGAGATACAAAAAGAAGTAAAAGCTATGGTTGAGCTTACTAAAAGAACTCAAGCTTTAAGAGATGCTGATAATAGATTTATGGTTCAAAAAGCTAAAACTAGACAGGAAATTGAAAGGGCTAGATTAAATGCAGAAGATGAAACAAAGTCAGCAGCCGAAAGATTAGAAGCCTTAAAAAGAGCATTAGCACTTGAAGAAAAGACTACACAAAGAGAATTAGAGTTAGCACGAGAAAGATTAGCAATACAGCAAGAGGAAATGGAGCTAAGTGAAAATTCGGCAGAAGATGAAGAAAGACTTGCACAATTAAAAACTGAATTAATTGAAAAAGAAACTGCATCTATTAAAATGAGAAGGAGGGTAGTTACAGAGGTAAATTCTTTAGAAAATGAAATAAGGGCAGAAGAAAAAGCTAGAACTGATGCTAAATTAGCTGAGACAGCAGCAAAGATAAAAGCAATAGAAGATGAAAAGAAAGCAGCAGACAAGCTATATGACTCACAAATAGCACAAGCTGAAGCATTTGAAGCTAGGGTATTAGCAGCAGATGCAGCCGTTAAAAAAAGCAAACAAGACATGACAAGTGCAGTAGGTAGTGCAATAGGTGCTTTAGGCGGTTTAATGGAAAAAGGTTCAGCAGCACAAAAAGCTACAGCATTAACTGAAATAGCTATAAATACAGGAGTTGGCTTAATTCAAGGTTTAGACATTGCTCAAAAATCAGCAAAAGCAGCAGGACCGGGAGCAGCTTTAGCATTTCCTATCTTTTATGCAACACAATTAGCAGCAGTATTAGGAGCAGCAGCACAAGCAAAACAAATACTTGGAGCAGGTGGTGGCGGTGGAGTATCGCCTTCAACAGGAGGAGGAGGAGGAGGAGGAATGTCAGCACCTGCAACACCTGCACCTCAAATGATGTCAGGAGCTTTTGAGTTATCAGGAGGAGAAGCACCTGAACCTGTAAAGGCATTTGTAGTTACAGATGAAATGACAAACAGTCAAAACCAATTAGCCAATATTAGAAGAAGGGCTACAATCTAAAATCAAATAAATACTAATTAAATATATTATATACTATGCCTTGCGAAGAATGTGAAAACGGAAAATATAAATGGGGAAAAACAGGAAGCTGTGAGTATGACTCAATTGCTGAATGTGAAGAAGCCAATAAAGACTATTACGAAAAGACTACATCTATTGTAGAACTAGTAATTTCAGATGATAGTCAAGAATTAGCTATTGATGCTATTAGTTTAGTAACTTCACCTGCAATAGAACAAGACTTTGTTTACTTTGGGAAAGAAAAGAATAACTTAACATTTGCTAAAGTTGATGAGGAAAAGCGTATGCTAGTTAGTCCTGCTCTTATTCCTAACAAGCAAATATTCAGACATAACCCTAATACGGATTCAGACTACTATGTTTACTTTAGTCCTGAGACAGTTAGAAAAGCATCTGAACTTTATTTAAAACATAACAATCATCATAAAGCTACATACCAACACCAAGACAGAGTTTCAGGCGTTCTAACAGTTGAAAGTTGGATTAAGGAAGGAGACCAAGACAAGTCTAAGTTATACGGTTACGACTTACCTAATGGCACTTGGTTTGTAAAAATGAAGATAGAGAATGACGAACTTTGGAATAAAATCAAAGAAGGCGAATTAAAAGGATTATCAATTGAAGGTTACTTTACGGACAAGATGGAACAGATGTCAGAAAAAGCACCTACAACTGAAGAAATCTTATCTGCTTTAAATGAAATAATAAACGAAAATCAAACAAAGTAATAGTTTATCTATTATATATTACAAACACTAATAAAATCAAAAAGAAATTATGGACATTAAAGAACAAATCTTAGTAGCTCTAGGTCTTAATAAAGAAGAAACAATTAAGTTAGAGTGGCAAGCAAAATCAGAAGATGGAACAATCTTTGTTTCTACTGCTGAAGAATTAGAATCAGGTGTGGATATTTCAGTATTAACTGAAGACGGAACTACAATTTTATTACCTGTTGGAACATACAAGACTGACACAGGGGTATCTTTCAGAGTTGAAGAAGAAGGTATTGTTGCTGAAGTTATTGAAAGTGAAACTGAAGAAGTAGATACAGTTGAAGAAGAAGATTTAGCTGAAGAAACAGTATTAGCTGAAGAAGATGAAAAAGAAGACTATGATGAAGAAGCTGATGTAGCTGATTGGAAAGGTATGGAGAAAAGAATTGAAAACTTAGAAATTGCTGTAGCTAAACTTAAAGAAGCTAAGGTTGGAGGTGATGATGAAGTTGAAGAATTAGCTGAAGAAACAGAAGAACCTTCTACAAACCCTAAGACTATTAAAACTACAGAAGTAGTTGAATTTTCAGCAGAAGATGAATTGACTAAGTTAAAAGAAGAAAACGAAAAACTAAAGACTGAGTTGGCAGCACAACCTGCTTCAGCTCCTTTAGATGTAAATAAATTCAGTTCAGACAGAAAACCTGTTTCAAGAGCAGAATATAACAAAATGACAAGAAGAGAGAAATTCTTACACGATTTAAATAAATAATATAATAACTTAAAAACAAAAAAAAATGGCTTTTACAACAACAAGCAACTTTGCAGGAAAGGCAGCAGGATTTTACATCAGTGCGGCACTTAAGCAAGCAAATTCATTAGACTACTTAACTATGATTGAAAACATCAAGTATAAGTCTAATATTCAAAGAATGGAGGGTTCAGGAGTAGTTGCTGATGCGACTTGCAACTTTAATGGAGCAGGAACTTTAGCACTTACTGAAAAAGTATTAGAACCTAAAAATTTACAAATCAACTTAGACCTTTGCAAGTCTACACTTTTAGACTCTTGGGAAGCGTTACAAATGAGAGCAGGGGCAGGCGCACCACCACCTGCATCTTTTGATGACTATGTAATTTCTTATATGGGAGAAATCATAGCACAAGCAACAGAAGAAAGTATTTGGGCAGGAACTGCTGTAGCAGGGAAATTCAATGGTTTCTTAGGAGCTGTAACAGGTCTTTTATTACCGGGAGTTGATGGTACAGTTGTTCAGTCTTCAGCTTCAGGAGCATACACTGCTGCTAATATTATAGCTAACTTACAAACTTTAACAGCTGATATGGCTGCTAACATTTCTGCTGTATTGAGAAAAGATGACTTACATATATATATGAGTCCTAAGACTTACGCTTTATATGTATCAGCAGTATCTACATTAGGATATGTTAATGCTTACAACATGAATGGAGATTATGCACCTGTATTTGAAGGGTACAAAATCGCTGTTTGTAACGGAATGAATGATAACGAATTAGTTGCAGCAGAGAAATCTAACTTATTCTTTGGAACTGACCTACTTTCGGATGCGACTAGAATTACTATTATGGACATGGCTGCTTTGGATGGGAGCGATAACATGAGATTAGTTGCTCGTTACTCAGCAGGTGTTCAGACAGGAGTTGGAGCTGACATCGTAAGACAATCATAATAAATAAATAATACGGAAGTGGGTGCTTAGGCACTCACTCCCTTAACCTAAAACATAAAATAAAATGGCTTGTACAGCACTAACAAAAGGTAGGGGGCTCGACTGTAATAGAATCAGTGGTGGCGTAAAAAAAATATTCTTTTCTGTATTTGATGAAGATGTATCTTACACTTATGACGCAACTAACAAATTAGAAATTGACGCAATAGATTGGAACGCTACTACTATTTATGAATATGTTATGCCTTTAGGTGTAGCTTCAGTTACGGACACTATTACAGGTAGTAGAGAGAATGGAACAATTTTTTACACTCCTACTGTAAATATTATGCTTAACAAACTTACTAAAGAAGACCAAAACGAAATTAAGCTTTTAGGAAAATCTAAAGTAAGAATTTTTGCACAATTAAATCAACAATTAGCTAACGGACATGATGTGTTTATTGCATTAGGAATGGCTAATGGATTAGAACTTAATGCAGGTACTATGGATAGCGGTGCTGCATTTGGAGATAGAAATGGCTACACTCTTACATTTGATGGCTTAGAGGCATTGCCTTTCGCTTTCTTAGAAGATTATACTACAACTCCTTGGGACCAAAGTGGATTTGTTAATGAAGCAGGAACTTTCCCTACTACAGCTTAATCTTAGTAGTTTTCTTATATATTTCTTGATTAGGGTGGGCTTAGGCTCACCTTTTTCTTTTTATTACTAACTCAATACAAATAAATTCATAGTTTTTCTATTATATAACAGACAAACTAACTATGATACAAGCAACAACAGAAACTAACTTTACTTTTTACATACAGACTGAGGACAATCGTATAAATACTTCTGTTGCTACTACTCAGATAAGGTACTTGTTTAAGTTCACTAATGACTTAGATAAGTCTGTTCAGTATGCTTACCCTGCAGGTTTTACTATTTACGACAGATATACAGTCGGAGTGTTTTCTTACAACACTACACCTAATGTTTATATTGGTCGTGTAAACCTACTTCCTGCAGGATATTGGAAATATGAAGTTTACGAGGTTAGTTGGGTAGGGGCAATATCTGACCCTTTAACTTCATCAACAGCTCCTGTCACTGAAAATGAGGTTTTAACACCTGCTGCTGATACTAAAGGAGTAGTACAGGGTTTAGTTACTAAAGGGAAGATGTATGTAGCAGAAAAAGACGGAACAGAACAAGTTCAATACACTCAAAGGCAAGAGCCAAGTGGAACTAATTATATATATTACGGACAATAAAATAAAATAAAATGATAGAAAATGTACAACAATTATTAACTGAGCAACTAGGTAAAAATGGTAGCACAGAGATATTTACTACAGTAGCACAAACTTCAAAAGATTGGTACTGTGTCTACTTTCCTGTAGAAAGCGTTGTATCTGCAATAACAGTAGCAGACGCAACAGGAGAAGCTGCTCTTCAAACGACACTAAGCGCAGGAACGACATTATTTATGAACGTGACTTCAATCACTTTGACGAGTGGAATTGGTATAGGTTATCACGAAGGAGTAACTACATAAGATATGTTATCACTTAAACAAGGATTAAGTTTAAATACTATAAAACAATCACATTGGTTTCCAACAGATGAAACTTCATTAGAGGCTTGGTATCGTAAAGGCACAGGTATTGTTCATGTATTGAATGAACTTAATATATCTGCTTGGAATGACCAAAGTTCTAACAGTATTGATATGGAACAGGCTGTGGATACTGAACAGCCATATGAATTAGCAGGGATTGTTACTTTTGACGGTTCAGACAACTTGCAATCTACAAGTCAAATTTCTTTATCAGGTGATTATACTATTGGCATAAAGTTAAAACCAACAGGAACTGTAAGTAACTATGCGGTTGTAGGTGATAACACTACAGCAGGACACTTTATTAAATTAAGTGATGATGATACTATTTTTGTAAAATCAGGGGGTACTGTAAAGGGTATAAGTATAACTGACGGTTCTAAATTTACAGATGGCGGATACTTTATTTTAACAAGAGATAGTAGTAACTTTACTTTGTTTTGGAATGGAGTGCAACAATCACAAGTAGCGGCAGTTGCAGGTACTCAACTTATAGACACAATAGGGGGTCGTTACATAGATACTGAAGACTATATAGGAGATATTACAGAAATACAAATCTACAGCTCTACAAGTGCTGCATTAACTGCTGAAATAAATACTAGACTATCAACTTTATAAATATGAAAGATAAAATATTAAGCATAAATTTAGAAACTTCAACTGCACCAATAGTACAGGAAGTAAGAGGTCGTGACTATATAGAATACGGCACAGAGGATTGGAAAAACCTCTATCCTCAGTTCCTTATAGACCTTTATTATAACAGTTCTACACACGCTGCAATTATTAATCAGACGTCTGAAATGATAGCAGGTGAAGACTTGGTAGCTGAAGAAAATGATATTAATTTAGAAGCTTATGTAAAATTAAAGAAGTTCCTAAGACACGCTAATTCAAACGAAAGTTTACACCAAGTAATTAAAAAAGTAGCTTTTGATTTTAAGCTTCAGGGAGGGTACGCAATACACGTTGTTTGGAATAGAGAAAGAACAGAAATAGCTGAGGTGTATCACGTACCTGTAGAGCGTGTAAGAGCAGGAAGACCTAATGAGATGGGTAAGGTCGATACTTTCTTTATAAGTGCTGATTGGGGAAACACTAGAACAAATAAACCTTATCCTATTGCTGCTTTCAATGTGAATGATAGAACTTCAGGAAGTCAGTTAATTTACTCAGGAGCGTACAGTCCTAATATGGACATCTATCATACACCTGATTACATAGCAGGGTGCAATTGGGCTTTAGTAGACCAAAAGGTTGCTGAGTTTCATTTAAACAATATAGAGAATGGATTTGCAGGCTCGTATTTCGTGAGTTTCGCCAATGGCATACCAACTCAAGAAGAAAGAAGACAGATAGAACAAAGCTTAGTAGATAAATTCACGGGAGCATCTAATAGTGGGAAGTTTGTATTGACGTTCTCAGACGACAAGACAAGAGTACCTGAAATAACTCCTATTAGTGTTTCTGATGCAGACAAACAATATTTAGCTTTACAAGAGCTTTTGGTTTCTAATATTTGTGCAGCCCATAGAATTACATCTAAGACTTTAATGGGTATTGATACCAATAACGGCTTTTCTAGTAATGCTGATGAGCTTATAAATGCAGCAAATTTCTACCAAAATACCGTAGTTAGAGGATTTCAATTAAACATCTTAAACACTTTACAGACTATATTCTCAGTGAACAATATGGACTTGCCTGTTGAGTTTGTACAATTAAAACCTATTACAGTTCAATTTGATAGTAAGACTATTAGAGAAGTTATGACAATTGACGAAATAAGAGCTGATTTAGGACTTGAGCCTTTAGGAGATGAAGATACAGTAGAACAAGATGTAAAGCTATCTAAAGCAGGAATGATAGATGGACAACCTGTTTTTACTACAATAGAAGAAGCTGAAGCACACGCTAAGACAATAGGATGTGAAGGCTATCACGAACACGATTTAGGGTATATGGCTTGTAAAGACCATTCTGAAGCTACTGACTTAAAGAAATGTAATTGCTCAGAAAAGACTGAGCTTGAAAGTTTTATTGAAGAGTTTGGTGAAGATATTTCAGAAGATTGGGAATTAATAGAAGAAGAAATAGTAGATGGAGAACACCAA
>Ga0208180_1001449_pt1 | contig 14143 bp, 14 predicted proteins | sample MalvireepMed_s16_FD_184241 | JGI IMG/M metagenome (GOLD analysis project Ga0208180, IMG submission 184241) | Marine viral communities from the Global Malaspina Expedition - Malaspina viral metaG DeepMed_s16 (SPAdes) (version 2) | ecosystem: Environmental > Aquatic > Marine > Oceanic | place...
ACGCACAGGAGGCCCGGGGCCTTTAAAGATGTTTCGGCTAATAGGCATAGGTATCTCAGGACCACCTAAGAAGCTACCGGGAGGTGGAGCAGGAGGTGGAGTGCGTACAGGTGGGCCATGATCTATAAATGGAGCTGCCTCATCAATATGAGCAGGTGGAGGTCTAATAGGTACGGGACTCCCACCTTGAGGAGGACCAGGGCCTACAACTGGGCCAGGGCCTTTCATCCAAGGAGGATTTTCGGCAAATCCTCTGGGAGGTGGCATAAATATTTGCCGAGGTCCACCGCCACCAGCCGCTGGACCACCACCAAACCTCTGATTGGGATCACCAGGGCCTCTAATAGGAGGAGGGGCAGGCATTGGAGCAGGCATTGGAGTAGGCATAGTGCGTGTCTGTGGGACAGGCATAGGAGGAGGAGGCATTGCGCCGCCGCCACCCATCCCATGCTGCTGCTTATACGCTCCCTTAGTAATACCGCCAGCCTGTAGCTTCGGTATCTCATCGTAAGCCTTTAGCATGGAAGGGACAAAACTGTTGGAACCCTGCCTGTTGGGATCGTCTATAGAGTTTACTATAGCCTCTCTTAATCCTCCTCGCAGGTTATCTAAACCAGATATGGCTCCTCCAGCAGCAGTCTGTAATTTATCTAACGGGAATACGGCTTCTGAGCCATTCTCGCCCAGCGTGGCTATATGGGGACCGTTTACCCATCCCTGGTAGCCTGTAGGAAGTGCCGGTATGATGCCTCCGCCTCGCATGGCAGGCATACCCAGGATATTGGCTGCTGCCCTCTGATCACCAGGGCCTCTCAAGGGAGTTATAAATTCAGGGCCTGCCTCTCCCACAAGGGCAGGCGTAGGAGGTAAATATCGAGGGCCGGTAATAGCACCGCGGGCCGCCTTTATATAAGGGTTGAAAACCCTTGGGTTGTCTAGATTATGAAGCGCCCTTCGCATGAGTTCCACTTTCAGCTCGTCGGATTCTTTAGCACCTGCACCTCTGGGAGATAATAATCCGCCTATAGAACTTCCAATTCCCAGCGCCAGGCCGGGATTATCTTTTATCCAACCACCAACACCGCCCAATACACCCCCGACACCACCCCAAAGACCACCACCATTACCATTGCCATTGCCACCTACTAAATTCTCAAGACCTGGGATAACGGAGATACTTGAATCGCCACCTTTAAATCCCGAATACGCACTTTTGCCTGCCACACCAGCGCCGATTCCGTGCATCAAGGCTTTTTCATATTCCCTATCTTTTAGGGCTTTGGCTGCCTGTCCGCCATGTAATAATGCAGATCCGGCCCTTAGAAATGGCGCTTGCGGTCCGAAGGGGATCAAAGCTGCGGCATCCAGGAGTTTGCCGCCGTATTTTCTGAAGAAAGAATCTTTTTTATGAATAGGCATCATCAAGCTCCATTGTTAGACCGGGAGAGTTCAAGCCACGTAGAACCCCCGCTGTTAATAAGCATCATGGTATCTGTAGAATTATTCATCGAAAAATCCCCGGCAGTGCGTAGATTCCCGGTCCCGTCTTTTACAACGACGGTCCTGTCGTCGTGTTCAGCTTTTATGATTATGATATCTCCGTCACCGCCGCCGTTTATCGTATTGAGATCATCAGTTGATCCGGTCTCGACGTCTATGCTGTGGAACGTCTGCCCGGCAGTCACCACGCCGGAGGCGATGGTAAGCTCCGAGGATGCCTTCACATGGACAAAGGCTGATCCGAAGAGACCGTTAGGCCCCACCGTCACCTGGTGTTCATTTTCAGAGACATCTCTGAAGAAATCATTTATACGGCGTATTCTGTCATTGATATCATCAACGACCTCTTCTACTTTGTCGGAGAATGGATTTAACTCAAGCAGGTCTAGAACCGGCATTTTCGAGCCTCTCGTACCATATGGTCACACGCCGAAGATCCATGCGGCTGTTAGCATCGTCGTCGGAGAACTTGAACTGAAAGAATCTACCTGCTTTCTTGATACTTCCCAAGTCGATCCTCGTTGTAGGTTTCCCATCATAGTGGGTAGGAAACGTGTCTGCGGACCCTCCCGCATCGGCAACGGTTAAGCTCGCCGTGGACTGCACCTCACCATCTATTGTGATGTCCACCTTGATGACACCTGCTTCGTCCTGCTGTACGGCTTCTATGTCTATATACAGAAGTCTTGCATGATCTCCTGGCCTGCCACCATTCATCTCGGCAAGTCTTATCTGCCCTGTTGTTACTGATCCTGTTATCGTACCCCCGTCATCTGTCACCACCTGATCGTTGACACTAAATACTTTTCCGCTAGTAACAGAACCTAAAGTATAATTAGTGACTCTGCCAAAGTTAGTACTACACGGAGGTCCGATGACACGGATATCATCTGTACTGTTGAATGTCCGTATGCTCCACTGACGCGTCTTATAGTAATAGTTCCATTCTTCTTTCACCGCAGGAAAAAATACCCTGTATATACCTTCCACCTCATCCCAAGATGCTGTAGCCTTGTCTATGTCATCAACATCATCAAGAGCATTCCATTTATCGTACATAGAAGGACTCATTACATTCTGCGACATTCGGCCATTAAATGCCCATATTCCCAACTGGTCTACATACCATAGTAATTCACCAGTTACGTACATTGTTGAACCTGTAATACTATCTACATCTGTCACCCTTTCGACTCCGAAGGTTTCCGATGTCGTACCCGTAAGAACATAAAGGTTGTTAGATCCTGCTATGTATAATCTATTTCTATATGTACGAAGACCTGTTATACCAATAGCTATATCACCCGTTCCCCCGCCAGGGTCACGTAAATTCAAGAATCCACTACCGGCAGCCGTATCCCATCCATTATCATCACCTGTCTCTGACCAATAAAGCCTGTCCGTTATCTCTGTGCTACCAACGGTGGGAGATCCTACAAACAGTTTATCAAGAAAGAACTCTACCGATGTTGCTACTGTCCACGGTGCAGAACCACCTCCGTATTTAACGGCGGCCCCCAGCGCTCCCTCAACGGCGAATACACCTCCGGTTCCTGCGAAATAGGCGACAGGATTCCCTGCATTGTTGATACCCCAAGCAAGATTCCAAGGTGCTGTATCACCAGGAGTTACGACTGTTCCGGCAGCCCACTCGTTTTGTACAAACGGCAGATAATAAAATTCACCATCTCCTATACATATCTGGAAACTAAGAAAAAAATTCCCAACCAAGTTTCCCAGAACGGTTGGCGAGATAGCATTTATCTTCGTCACTGATCCTACATCTGCGGAGTCATGAGTAGACAGATCATCGTATCCATATATCTTTCTTGCCCTGCCTTTTCGCGCCAATTCTATATTCTTGACCTCTTCCATCACAGGAGGTATAAGTTTATCATTAGCCTGCGTCGTGTTCATGGTAAGGTTATCGAAATCAATGACATATGGCAACGGTTGCGGCATGGATACCTTCTTAGTAGACCGAGGGGTCGAGAACAGCTCCGGGCCGGGAATGGGTGTGCATTGACACTGCATCACCGCCCATGACGGTTTTCCTGTTGGGTACTAACCCGAGAAAATTCCTTACGGTTCTCATATCGGACTGCCACGAGGGAAGGGCGTTCTGTATCGTCTCCTGTATGCCCATGTTGGATCCGAACCACGCGAGGAATGCCGACTCGGCCCACTTCTTGATATACCTGTGTACTCTATCATCCATAGGAGGACGGTCAGAGTCCGAAATCATAGCAGATAATCGTCTGTAATACTGATAATCAATACTTTGACCAGTAGGTATTGGGTAAAGACCTACAATGGGAATATCTTCAGAGGTCTGGTTTGCACCCATCTTGCCGATAAGACGGGAATAATCCCAATAGCCTTGCACACCATTTGTATCCTCTGTTTTTGTCACTGGGGTAGATATAAATACAGCTCCCGATAAATTTTGTGCTGAACCGCTGATGCTCTCTATAGATGTGAAATTCTTAGAAGACTCGGCAAACGGTTTGGGAGGATACAGGGAATAAAGGTCTCCAGCCTCAATTACAGGATCTGAGAGAGGGATGGATGGACTAAATGTAACTTCTGTGTTACTATTAAATGTAACCTGGCGATCATATTCGTAAGATGTTCCTCCATCGGTGGTTTTTATCCAAATTCTCCCTCCGAGCCAACTATTAGTAGCACCAAAACCTACAGAACTACCTATCGTTATAGTTATGCGATCAGTAGATGAAGTAATAGCCATCCCAGTGCCACCATTCGTGACGATAGCCGTCTGCGCTGTACCTCCGGCTAATGTAATAGTCTCTTCTGTATAGATTCTATCGTAGTCCCCTCTTCCAGAGATATTACCCACCTGTGCGGAACTATATCCTTTAATCAGAAATGTCCTGCCATTTGCATCTGTACCGAACCTATCATCTCGTATTCTGATTGTACCGCCGGGATTCGTTAATCCCCAATCAGCAGTATTACTATCTGTGTCGGTAGATGAAAATTCAACTATCGGCCCTTTAGCCCCTTGTACAGTAGCCTCACCACCTTGTGCATACGATGGCCCAGCTCCATAGACAGAGACAACAACACCTGGGGCTGCTGATAGAGTTACCCTGCTTACAGTAGTAAATGCTTCAGTCCCGGTAATAGTTGTAGATCCGACAGTAAGAGTCACATCCTCAGTAATATACCTGAAGTCGGACTCTCCATATATGGTGGCGGTAATTTCAGTCAGTAAACTAGTATAAGTAAATTCAAGTTTAGATGCTGGCTGTCTCGAAACAGTATAATTACCATAATGCATGAACTCATGGGGTGTACCTGTAGAGGTGGGGTTCTGGGTTTCCCTGTTGAACTTCTCTACGGAGGAAGAGAATATATTGGCATTCTCATCGGGGATAACCATAGGTTCAATAACAGATTCTACGTCCGGCTCAAGAGGATATGAAAATCTTCCACTTTCGGTACGTATATGTCCCCATCGTTTTTCGCCCGGGTACTGCACCGAGTCGGAAATGCGGAACATGATGTCATTTATAAATTCACCGGCACGGTCTTTGTTCGTCGTAGAGGTATCCCCGGACCGCGTTGCTATTTCGGTCTTCATCTCACCGAAGGTCATAGTCTCTCCAAGACACAGAGAGGGCGTGGTCAGGGCTTCGCCCAACGAGAACGCCCTCTCTGCACGAAATGGAACAGGTAAACTGTATCAGTTACCGTGAACAGAACTACTCGATTACATTAACAGAACAAGTTAATCCGTACCATGATTATCATCATTACTCACATACGGATTTGATATGTAACCATCGACGAAGTTGTCTGCCGCTAACGTCACTGACACAGCACCTATTATCATATCTCCAGCGACAATGGCATCATCTACCCTTCCGGCTGTGTCGTCTGCGTAAAGCTGCTTATCTGTATTAACCGCATCGGCAGCCATATAGGCTATACCGACTCTCTGATACCATCCCCAGTTAGCGGCCACATTAATCGACATGGCTACGGCTACGGGTCCGACTGCAGCAAGTTCGACAAGCAATGCAGTTTGATGAGCCTCATTATATGTCACGACACTTCCGACAACGGTAGAAACCACTCCTTTAAGATAGATAAACTCACCAGTGCCATAAGCGGTAGCTTCACTTATATCTCTGGCTTTAACAACCAATCCCAGGGGGTTGTTCTGCACCGTGCTTGTCTGATCGATATCCTGTGGAACCATATATCCTTCTGTATGTCTCCACGTTCCTTGTGTTGCCATGATTAACCTCCTCCATAACCGATAGCCATGAAATTACTATTAGTATACTCGCCAGATGCACAGGTTAAAGTCACATCGCCGTTACTAGCTGTATTGAGTTCCAACTTCGGAAGAGCTGCTTCTTTTGCATCACTACAGGTAACATTGATAGAATTAACATACTTTAAACCAGTGCTGAAAGCACCACCAGTGCCGTCAACAACCAAAGTACCCCATATACTTCTCTGGGAACCTATTACGCTAGAACCTGCAACCGTAGGTACTACAGTATTCGGCATCATAAACCTCCTTACGCAGTTATGCCTGAGAGGCAGAAGAAACGACGCGGATTACTTACAACCAGGTTCCACATCATCATGATGATAGCCGTTTTTGCCGTCTGGTTCGTGGGCCGCTGAAATCCTTCGGAAGACAGGAAGGCATCACGATGAACGACCATACTCATATAATTCGAGTTAAGGCCGTAGACGTTATTACGGGTGAGCTGTGCATCCCAGTATACGGGTATACTCTGGAAGGACAGACGCCTATAACCGGCATCTCCCGTATCACTGGAGGTATAACGCCGCATATCTTCGAGGGAGTCCCACAGGTAGTTATATACTGTCTTGGTGGTAAAAAGGCAGTCTACCTCGTCAAATCCAGGGCCGCCGGAGCTTTCCATGACATAGAGCTGTATGTCATTTTTGCCTTCAGCGGCAAACGACGGGGCAGTATTTGTGACGACCTGTGAAGGTCCGTTGAACTGGTTACGCCAGAAGCTCTCCGCAGACCGGTCTATACCGCCTACATTAGTAGATGTTCTAGGATCTTCCTCTATCCAGTACGGTACGCCTTCCACGTCGGTGGAGAAGTTCTTGTCGAAAGCGGCTCCCACCTCTTGATCACCTAACCACAGATCCTGGTTGAACCGGTCGATGAGTGATTTCTCCGTCTGTAGCTGCTTTGTCTGAAGGAGTCTTATCACCCGGGACTTGGTATCCATATTGGTCAGTTCTTCAAGACGGGAGATGGTTACCGTCGCCGCATATTCACGCCAGTTTATAGACGCCGGACCGATACCCTGCTGCGGCGTTGTAGCTATAGTCTGGTAGTTGTGATATGAGGCTACCGTGGAGTTCGATTCTGTGAGCAGCGGTATGTCAATAGACTGACCACCGTCTCTCAGGTCAAGAGCGCCGGACGCTTTTATCTGGTCGAGCGTCATCTCCTTCTGGTCTCTGCCTGTGAGATAGCGGAACAAAGGCACACCGTTGAACACCTGGTCTACGGCGCGTTCCTTGAGCCATATCTGCATATTAGCTGTCAATGTCGCATCTGACTTATAATTAGCATAAGTCAACCCTAAAGCTGAATTAGGCATTGTCTATCTCCTATTGCGCGCAGCCGCCTGTTTTATGGCTATCTCCATCTGTTTCTCGCCGGAATAGACCCTGTTGCCCTTATGGTCATTTACAAAGGGCATGTCCATAACATTCCCTGGTCTTTCCGACGATGTCTCAGATCCTACAGCGCCACGCGCTCGTTGATTATCATTTTGATTGGTTCGCAGGCTTTTATCCAGTGCGCCAAAACGCCTTTGCCAGTGGGGGTGTGAAAAATCGTACCCCACCAGTTCGGCGACTTCTCGCAGCTCGTTGGCGATGGGTGTAATCCTTGCCGTCCCGTGCTGTTTTTCCGCCTGTGATATCACCTGCTCCAAAGAATTATGTGCCTGGACCACCGCACCCTGGTAAGATTGCTCTTGACTCTTTTCAAACGAAGCAATCTTTTCTTCCAGGGCTTTTACGACTGGGTGGTCGCGCACAAGCGAGTCGGCTGTAGCATTCTGATCTGCCGTGAAGTTCTCATAGACATTTTCACGATCCGGCTCGGTATTTCTTGCGGCATTAAGCTCGGACTTGAGAGTCTCAATCTCGTTCTGCTGATTCTGGTAGATCTGTTCATGCTGTTGTTGCATGTTGCCTATCTTGTTGTTGACAAGCTGAATCTCACGAGATTGAAGGTCTGATTCCGAGGTGACTGGGTCTGCTGAAGGTGAGTCGTCAATCTCATTCTCAGACTGATATGCTTCTTCGGAAGGGTCCTGGCCGGGATTCTCCTCATTTGCATAATCAGATTCGTATTCAGACATGTTATACTCCTATGACAAAAGTTACTGTTCCGTTTACATTGTCGAGGGAACATCCGTGGACGGGATACCCCTCCTGCGATATGATATTCGTAAGATACACCAGATGCTCCGTAGTATTTTCGGGAGCATCTCCGGTCTCTTCAAAAGTATCTTGAGGAGCATGGTTATTCTCTCTTGGGATAACGGGCCTTATCCTTTCCCTGGGTCTTTTGACGCGTGGCTTGTTTATGTTGGGTGCTACAGGCTTTCTCGTATTGGGGTCTACCGATTCCACGGTCATATGATTTCCTTTTTCTTTAGGACTTGCAACGTCTGGTCTTTTTTCTTCTAATATCTCTTCAAAGAGTTTTTCCATGAGGCCGTGCTGCTCTGCCTCCTGCTCTGTTATGCCCTCTGTTTCCACGAGGTATGCTACTGCCTCGTCATGGGCCTCCTGGCAGTCCTGCCTGTATTTACCCGACACGGCTGATATGGTGTTTGTATCTATATCTTCTGCGTTGATGGTCCTTTCCTGCGTTGTTGTATCTGTGTTGTTCACAGGGCGGCTCCCAGGATTGACCTGTTTTTATCTCTAAGATTTGGTTTCCACTGCGTCATCTGCGGCGTCTCCTGATGCCACAGCGATTTACATCTGGTGCATTCATATTCCAGGGATGTGTGACAATAGGAACCCTGGTGCTGCATACTGGCATAGTGGTAGGTCATTCTCACCGTATCCCCTTTTCTAAGGCATGAGGGGCATGGATAGGGGGAAAGCGCCCTTTCTCCTTTTATATTAACAAATTTATCATTTTTGGCAACTTTTTTTGTGTTGGTCGTATTCATCTTTTTACCTCAAGGGTGCGGTGAGTGTCTTCGCCTCGCCGGATTTCACCATGGCCTCGGCCTTGTCAAGACGATCTTTAATGACGTTTCCATCTTCAGCTTTTACCTCGACATCCTTTAGCACTTCATCTCTGTCGGAACTTCCTATCTCCTCAAGGTTTTTGTCTTTCATGACCTGCCTGCGGTGCTTACGGGAGAATATGACTTCTCCGAGGCCCTCATCATAGAGTCCGTGGCCGTTGTTAAAGATATGATTGTCTATGCGGGGAGAAGGGCTGTTCAACGATTTCCACCTTGCAAAGGACACTTTCATCTCGAGGCCGCATACGGAGCATCTTCCGGGATGGACTTTCGTGTCTCTTTCCTCGTGGCCCTTATCGCATATATAGTCATGCAATGTCATATCAAGTACCTCTTTCCTGGTTGGAGAGTATGGATTCAGTCCTTCCCGGATTGCCTGTGGGGGCTGCTATCTTCGTTCTTCTTCCCTGCGGCTGTCCCTGTTCTTGTTTAAGGGCCTCGGTATTTTCAATATGCTGCTGCATGAGCTGCATTATCTGCTGTGCCTGCTCATCCGGCGGCTGTCCTTGCTGTCCTTGAGGCGCGTTAGCCTGCTGCAGCTGCTGCATGAAAGGCATATGTAGTTTTAAATGTTCATCATGCGCCTCTCCCTCTCTCGGCTCCACCATCTGTCCAGAGGACATGAATATATGTTCCAGCTCGACGTGGGCGATAACTTCTGTGGGTGGATCTTCGAGATACCGGGTGACATTTTTGACGCCGAAGTTTCTCAGGCCGTCCAATACGAGTGCTTTTTTGCCCACGGGGTCCAGGAAGGGCATGAACAGGTTGAACAGGGACAGGAAGTTCTGTTTCTGCCTCTCTCCCTGTTCCGGCGTTGGCATCTCGACCTGCACCTGCCATGATGACTGGACATCGTTGATGTTATAGTCCACCCACTCTTCTCCCTCGGGGCCTATGACGCGGAACGTCTGGTCCTGCGGTCCGAACTGTCTTACGAGTCCCAAAAAATCTTTGGCGCATGATACCTGCAGCTTCTCCACCTTGGCGAGGGCGTCGGCGACCAGGATATTGACCTGCGTGGCTGTTATCGACGCTGCTGTCGCCGTCTCGGTGTTGGCGATCTCGGTCTGCGAGGAGCCTGCATTTTCGGTTATCACGTTCTGGAGAAGTGATATGAGCGTTATCTTTATGGGATCTGCCTGTGCAAGTTGCAGGGGCTGCACGATGGGTTGTCCCGACTGCCCCCATATGACGATCCCGTCGGAGGCTCCTGCGAGTTTATCCTCGAGGGATTCTTTGGTCTCTGTCTCCGGTATGAGATCTTCGTGGCCTATATATTTCGTCGATGACCTGTCGGAGTGCGTCATAAGCTCCGAGTACAGGCGCATGAGGGATCTCTGGGCGAACTTGAGGTATTCCATTACGGGCGGCGCTGGGAATTCCCCGGGGAGGTCTGTTATGGCAAACCAGTGAAAGGGAAATCCGGGTATAAAAGATGGCCATCCATCTTCTGTGGGTGTCCGCAGCGGTTTGTCCTGGCCTCTTACCCACGTTCCTACCGTTCTGTCTCTCGCGTCCCATATCTCGTATATCGTCACGAGTGCCAGCTCCTGCGGTATGGGATCTTCACTGTTGTCATGTATCCTCTCGGAATAGTCGTCGAAGGCGTCAGGCTGAAGGTCTCTCGTATTTTTATACAGAGGGTCATCTTTGACGTCTGTAAGGCGTCGCTGTATCCTGTGGATGACATATGCTGACTTACGTGGGTTGGTGACCATGGGATCCCAGAACACGTCCGGCGACACTCTTTCCATGAAGGGCCAGTCCGAGGAAGGCTCTCCCGTTGTTTTCACGGGAAAATCCTTTTCCTCCTCCAGCAATAAGGCATGTTCTTCTATGTTTTTTTCTACGGCGGGGATGATAAGGGGTGCTTCGGGGTGTGTGAGGAGCGTCACCTCTTCGAGGAACTGCGTCTTCACCTGTATATCTAACTCATGGTTCTGGTTTTTTTCCACCTTGACGGGATTTCTCTCCATGAAGTCAAAAAGCTCTCCCTGTATACGCTCTGCTGCCTCTTCCTCATTTTCCGACAGGTCTATGTGCGACTGCAGCCTTCCGTATCCTGTCTTTACGCATCCGAAGCCATAGGTAAGGGCATCGTCGATGACATCCCTCATTACGTCTTCAGCTTCTATCTCATCCCAGTAATATTCAAGTAGTGAAGATATGGCTCTTGCGCGTCCTTCAAAGCCTCTCTGCCGGGGCCTGGCGTAGAAGATGGGATTTCCGGGATATAGCTGCGCCAGGACTCTTCTTTTTGTGGCCATCATGAAGTTGGGAGCCAGCGTTACGGCATCTGAATAGTCCGACTCCTGGACATCGCTGAAGTCGTTTCTCAGGAAGGCGAGTGTCTCCTGGACGTTGTCTTTTCTTTCCTCATGCTGAACGTCGGCTAAGTTAATCCTTGTCTGTATCTGCTCTTTACTGGCCATTTTCATTCCTCTATCGGTACTTTTGAGAAATAATCCTATCCATATTAGCTTTCATCCCACCTTTTGTTTCCTGATCTGCCATGACTATCCCCTGGCGTATATGCTTTTCGGTCTCTTTTTGGTAAGGCGGTCCATATAATAACCTGCCGTACCCGTATTATCTTCTGCCGCATCTATATAGGATGGTTTTCTTATGTACATCATGAGATATCTGAAGGCCGCTATGGCATGAAAAGATCCGTCGTTGGCGATGAGATCCGGTTTTTTGGGGTGCTGCATGGCGGTGAGAAGCTCCCTTATAAGGTTAACGCAGGAAGTGGATATAAAAAGGTCCGGCTCCTCCTGCCCCTTGGTTATCCTCATAGGCTCTGTTATGGCCATATAACCGTCCAACTTCCTGTTCTTTCCCCTTATAAAACGCACCCACGGCCTGTATGCCTGCTCTATGGTCGTCGTGGCATACTCCGTCTTCTTAGAGTCGGGATAGAAGATGGAGGGATCGGCATATATACGGCATCCGTCGGCTATCTCAGCTACAAGGGGACCATGATGTTTAATGGGTTTCGCAGGAACGTAGTACTCGTCGGTGACATATACCTTCCTCTCGGTATCCTGGGAGGCTTTTATAAGGCATGTGGGAGATGTCCCTCCGTAGTCGAACCCTGCCGCCTCCCTCATATTGTCCCTGGCGAGGCGTTCTTCTATCCACCCGGGTGATTTAACATGGACATGCTTACTGAAGGAAGAGAAGAACAGGCCAGGAGATATGCCCCACACACCTTCTATATACGCCTTGAACTTATCAGGATCTAATGCCTGCTCAAGGGATGCCAGCCATCTTGCCTGCTCTTGTTCGGGAACTTCCTTGTTATCTTCGTATGTCGCCGGGATGAATTCCCGGTAGTGATCACTGGTGAAGGTGACGATAGGCTCTTTGGGGGGAATGCCGTAGGGAATGGTAAATCGATCCATGATCCATCCTATACCATCTCCCCTATCGTCGGGCCACGGGTTGGATGTCCACCTTATATAAGGCGTGAGATCGTCCGTCGTGACCCTGTTCCACACCATCAGAGACAGATACTGCTCCTGGGTGAATGTCACCAGCTCGTCATACCCTATGTATGTTATGTTCCTGCCGTGGTACTTGGTCCAGTCGGCAGACAGATGCATACTGGAAAGCTCCACCTGCGCGCCGGAAGGAAAAGTCCACAGTAACCCAGACTCCTTCTCCACACCACCCACATTGGGGAATATGTCCCTCGCATAGCGGATCATCTCGTGAAGCTCGTCCTCTATCCGCCTGAAAAGAATAGCATAGTACAAAGGATGGTCTATCTGACGTAAAACGTCAAGCATTAATATAAACGTCTTGCCGCAAAAAGCCGACCCACCATAACCTGCCTCGTGGGCATCAGATTCCAAAAACCACTCCTGCGGACCCGTACAGGCCCTTATAGTATCCTGCTCTATAACAGACAATATTGTGTTTACCCCCAAAAAACCTCAGTGCCGTTCCCCCCATAAACATTGAATATTCTGCAATATCAAAGCGTCCCAAAATATATTATAACCAATTTTAATAACAAATCAAGTTGATTAACAGAGAATACCGTCTGACATACCGTCTGACATACCGTCTGACATACCGTCTGACATACCGTCTGACATACCTTAGTATTACATTGTGACGCCGAATGTCACATTGTGACGCCGAATGTCACATTGTAACACCGAATGTTACATTGTAACACAAAATGTTACACAAAATGTTACACAAAAAAATCCAATACACTAAAGCATCCCTGAATATTCGGCACCACAAGAAGATATAGACTGTATAGCCTGCATTTGACTCAGCTCAGATTCATCCAAAATAACCATGTCTCCTATGCTTACCTTCTTCATCTCTCCCCACTCTCTTGATATTACCATATTTATCCACCATCGCACAACCCCAACAAGCTAAGACTACCGGAGTCAATTTACGGGCCTGTCGCTTGCCAAGGCCGTGCTTGTGTTAATATACACCAATTAAAAAAATCCCATTAAAGAAAATATAAAAATTCGGCCCCCATTAAAGAAAATATAAAAAATTCGGCTGGGAAGAGGGAGAGGAGGGGTCAGCGCGAGGCTTCGGGGGCGGTGTGACCGGTCGGATCGCGCGCGAATTCGCGCGAATTCACGCGCCCGATCCATCCAAATTGCCAGGCAGGAAGGCAGGCAGGAAGGCAGGCAGGAAGGCAGGCAGGAAGGCAGGCAGGAAGGAAGCCCCAAAATAAAACAGATGGACCGGATGGATGCCGGACCGGATGCCGGATGGATGCCGGACCGGATGCCGGACCGGATGCCGGATGGATGCTGCCGGATGGATGGATGTATATATATATGGATGGATACCGGATGCCGGATGGATGCCGGACCGGATGCCGGACCGGATGCCGGACCGGATGGATGGATGGATGGATGCAGGAAGGCAGGAAGGCAGGAAGGAAGGAAGGAAGGAAGGAAGGAAGGAAGGAAGGCAGGAAGGCAGGAAGGCAGGAAGGTAGGAAGGTATAGGCATTAAAAAAGACGCCTATGGAAGCGCGCCCCTTTTCTATCGATCTCTATTATCCTATGGTCTAACTTCGAAGACACGCCATCCTAGGCGCTTCGCATCTATCACGTCCAGGCTATTATCGCATGACGCCATACAATACAATTTATAGGACTGTTTTAACTCATGACGCCATTGGTGCGTATAGCCTGTAATATTGCTAGCTAGGTGCGCTAGATTGCGCCAAATCGTTAACGGTATGAATGCGGGGTCCCCATATGCGCCAAACCTTATATTGCGCCCTTCTATGTGTCTATTGTGTATATCCTTATCATAAGGCGCTATATTGCCTATCTTATAGC
>Ga0208180_1001459_pt1 | contig 14053 bp, 21 predicted proteins | sample MalvireepMed_s16_FD_184241 | JGI IMG/M metagenome (GOLD analysis project Ga0208180, IMG submission 184241) | Marine viral communities from the Global Malaspina Expedition - Malaspina viral metaG DeepMed_s16 (SPAdes) (version 2) | ecosystem: Environmental > Aquatic > Marine > Oceanic | place...
GCCTATAACAAGCTTATACATATGGGCATCAACGGATGCAACACAGACATCGCTTCCTACTACCACGCAATGTGGCATAAGGTAAACTACATAGAAGACTTGGTGACAGAGTTTAGCCTTCGGGTCGGAGAGTTTGAACATGGAATATAAATTTGATCATCCCGACTGGTTTAGCAATTCGGTGCATCTCTTCGAAAGGTTTTTGCTCCCACTAAAACACAAGCCTCTTAAGTGTTTAGAGGTCGGAACCATGGAGGGGAGGAGTGCCACATGGCTTCTAGACTGCCTAGACAGTGCAACTCTGGATTGTATTGACCCATGCACTGAATCGTGGAATTATTGGGACACCATGATGCACAACCTCGACCCACACGTATCTTCAAATAGATGCAAGATTTTGCAGGGATATTCTGAACAAGTGTTGCCGAGATTAATTGACCAAGGGTTATCTTACGACTTTATCTATATCGACGGCGCACACAACACGCTACAAGTTATAAGAGATATTGTTATGTCATGCATGCTACTAAAGAACGGAGGCATTATGGCTATGGACGACTACTTGTGGAAATCCCAAGATAATCCCAGCAGCTACGACACACCCAAGCTAGCAATTGATGGCTTTTTATCCACACACAGGAGCGTCATAGAAGTCATGCACAAGGACTATCAAGTGTGGGTTCAAAAAATAGAGGATTTCTAAAGTGATAAGCGTCGTAATTCCATCTCACGAATCAGTTGACGAGATATTTCAACAAACACTTTCTAGTCTCGTCGATCAAGACTATCCAGAAGACAAGCACGAGGTTATTGTAGTACAGAACCCCCCAAGCGTCTCGGTGAAGGATTATATAGATAACGAGTGTCCTAAAAATTTCACAACCATAGAGTCAAAGCTCGGATCAAACAACGCAAGAAATGCAGGGATCAAAGAGGCCAAGTTTCCGATTTTGGCCTTGACGGATGATGACACCCTACTGTACCCTCATTGGCTTTCAACCATTTCAAAAATATTTGAAGAGGACCGCGACGACCAAATATCTTGCGTTGGAGGCCCACTTGATCTTTTGTTCGTACAAGAGCAACCGGAATGGCTGGTAGGAGAATTGCTCTCTAGTCTCTCTTATGTGAATCACGAAGCCAGAGGGGATTCTCCAAGAGATTTAAATTTCTCACTGGGAGAGTGGCTTGTTACTGCCAACCTTGCCTTCCCCAAGAGCGTCTGGGAAAAGGTGGGCGGGTTTAACGGGGATATAGGCCTTCACGGTCTCCAAAAGGACACTTCAAATGACGAGCTTTTATTCCTCAAAGAATGCACCAGCCATGGCCGTGTTTTGTATGCTCCCAACATGACCATGCTCCACCAAATACCAAGCAATAGAGCAACATTCAAATATCTCGAAGAGAGGGAGTACGGACAAGGCAGGGCAGATGCAGAGACATATTTTACAGAACATCCACAAAGCAGCGTCGAAGATGCTTATCACGATGTCGCCCAAGGGATTTTTAATATGGCATACCCGTATGAGCCAACGTTTAAAGTAAGAGAGGCGCTTTCCGACGAGGAAGCAACTAGGAAATACATACGAGCATTGCTCAGGGCTAGGCTCGCAAAAATGGTTGGCTTGGTTAACAAAATAGAGGGCAGGGAAGTGTGGAAACAGAATAAAGATGCCTAGTATCAACATCGTTATAGGTACGCCAAGAAGCGGGTCTACGCAGATGGGCCAAGCAGTTTCTTTGTTTGGCAGACTTGCTCTATTAAACGAACCGTCTAACGTCACCATGCCATCACAAATCGAAGCCGGTCATTTAGATGCTGACGGTGAGCATCTGGAGGTAAGAAACAAAATAATAGCCAACGAAGGCAAAGGTGTTAATTGGTACGTTGACCTTTTGGTAGACAGCGGCATAGAGGTGGCAAAATTAGTGCCTTTTAAAGACCGTATCTTTACAACTTGGGTAGCTATAGAAGATGCGCCTGATTTAATAAGCCATCCCCTAGTTGACAGGGTGGTTCTTACCCACAGAGAGAACCTCTTCAAGCAAAACATATCCTTTTGTATCTCTTATAAACTTGACTTCTTTCACGGAGACAAGAACACAATTCGAGAATCAAAGATAGGCACAATAGACCCAGATGTTTTTCGGTGGTATCTTCGAGTTCTAGACAACCACAGCAGTCAAATAAAGCTTCTCTCCAAGAACAAAAAGTGCAAACTCTGCAAATACGAGGACTTCTATTCTATCAACGGTGAACAAGAACAACATTGGAAGGGCTTATTTGCCTTTCTGGGCCACGACTACGACGTGAACACAATGGAAATCGTAAACCGCAAAAGATACAATGGCCCAGACACCTACAGTAAAATAGACAACATACAGGAACTCAGGGGAATATACGAGGAGATGATGCATGAAAGCTAAAGACTATATATATTCCCGCTTCCCAGAGTCCCTGTTCCAAGCTCAGGGCGATTCGCAGGGCTATCTTGACAGGCTATTCAGGGGGCTAGAGAAAGCCTCAGAACTCAACGTGGTTATAACCGGATTATGCAGAAACATAATACACACCCTCGACCACACAATGGCCCGTCTCTACAAGACGGCAGAATTTTTTCACGACTGCAAAATTGTCATTTATGAAAACGATTCAGACGACGGGACATCGGAAAAGCTTAGAAAATATGCAGAGAAAGATAAAGATTTATTTCTGGTACAGGAACATACGGGACACAAACAGTTTGGAGCCACCAGAGAATTGGAAAGGCCTTTGTACCTTGGCGAGCTAAGAAACAAAAGTCAAGATTTTATACGAGGGCTAAGTAAATTCTACGACATTGACTATGTAGTAGTTATAGATCTAGACCTTGAAGGGGGATGGTCATATGACGGACTGATGAATAGCTTTTCTTACAGCGACTGGTCAGCTATGACCGCCAATGGCATCTACTTCAGAGAAAAGAGAGTGACCGCTGATGGAGCCGTGGAGGTTGAAATAGAGAGGCTTTTTCAGGACTCATGGGCCTACAGAGACTACGGAGACGAATCTCTTAAGCGATGCGAGGTTACAAACCTGTACAGGTTTGAAAGAGGCGAACCTCCCAAAGAAGTTTTTTCCAACTTCAACGGCTTAGGAATATACAGGCTTGAGGACATAAAAGATTGTGTATTTGGGGCCGAAGAAAACGAAGACGGGACTGTCACAAACGAGTGGTCTTACTATCATAGAGAGATGAGGAAGAGAGGTTGCCATGTTTATCTAAACCCCAGCATGATAACCCTGTATTCTCCGCATGAATTCTCATGTAAAGTTTAGGGAGTTTAACAAATGAGACACATCACTGAAGAAGAGATCAGACAGCATCTTTCCATGTCTGAAGTCATAGACTTGATGGAAGACGTGTTTATGCACCCAGAGAAGGGAGATATGCCCCCTAAGATATATTTAGAAAAGGGCCTTGACGGAAACGACTTTAGGGCCATGCCAGCTAGGTTTGGAAACTTTGCAGGAATTAAATGGGCCGCACTGTTTCCCCAGAATGGAAAGAAAGGTTATGGACCTAGTGTTTCCGCGACAATAATGCTTAACAGCCTTGAGTCTGGACGGCCCTTAGCCCTCATGGACGGGATGCTTATTACTTCTTACAGAACAGCCGCCGTTACTGGCCTTGCGACTAAGTACTTATCCAGAACCAATTCGGAGATAGCCGCATTCATAGGGTGCGGGTTTCAAACAGAGTTTCAAATAGAAGCCATTCTTAACGCAAGAGCTATCCAAAAAATTAAGCTGTTCGATTTAAACAAATCTCATTGCGAAAAGATTGCTCAAAAGTTTGACAATTGCTGCATCTGTGACGATCTGGAGGGATGCGTGAGAGGCAGCGATATTCTAACGACGCTAACGCCATCAAGAGAGCCTTTCATCATGGCCGACTGGATTGATACAGGGACGCATATCAACGCAGTAGGGGCAGACGCAGAGGGGAAGCAGGAGTTTGAAGATGATATAGTTAATATTTGCTCCACATTTGTGGTGGACGACAAGGTTCAAGCCTTTCATTCTGGAGAATCCCAGCACAGCCAAAACAAAGGCCCCATGACTGACCTTTTTTATATCGTAGAGAACAAACATACCAGAGGGGTTAATGGGGCTACCGGAGCAAGATTGGAAGCCGAGAATAACGGCATTTCATTCTTTGATTCAACCGGCCTAGCCATCGAGGATGTTGCCCTAGCTGGAAAAATATACCAAGCATTGGAGCGCCCCTGATGTCTGGCGATTTGGAGGCGTTCTTCCCGATCTTTTCGGGTCAAGTCAATCGTCTCTGGTCACTTGAGGGCGGTAATTAACACATCGGGAAGGTACAGGAGAGACAACAACTATGACTTCACAAAAAAAAATTAAGGAAATGCCCGATGTACAGAAAGAGCTATCTGAGAGATGCGATTGCGATCTTTTGTTTGCCGATGGTTTTGATGATGCTATTGTTGGTGTGGCTGCTGGACTTGATTTTCCTAGGGTGGTTTATGACACGGAGAAAATGGAAAAATCGCTGGTGAGTCAGGGCATGACAATTGATGAAGCTGCGGAATACCTTGATTTCAATACCTACGGAGCGTATGTTGGTAGGCACACGCCAATCTATGTGGACATGAGGAGCCTAAATGATTAATGTGATTTCTCCGATTAACCAACTGGGTTACGGCATCGTTGGGCTAAATATAGTGAAATCTCTTCATGAGTTGATGGATATTTCCCTGTGGCCCATCGGCCAGCCCTCCGTGACTAGCCAAGAAGACGCAAATCTTGTGTCTGGACTGATTGACAGCGGGCAGCTTCCCGACTTCGACGCGCCATGTCTCAGGATATGGCACCAACACGACATGTCTCAGTTTGTAGGCAGAGGCTTGCGTGTCGGGATGCCTATTTTTGAGCTAGATGACTTTAACAGGGTGGAAAAACATCACCTATCAAATCTAGACAGAGTGGTGGTATGTTCTGAGTGGGCAAAGCAAGTAGTATACGACACAATCAAGCACAACAACATCCACGTTGTCCAGTTGGGCGTAGATACAGATATATTCAAACCTTGCGAGACTTTGGAAGGCTCCACGACCACATTTTTCAATTGTGGAAAGTGGGAGGTGCGTAAGGGGCATGATATACTATTCAAGGCCTTTGATGAAGCGTTTTCACTCGACGATGACGTTGAACTCTGGATGATGTGCCAAAACCCTTTCAACTCAGAGTCTGAGGAAGAAGAGTGGAGAAATCTCTACAAGGGGGCAAAGATGGGCAGCAAAATCAAGCTAATTGACAGGGTTGAAAGCCAAGAAGAGGTGTATAATATCATGTCTAAGGCTGACTGCGGAGTCTTTCCCTCAAGAGGAGAAGGTTGGAATCTTGAGCTACTGGAGATGATGGCTTGTGGTAAAAACGTTATCGCCACAAACTATTCCGCCCACACAGAGTTTTGCAACGAGGATAATTCTATTCTAATAGAGTGTCAGGAAACAGAGCCAGCATATGATGGGAAATGGTTTCATGGGAAATGTGGTAGCTGGGCCAAGGTGGGAGAAAAACAAATTACCGATCTCTCAGACGCGATGAGGGATATCTTCGAGCAGAAAACAAACGGCAGGCTCTCAGTTAACACGCAGGGAATCAAAACCGCCAAGAGTCTTAGCTGGAACTCCACAGCACTCAAAATATTGGAATCCCTCAAATGACCTTGTTTAATTTTTTCGGAAAAGACGACCAAAAAACCGACCTTCCCGCCGATGACACAACGGAGAATGAAACACCTAACCCTCTAGGGGAAGGAGACCTACACGCTTGCATCACTTATTTTGTGGCGGCAGACGGCATACCCCGCGTTGATGTAGAGCTAAAAGATTACGAGCAGGAGACACTGGACAGCTTTTGTAAGCTTTTAATTAGCCTCAGCTTGGACGTATCTTTTTTTGAGACGCTTGACACCATCAAGGAAGGCTTGATAAAAGAGGACAGGGTAGATGTTTTTGCAGAAATAGCTTCTCAGATTGCAAGCTCAGTGGCAGAGGGCCTAGAAGAGAATCACATAAAAAAATCTGGAGAAGAGCCTTGCATTAGCCCTTCCGAGGTGTTACAATGAGGGAGCAAACAATGAGCAAAAAGAGAAAAATCGGTTGGCAAAAATATGAGGACGCTGTAGAAGAACAGCTTTCATCCCCCCTGATACAGCTAGCAATTAGTCATGCCCTTCCAGAAGTCCCCACAGAAGAAGCTGATTCAGAGAAAATCTCAAGCTTTGAAGATAAAGATGATCAGCAAGCCATGTTTCACCCGATAATTGCACTACCGGAAGAAATGACTCATGATTTTGCGATGGCGGCTAGTTTTGACTGCTGGTTTGGACACACCAACTTTAATATTACACCCATAATAAAGGACATACTCGACAAAGCCGAGGGAGTAGAAGTTTTGAAAATTTGCAGTAGGTACAGATTTTTCATAGGCGTTGGCAGGATGTTTGACTTTAAACACGTCAGAAAAGAACTTGAAAAAATAATACTAAACAATGACTAGGAGATTATTATGGACACTAAAATTGAAACCGCTTTGAAGGACGAAAACATACAAAACATCATGAACAAGGCTGCCGGGTCGTTTAGGAGGCAGTTAAACGAAGACGAGATTCATACCTGTAAGCTTAATGCGCTTTGGAAGGCTTTTTCTAATCACGATCCGACGAAAGCCGCCAAGTTCACAACTTATTTGTACAATGGTGTCAGGATAGAGTGCATTAGAGAGATAAAATTCAACAAGCGAAAACATGCCCCTCTGCACTCGAATATAGCAGACAAAACAGACCCGTTTTTTGAAATCGACCTAATGGACGAGCTTGACCAGTGCCCAAACAAGGACTTACTAATAGACCGGATGAAAAGCCATACCATAAAGGAGATTGCTAAAAAGCACGATTGTAACCGGGAGACGATCCGCAGAAAAATCAAAAAATCGGTGAATCATATGGCGAAACGTTTCAAATAAGTGTATAATAGTTGTAGGATTATAGGACTTTTTGTGGAGCCGGAACTTGGTTATTTTATTCCATTTTATTACGTAGGGGAGGAAGTCTATTATGGCTACCACAAAAGCACACAGTTCAACAACGGCAGAAGTTAATGATGGTGGAACAGTGCAGCACGCTGGAAGTGCTCCCGGCACTGGCCCAATTACTAACCCAAAAAACCTTAACGATTTAGCTACAGGGGCCGAATATGGCTCTAAGGTCAAGGCAGATGTCGCGGTTGCTCACGACCATCGCGGCGTTGAATTTACTGACCCTCATGGCGTAACTACGGCATGGGCTGGTGGTACTGGCGGGATTGCTTACTACCCAGACCACCGCGCTGGAGAGCGCAACTTTATCATGCGAGGCGCAGGTGATAGCGCCAGCAAGATCAACAATGCCACACCCGCAGCGGGCAAGTTCCAGCTTCACAAGGGCGGGGCTGAGTTCGACGGCGTTGGTCGTGACAACATTCACCAAACGTTGATAACTCGCAGCAACGGAGTCAACACTCTCAACGTTCTCGCAACCCCCTCCAGTGGCGTGGTTCCGGGTCGCGTTAGAGGATCGACTGCCGGTGTTCTTGTTACTATGTCTGGCTGTGCCGGTGGTACTGCAACCGATGACGCTGCGAACCCAACTCGCGCCGTCCCCGGTGAACTTACTTACCACTTTGGTGGTCTTGGTAAGCCTACAACTGACGAGTACAAGGCCAGCGACTCCTACGAGTCCTAAGATGATTGTTGTCCAATTCTTGGGGGCAGCCCTCTTCGGAGGGCTTCCCCGTCTTTTAACCCCCCACAAGGAGTTATAAAATGGGCAGCACAGATGCAACAGTATTTATAACACTTCTTTCTGGGATATTGGGACTGGTTTCTTGGCTTTGGATTAAAATCATTAGACCTACGATGAGCTTTGTTCATCAACATGAAGAAGTAGCCAAGTCGGTAGAAACTATTAAAAACGAATTGACAACCAACGGAGGAAATAGTATAAAAGACGCGGTTTGCAACCTAGGGCACACTTGTGGCAGGATAGAGGACAGGCAAAAGATAATAGAACAAAGAACCAAAGCCGCCCTTCATCACATACCTTCTGCACTCTTTGAGACAGACGGCACAGGAAGATTAACATGGACAAATGAGCCATTTTACGAGCTAACCGGACAAACGCTTTCAGATATATCGGGCTTTGACTGGTTGGCGTATATTCACGAAGATGAGAGGGAAGACTTAGTAACCGAGTTTGAATCCTGCTTGGAGATGAACAGGAAATTCTCAAAAGAGGTTATGACTACAGACGACAAGGAAGTCCGACTCACGGGATTCCCTTACAAGCTGAGTGAAAAAGAACACGGTGGATTTTTAGTAAGTATTTCAGAAATTAGGAGAGATTAAAATGGAAACTTCAAAAGCGTTTTCGCTGAACATGTTTGACTTTAGGAAGCTAGGCATTAACGGCTTGCTCGTTGGCCTTGCCGCCACCCTCACTTATGTGGGTACACATGTCGCTGAACTCGATTTCGGCGTTAGCAACATGGTGGTCATTCCAATTGTTACTATCCTGCTAGACGCCGCTGTCAAGTGGGCTAATAATAATCACATCGAAAACCCGCCTCCGGCACCAATTGATCCCGTCGATCCGGCGTAGACAGCGGGTGTAGGAGCCAAAAATGAAGATGAATAATTTCATCGGAGTTGGATTGCTGATTTATTGCGTGAGCATGTTCGCATACTCATACAACATCGAAGGGTTTTCACCAAACATTAAGTTTGTACTACAGGCCGCTATAAGCGGCTTGGGTGGACTATCCCTCTTGCTATATCAGAACTTCAACGCTATAAGACGACTTTTTTCAGCCTCCTCGAATAAAAATGGGGGCAGCGACAAAAAGGAGTCTCGGCTCCAAGATTTTCAGGCCCTGTCCTATCTACGGGAGAGAATCAAGGGCGTAGGAAGCGCCAAGGGCTTGGAAATTTTAATTGAGCTTAACTCTATCATGTTTTCTGCCGACTTGGGAGAAGACGATGAATAGTGCATTCTCATGGCGAATAACTATTGGCAAGGTGTCTCCTTGGCTTTTAGCCTTGATCTTAGGCGGCTACATTGCTTCAGATAGAATTCTCGACATCAGCATCCCCATCACCATAGCAGGCAACGGAAATGATGAGGGTTCGGAAAATCTATCCCCCGCCCTCCTCAAGGTCAGAGAAGAATTCCTCAAAATACAGAACGAAGACGACAGGGTTCTGATATATAAACTCTTCTCAGGAAGCGCAGAATATCTACAAAATTCTTCTTTCGTGGGCAATACTGGACAGTTCGATCCCATTCTAGGCAGGGTCCAGTCCAGCTATGGATGGGAGAGAGAGAAATATCCAGCCTTTACGGATGCAGTCTCTGAGTACCTAGTCCATGCCGGATACGATGAGCCTAAAGACCTAGACGGCCCAGAATCGCGGCAGTGGTTTCATTCCATATTTGAAAATCTAGTTACGGCCATAGGAAATGTCTGATCTCACTAACCTTGGGGGATGGATAAGAGACGATAAGGCTGTCGAATATTCGATGGGCCTTCTTCCGACCCCAGTCTTTGGAGACGTGTGGCATCCCACGAAAGACTCGGGGATGGGCAAAACGGTTCTCTTATACGAGATCATAAGATCGGTCTCTAAAAGCTTCCCCATTAGGACGCAAGCAATAGGTGACTGCGTTGGTCAAGCGGCTGCATATGCCGTAGACGCTGCTAAATGTGTTGATATCCATATCCACAAAGACTTTGAAGCTTGGGTGTCCGAGACTGCCACGGAAGACATCTACGCTGGCAGTCGAATTTTAATCGGTGGAGGCTTGGATGGCGACGGTTCCATGGGCGTGTGGGCAGCAAGGTATTGCAACGACTATGGAGCCGTACCCAGAGGCCAATATGGAGAAATAGATTTAAGAGAATACAGTGGAGGCAGGGCCAAAACTTGGGGCGACGACGGCGTACCCAAGTCCTTGTTACACATTGCTAGGCAGCATCCCATATTGACGGTTTCCAGAGTAGATACCTACGAGCAAGCAAGAGATTTGCTAGCCAATGGTTACTCTGTCACCATTGCCAGTAATCAGGGCTTCAAATCTACAAGAGACAAAGATGGATTTGCCACTCCGAAGGGAGAATGGGCACATGCCATGTGTCTTTTAGGCATAGACGACAACCCGCAAAGGCCGGGGGTTTTATGCATGAACTCTTGGGGAATATGGAATGACGGTCCTAAAAGATTAAATCAACCAGAAGGCTCTTTTTGGATCGACGCAGATGTGCTAGAGGAAGACATCCTTAGTGTGGGAGACAGTTGGGCGTATAGTGGTTACGATGGGTTCAAGCCCCAAAAGCTCAACACGAGGATAATCTAACATGAAACACACCATTATATCCTTATGCCCCCTTGTTCTATTGGCAGCAGTCACCCTCATAGATTTTGAAAGCCTTACACCGACACCTAATAACCCCGCCAGTCACGACTTTGACCACCAAAGAAACGAGGGGTATGTGGCTTTTATCGTTAACGAATCTATCCACGACACCACGCCCAAGCCAGACCCAGACCCCGCAAAATGCGCCTGTAAAGGGACTGGCCTCATCACTCACGGAGATGGCCACCAAACCGTTTGCCCGTATCACGGGGAAGACAACAGCCCTGACGATGGTGAACGCGACTGGAAGTGCGACTGTGACTCCGAGAAAAAGGGAACGTATTGTGGGTGCAAAGAAGAATATGGAAAATGTCAGTGTGACAAGCATGATGTAAAAAAAAAGGAGTGTCCAAAATGCAAGAGCTAAAAAAGGTGTATGATGTTCTAAGTAGTATTGCCTCCAAGAAGGGGTTCAAGGTTGACAAGTTTACAATCACGGCCAAATCTCCGGTAACATCACAAATAACTATGTCTGACGGAGAGGTCAATATAGATTTTCTAGACAACACCCCAGTCGTGACAGTACGCAAGATTATCAAGATTTCTATTTCCGTCCTAGGGATTACCCTAATGCCAAGCGGAGGCATCATTAGGCTTGATGACTTCCCAGACATGCCATTTGACTATGACGAGGACGGCGGAATTGTTAGCGGCCTATCTGAGCACTTCCCTGACAGCGACGAGTAGAAAGTTGACAAATGTATTTTGATAAAATCCACAAACAGATTGCCTCTGAGTATAAGAAAGAGAAAGACAAAAAAATTGCCGAAAAGTGCTTGCAAATTGGCGAGGAATGGACTAAGATAGTAAGCGGGGGATTTTCTGACTTCAGCAAGTTCGCCATGCCTCCGGGCACAAGCGAAAAGGCCCACAAGAAGAGTCTAAGGAAAGAATGTAAGGAATACATACACGCGCACCTCGACCCCAAAGAGGTGAAAACGTTTTTTCCAGCTTGGGTTTTACCATTTATCGCTCAGGTAGTCTTGTCTACCATAATAAGCTGGATTGTAAGGAAGCTGATTGATGACGTTTTTGAAAACAACAAAGAAGACAGTTGATATACCGACCCACGCTTCCGGCAGAGGCGTGGTATTTTTTTACGTTAATACAACAGGGACGCACAATTTCATAATGGATAACAACAATGTCAATTAGGTCGCTGATGGACTACAGCTTTGTTTCTAAATATGCTAGATGGATACCGGAGAAAAAAAGGAGGGAGACTTGGAGAGAGTCTGTCGATAGAGTTATGAACATGATGTACGAGCAGTATCCCGAGGTTAACGGGGACATTGCTTGGGCTTATGACACCATGTACAAAAGAAAGGTCTTAGGGTCTCAAAGGGCGCTGCAATTCGGCGGCAAGCCCATATTCAAGCATAACGCTAGAATGTACAACTGCATCGCATCATATATTGACAGGTTGAGATTTTTCCAAGAGTGCATGTATCTTCTGCTGTGTGGTTGCGGCGCTGGATTTTCCGTTCAGCAACACCATCTAACAAAGCTTCCAAAGCTGACACATCAAAAAAATGGGACTAAGAAATTTACCATCCCAGACACAATAGAAGGGTGGTCTGACGCCGTTGGCGTTTTGGTGTCAAGCTATTTCGATCAAGAAGAGTTGTTTTCAGAATATTCTGGCAAAACTGTCGTGTTCGACTTTTCAGAAATCAGACCAGCCGGTTCATATCTAAGTTCTAGCTCCGGCAAGGCTCCCGGCCCCGAGCCTCTTAAAAAAGCCCTGATAAATATCAAGAAAGTACTGGACAAGTCCCTAAAAAATGCCGAGTTTTCGGATAGAAAGTTGAGTCCAATAGATGCTTATGACGTGGTTATGCATAGTGCTGACGCTGTTATTTCTGGCGGTGTACGCAGGAGTGCTACCATTTGCCTCTTTTCGCCAGATGATGAAGCGATGGCACGCGCAAAAACTGGTAATTGGTTTCATGATAATCCTCAACGTGGCCGCTCTAATAATTCTGCTCTGCTACTCCGCGATAAGACCACTCCTGAGCAGTTTGCCACACTGATGGAATCCGTCAGGGAGTTTGGGGAGCCGGGATTCGTGTGGGCCGACTCTACTGAGTTAATTGTAAATCCGTGTGTTGAAATAGGCCTATATCCCGTTGATGAAGAAACTGGGAAGACTGGCTGGCAAGCGTGCAATTTAAGCACTATTAACTGTTCCAAAATAGAGTCAGAAGACGATTTTTATGAATTCTGTAGAGCCGCCGCCATAATAGGAACTCTACAAGCTGGATTTAACAGCTTCCCGTATTTGGGAGAGATTAGTGAGCGTATCATATCTAGAGAAGCCCTGCTGGGCGTTTCTATGACGGGCATTATGGATTGCCCTGAGATATGCCTTGATCCAGAGACCCAACGCCAAGGGGCCAAGGTGGTTAAACAGGCAAACAAAGAAATGGCCGCTAAGATCAATATCAATCCTGCGGCTAGGGCCACATGCATAAAGCCAGAAGGAACCACGTCCTGCGTCCTCGGAACTAGTAGCGGAATCCACCCGCACCACGCCAAGCGTTACATTAGAAGAGTTCAGGCTAACAAGATGGAGCCTATCTATCAACACCTCAAGAAAATCAACCCTAAAGCCTGTGAAGAATCTGTGTGGTCTGCCAACGATAGCGATGAAGTTATATCCTTCTGCATAGAAGTAGCTCCGGGGTCTAAGACAAAAAATCAAATTAGCGCACTAGAACTTCTGGACTATGTAAAATCCACACAGAAAAACTGGGTCGTTCATGGAACCAACAAGGGAAGGTGCGTACAGCCGTGGCTTACACACAATGTGTCCAATACAATCAATGTTAAGCCCGACGAGTGGGATTCTGTAGAAAAATTCATCTACAAAAACAGAAATTATTTTTGCGGCATTTCTCTTTTGCCGATAACTGGAGACAAAGACTACCCGCAAGCGCCATTTACAGCAATCTACCTTCCAAGCGAACAGGTGGGTCATTACGGGGACGCTTCGCTATTTGCAAGCGGCCTCATAGAAGTTGCTTTAGACCTATGGGAAGACAATCTTTGGGCAGCATGTGATGCTCTCTTAGGTTTGGGTGCGACACCAAAGGGGGGAGCCAAAAAAAAATGGATTGCAAGATGCAAGAAATTCGCCGGTAGGTATTTTGACGGAGATGTCAGGCAATTGACTTACTGCATGAAGGATGTGTACAACTGGAAAGAGTGGGTAGACCTCAAGAGAGAGTATAAGAGCGTGGACTACACAGAAGTAATAGAAGAAGAAGACAATGTAGAGCCAGAGCAGGAGTGGGCCTGTGCTGGCGGTTCGTGTGAATTAATTTAAGGGAGACTGCCATGCCTTCACCAAGAAAAGGGGAAAAGCAAAGCGACTTCATTTCTAGATGCATGTCCAGCGACGAGTCGCAAAACAGCTTTCCAGAGCAAAAACAAAGAACGGCTTTTTGCCACAGCCAATGGAAAAACAAGGGCAAATCATCTGGAGCGGTATTCATTTACGAAGACCCAAAAACCAGAGAACTCTATCATTA
>Ga0208180_1001472_pt1 | contig 13890 bp, 13 predicted proteins | sample MalvireepMed_s16_FD_184241 | JGI IMG/M metagenome (GOLD analysis project Ga0208180, IMG submission 184241) | Marine viral communities from the Global Malaspina Expedition - Malaspina viral metaG DeepMed_s16 (SPAdes) (version 2) | ecosystem: Environmental > Aquatic > Marine > Oceanic | place...
GGGTATAGGCTGTGGCCGTCGGTAAATTGCGTTAAATAATGATTAATTAGCATACCTGCCAAAATGTGCTAATTATCAATTATTTACGCTATTATACGGCCTGAGGATGGAATCTAATTACAGATAAAATTTCAACTAAAAGAGCACTAATTTGGAACTCAGAAGACCGGTATGGGCCGGCAATAAAAGACTAGCACACATTGTACACATATTTTTACAATTCTCAACTTTTTTGCAGCAATTTTTCTCATTTTCCATGAATTTTGGATATTTTTGGTAATATATATATTATATATAGAGAAATAGAGAATATAGAGAATAAATAGTATATATACAGAGTATAGAGTAGCAGCAGAGAGTATATATTATATATATAATACAGAAATATGAAAAAAACAAATGATTTGTTTATTATATTAAGAAATAGTTATATTGCAACGTGCCAACACACAAAACTAAGCTTATTTCAGTTGCTAGGAAATACTGTGCTAACTGGGATCGCGGCAACTGTCTTGGTATAATGTTTTCTAGGAGAGATGGTGCTCTTGAATTTAAAATATCTAAAGAATTTGCAAATAAACCATGCTGTGTCAAGAAAGGCTGCAGCTATTTTGATAATATAGTAATACCGGGAGTAAATAATGGATATTAAAACATTTGATGAAAACGCTTTTTGTGTAGATGCGGAGGGATTCTTTCATCTCTGGTGCTGTGACTGCAGTTTAAGGCACCTGATACTCATAGAAGCAGTTGGCAATGGAGCAGATGTGTTTAAAAATAATGGCGGCAAGGTTGCTATTGGGTTTGTAAGAGATAATGTTTCTACTAAAATGGCTAGAAAGGAAGATAAAATAGTAATATATAAGAGGAAAAATGCTAAAAAAGAAAAATAAGTACGGCAGAGCAGTAATAATACCTGATATCCACTTTCCGTTGCAGGACGATGCTGCAGTGGAATGTGTGATAAAAGCTATTTCTATTGTAAAACCGCAGATATTTGTGTGTCTCGGAGATATTGGGGAGTGGAAGAGCGTTTCTCCTTTCAAATACAAGAGACGAAAACGGCCTCCTCTGGAGTATGTGATCGAAGATCTGGAAAATGACCAAAAACATGTTAATGCTGGTCTTGACCTCTTCGATAAAGCATTAAAAAAGGTGAAATGTGTAAAAAAGTATATGATTGAGGGAAATCATGATAATTGGCTCAATTACTTTGTAGATGAATTTCCATACCTAAAACGGTATAAATTTAAGAATGCGGTCAATCTGGAGGAAAGAGGATATGCATATTACCCATATGGCAAGCTTTTACGCATTGGGAAAGCATATTTCTATCATGGTGGTCATTATACAACAATGTACCATACCAAGCAACATGCTGAAAAACTTGGTAAAAATATAATTTATGGGCATACACATGATGTTCAGCGGCATGGTGTTACTCATGTAGATGGAGCTCATCATGCTTGGTCTATGGGCTGTCTCAAGGATATGTCCCGTGAGGCCAATATGTGGCTTAAAGGCAGGCAGACAAACTGGTTTCATGCCTTTGGAGTCATAGATTTCTTCCCAAATGGTCATTTCAGGCTGGATGTAGTGGATATTACCAATGGCAAAACATTTTTATGGGGTAAAGAGATAGATGGAAATAAGTAACTAACGTCCGGAGGGATGTGGTAAGGCGAATGAAATAAATAGGTCGGGAGTGGCGTGGTTACTAAAAAGATAGGCGAAAGCATAGAGAAGCTGTACAGCAGTGAGAAAGAGTTCCTTGATGATGGAAATACAGGTTATTACAATAACTGGCGTGAAACTCCTGAAGGGAAATATGCTAAAACAGACGATGATCAGATATGCCGCATACTAAAAAGGGGAAAGTTTAGCAATGGGCAGTCGTATATACGCACTATTCTTGGCAGCTACAGGGTATCAGACAAGGTTCTGATAGGAGGGAAGCCGCCAAGGAACATATATTCCTTTGCAAAGCATAAGTTCTGCAATGAACAGCGTATGGGCAGGGAAGAGCCGAACCCTAATGAGATAGTGTTTGCCAAGTATGTTGCCCATGGAATGAAGCCGGAAGATGCTTATATGCGTGTATTCCCTACAAATAACAGGGAATATGCAAAAACAGTATCTAACGCATTATTTAAAACAGAGAGGATTAGAACATTGATTAGTGAAGAAGCAAGAGAAATGCTGGAAAAAGCAGGTATTGATGAAGATTATCTGCTGCACAACGCAAAATACATTATTGATAATCAAGATGGCAGGGATTCAGATAAACTGCGTGCTATAGAGATGCTCATGAAAATAGCGGGAATGTTTCCTAATGACAGGAAAACAGAGTCATTAACCGTATTTCAGGGTTTTACTCAGGATCAGCTCAAGCAACTAGAAGGATCTGATCTCAAAATGCTTGCTCATGCAGAAAAAGATCTCACGTAGCGATATCAGTCTGGATATGATGCCTGTTATATCAACATCTTTGCATAAATGCAGAATATGTGATAAGAAACTAAAAATGTCCGATAAGATGGTTGCTTTTGATGTTGTACACATTCCTATAGGTTATGCCTGCAGATACTGCAAAACTGTGTATGGCGAGAACGATGTGCTGATTGATATTGGCGATCTTGAAGGAAGCGGTGTATATGGAGAAGGATAAAACATTCAATATAGTACCATCGCCATCTGAATCCAGAGCGAATGATGAAGTTCTCCAGAAATCGTATAGTGACCTGATCTATTTCGGCAGGGCCTTTTTGCCCAACGATTTCCTGAAAAAGAGTGAATCTCCATCATTTCACTACAATATAGCAAAAAAGCTCATTTCTACCAAACCGGGAGCCAGAATCTGTAATATCATCCCCCGTGGTTTTGGTAAGTCAATTATGGCAAAAGCTGCCATTCTGCATAAGATGTGCTTTTATCCGAAAGGAGACCGGCAGTTTATTGCTTGGATCGCAGAGGAGCAGGGTCAGGCTATTGACCATCTTAAGTATATCAAGAGTCATATGGAGTATAACGAGAAACTGCGTTATTATTTTGGCCCCATGGCTGGAGACCATGCAGGGCAACGCTGGACTGAGAAAGATATTGTTACTGCAAAAGGAGACCGTGTTATTGCAAAAGGTACATCACAGCGTTTGCGTGGGCGTGCTGAAATAGATATGCGGTATACCGGGATCATACTGGATGACTTTGAATCTGAATTAAACACGAAAACGCCCGAAAGACGCGATGAAATCAAAAAGTGGATCGTATCTACGGTTTATCCATCTTTGGAAGAATCTAAGGGCCGTGAAGGCTGGATATGGCTATTGGGTACTATTGTTCACTATGATAGTTTCCTGCAAATGGTGGTTGATGGTGCAAAACAGGCCAAAGAGGAAGAACGCAAGTACGTATGGGATCTGACATTCCATAAGGCTATTGAAGATGATAAGCCGTTGTGGCCCGATCAATTTCCGCTTGAGAAACTGCGTGCCAAGAAGCAGGAGTTTATTGAAGCAGGAATGGTCAATAAGTTTGCTCAGGAGTACATGAATGATGCCCGTGATATTTCCGGTGCAGCATTTAAGATAGACCGTATCCAGTACTATACAGGTAATTTTCATTCTGAAGATAGATTTGCGTATATTAAGTCTAATAATGAATATATACCCGTTAATATCTATATGGGAGTCGATATAGCGGCTACAGCAACCAGCACATCTGATTTTCAGGTAATTGTTGTCATGGGCATAGATTCAGAGAAGAACCGCTATGTTATTGAATATTTCCGTGAACGCATACCAACATTCGATCTGCCACAGCATATTATCGATATGGCTAAGAAATACCAGCCGGTTAAGAGGGCAACCATTGAAACAGTTGCAGCACAGGAAATGGTAAGGGATATGGTGGATAGGATGGCTAGGGCTGACAGGAGACTATTGCCCGGAATATTTAAGGGAGTCAAACCTCCGGGAGGCATCAAAAAGCAAGACAGGCTGGAAACATCGTTAGGCCCTATAGTAAATAGCAAGAAACTGTATATCAAGCGAAGTATGACTGAACTTGTTGATGAGTTCTTTGAACATCCGTTTCCAAAGCATGATGATGTAATGGATGCACTGTATTATGCTGATTACTACGCTAAGCCTCCAAAGAGCGACAGAATGGACAAAGAGTCTTTTGATAAGCGTGAAACAATGAGTATTATAAAAAAATACAATTGGTTTACAGGTGCTCGAGTTAATTAAACTTTTTGTAAAAAAAGACTTGACTCATGTTTTATTATTGTTTTATATTACGATGTAGCTATGCCTATACCTCAAGATCCGAGAGCAAAAATAAACGAAGAGCTTTTTAGGCGTTATAAGGATGCTCGGTCTGATTGGGAGATAGATGCTAGGACAGATCTAGACTTTTATTTCGGCAACCATTTCAGTGGAAACGAGATAGATGAACTTGCATCTAGGAACCAAGCAGCTGTACCAATGGATCGTGTTGCTCCTGCAGTTGAGAAACTCAAAGCAATGCTCACATCTAAAGAGCCTGCGTTTACTGTAATACCAAGAGAAGACTCAGATGTCAAAGTATCTAAACTCTGGCGTATCATCATGAGTTATGTCTGGGAGATATCTGATGGGAATATGCAGCTCAAGCAGGCAATACATGATCATTCTACAACAGGCATAGGCTATCTTTATGCCTATATAGATCCTGAAGCTGACTTTGGCAAGGGAGAAGTCAAGTTTACTGCAGTTGATCCTTTTCGTGTATATGTGCCTTCTACAAGCCGTGACAGGTATTTTGGCGATGCTGATAATATCATCCTGTCAACTATACTTACAGGAGACCAGATATTAAACCTTTATCCTGAACTTGGATCACTCCCGGCAACTGATGAGGGCGATGAGGATCGTATTGTACTTGATCAGATCAGTACTTATCTTGATGAGGACTACCCAGATTCCCAGAATCAGAATACTACTAACGTATTTACTCCTGCAGAGGCTAAAGGGCTTGAGTGGGCATCAACTCAACGATATCAGATACTTGAAAGATTTTTTAAAACTAAAGTTCCATATTACCGCATCATTAGTATGGCTGATGGTAATGAAGTGGTTATGAATGATGAAGAGTTTCAGGAATTATTAACTAAAAGTCCTGAAGCTTTTGAACGCGGCCTTATGGAATTTGAAGAAGTTACACAGACCCGCATTGGAGTAGTTGCTTCGGTTGGTGAGGTTGTTTTGTACGAGACAGTCCTCAATACTGATCTATATCCAATCGTACCATTACCTAACATATATACCGGAACACCCTATCCAAAATCAGATGTTTCTCGGGTTAAACCGACTCAGCGGTTATTGAATAAACTCTGGTCTTTAGCCTTGTCTCATGCACAGGCTTCTGCGGGTCTGAAATTGCTTGTACCTATGGGCAGTGTGGATAATGTTGAGCAATTGGAGAAAGACTGGGCTAATCCGAATGCTGTTATAGAAGTTGACAGTTCTCAGGGAGAACCGCATTTTCCTGCTCCTGTACCGTTAGCAGCAGAGTATTATAAATTGATACAAACCTGCGAATTTTATATAGATTTTACATTTGGTCTGCCTGAGTTGATGCACGGATTTGCTGAAAAAGCACCTGAAACTGTGCGTGGAACAGAGCGGATGCTGGCTCAGGGTGCTGAAAGACCTAAGTCCAAGTTGCGTGATATTGAACATAGTATCAGGAGATTGGGTCAGGTGTTGTATGGATTAAGTAAAGGCCATTATGTTTTCCAGAAGATGTTCCGTTTATCTCAGGCCAATAACAATATTAATGAAGTAATGGTTAATTATTATGATGATTATTCAGGTGCGGTGATGGATATCGCAAAAGAAAGGTGGCGGATAGATCAGCATGATATAAGCATTGAAACTGGATCAACACTGCCGTCAAGCAAATGGGCAGAGCTTTCTGTATATATGGAAGCGTACCAGATGGGTATTGTTGACAGAATAGAAGTATTAAAACACAATCCTGAAATATTTGATAAGGAAGGTGTAATTACAAGAATGAGCGAGATTGCACAGCTGCAACAGCAGGTTGAGCAATTGAGCCAGCAGAACAAAGATTTGAAGGGTGACCTTCAAACAGCACGCAGGGAGTCTGTATCTGATCGTAAGAAAGTAGAGATTGAGAAATTCAAGACCGAACTCAATAAGATGGATTCAGACGCTAAGGCGAGTGAAAAAGTGCAGGCTAATAAGCTTGCAAATGCAGTGAAGTCCGAAGTCGAGAGATTAAGACCTACCATGGAAGATTTTGCGGAAGGTCTTGGTCAGGCTCAGGAAGAATTTGGAACATTGTAACAAGGAGTAATAATGGAACAAGCCGAAGCCAAATCCATCCCCTTTTCAGAAACTAGCGGACACGATGTTGTTCGTGAAACTGCTGAAGGTGATGGTAGTGAGTATAGGGAATTAACTTATCCGGAAGTTGATGAAGCAATTGTTGAAAATCAGGGGTATGAAGGTATCCCTGAAAGGGAAGTGGAACCTCAAACTTTGCAGGTTGATTGGGAAGATGAAGCTAAGAAATTTCAGTCTATGTATGATAAATCACAGTCTGAAACTGAAAAGCTGAACAACAATTTGAACAATGTGCAGGAGCAGATGAGAAACCTTCAACAGCAGGTTGAAATTAAGAATACGGAAAGTAATCAAGTACCGCTCTCCGAAGAGGAGTTTAATCCTTGGGATGCTTACTACAAACCAGATTCACCAAGTTTTCAGTTTCGTGTAAAACAGGAACATGAAAATGTGAATAGGGTCGTTCAACAGCAACTTGGTCAGTTGAATGAACAAGTTGTTATGAACAATACGGTAAGTGAATTAAAGAATGATCATAGACTCAATGAAAATGAATTGAACGAGTTCATGAAATGGTCGACCAATCCTGTCAGTGAGTTGAGTCTTGGAACTCTTGTCAAAGTCTGGCGAGAGGAAAAAGGCGTTCAAAATGTCAGTAATAATTCACTTGATGCCGTAAAAGCAGCAAGACAGGTTCCTAGAACCGCAGGTGTCTTACAGGGTCAGCAGCCTCCTAAACGATCTGAAACAGATCAGGTTTGGGATGGTATTATGACCTCTGGAGGCAGGTTTGGGAACAAATTACCTTAATACATAATTAAGAGGTTTTATTATGGCAACTAGTGCAGCAGGCTACGTAAGAAGTGGCCTCAAAAGTACAGACGTCGCAACTACCGCAGGAAGCAGTCATGCATCAGTGCATGGAGCAACCCCCGATAATAGACGATTGTACGATTTCAGCGATAGAGTCGCTGAACTAGCTCCAGATGAATCTCCGTTTTTTGTATATCTAAGTAAGGTAGCAAAAGTACCGACAAGCGATCCGGTTTTCCGGTTTCTTGAAAACAGGTCAAAAATTGACTGGACTAACAGATCATTATATGCTGATAGTGGCTTAAGCTCTTTAGCAGCTGGTGTGAGTGGTCAGCTTGATTTTGATGATGGAGCAGGAGATCAGATTGACTGGCTTGTGGTTGGTATGGTTGTTGCAGTTGATGTTGTAGATGGTAAATCCCATGCAGTATTCCGAATTGACAGTGTCAGTGTAGGATCAACAGAAACACGATGCGATGTAACTTGTATGAGCGTTGGTAATGCCAGCGAGACAGGTTATGATGCCGTGATTGATGGTGATCAAGCACAGGTTATCGGTACTGCTTTTGCAGAGGGATCAGGTGCTCCTGATGTATGGGCCAAATCATTGGAAGATGATTTTGGATATACCCAGATCTTCAAAACTGCAGCAGAAATGACAAATACAGCCATTGCTACTAATTACAGAGGATATGCTAATGAATGGCAGAGAATCTGGAACTTAAAACTCCGTGAGCACAAAGTGGATATTGAACGTGCTATGCTGTTTGGTCAGCGTGGTCGGTCAAGTGGTGTTCAAACAACAGAAGGTCTTGTAGGCCACATTATTGTAAATCGGCAGGCTCAGTCTCCCGGATCTATTTCATATAGTTCAGGAGCTCCTTATTTTGCAGCCGCCGCTTCTACATCAATGACCTATGACACATTTTTGTCTGATTTTGAAATACTCTTTGATCCAGCTCGTGGAGGTAGTAATAATAAGTTGGCCCTAGCAGGGCTGCCTGTTATATCATATTTGAACAAAGTTGGAAATAACAGCTTTATTGATGTTTCTCTGGGAGATCCAGATGACACACCTAATCGCTATAATTTCCAAGCAACACAACGTGAAGGTGCATTCGGACACAGCATCATGCAGTTGAACACAGTACATGGTGATCTTTCGATTGCTCGTGAACCGCTGTTCAGGGGTATGAGTGCCGGAATGATGCTTTTGGCAGATATGAAACAGTTAGCTTACCGGCCTTTGGTTGGTAATGGGCAGAATCGTGATACTCACGTAATCACTAATGTACAGCAGGGCGATGAAGACTTGCGGAAAGATATGATCCTCACTGAGGTTGGTCTTGAAGTAACAGTTCCTGAAACTCATATGTTGTATTCATTTACTGATTTAAACTAGGAGTAAACGATGAGAGCTGATTATTTAGAAAAAAATAGTGGTAGATCTGATAATCGCAGAAAGTTAAAATGGGTTGCAGAATCCTATACTGCTACAGTAGAAGATTCTGGAAGCGTTTTTTTGATTGATGCGTCTGGAGCGTCTGTTGCGATCACACTACCTGAATGTGCAACTAAGGATAATGAAATGATGGGCTGGTATGCCGATTTCATTCTCCATACTAACGGTAATGCCGTTACTATAATTGCAACTACAGATGATGGTGATAACATTCATGGTCATGGTATTGACGGTGAAGATGGTGCAGCACAAACTGTTACTGAAGGAACCGGTGTCGATGTTTTAACTATCATTGCCGCGGCAACTAAAGGCGACAGGTTGAGTTTGGTCTCCGACGGAGACAGTTACTATGTCTTCAGTCTGGCGGCTGATAAAGCACATATCACTTTTACCTAATATCCGAATTTATAAGGATAACAGTGTGGAACTGTGGGGAGTGTCGTATAAAGGATACTCCCCGAAATCCAAAGATTTATGTCAAAGAATTGTATAGAATGTTCAAAACCTAATCCTGAAGGATGGTTCTATTGCAGATCATGCGGTAAACGATCATCGGAACCTATGTATAGCACACAGTTTATTTTAAGGGATTCTCCATGGGCCACAGCAATAAGAAAAGATCAGGTTGGATTTAGCAGAGTAAGTATGGAAGATAGTGTTAAATCAATGCAAAAGGAATTTGATACAGGAAATACAAAAAAGTGGAATGAAAGAGTAAAGAAAGCTTGGAAATAGGGAGTCTGATATGCCAAGAGTAGGTAAAAAACATTTTTCATATAGTAAGAAAGGAAAAGCAAAGGCTAAGGCTTATGCTAAAAAACGTGGTAAAAAAGTATCATATAAAAAGAAAAAATCTCGTAAACGTAAGAAGAAATAATGGCTACACTAACAGTAACAATTAATGAAAGGCTATTGCTGAACAATAATGATTATAGCAGTAAGAATACACTCAGTGTAACTGGTGTTAACGAATTAGCAAAGAGGATCGTTAATATAGGAACAGATGAGATTGGATTATTGGGTTTTGGTACAGCGTATAATACAGAATTATCGAAAACATATGTAGCTGGTCAATTTGATGAGGATGATGTTAGATATATCAGGATCACTAATTTGGATGATACAAATCACATTGCTTTAATTTTAAAGAATGAAAATAATGATGAATTTGGTGTTAAGGTTGATAAAGGATGTTCATTTCTATATGGTGTAGATTTGTCAGGTGGTGTTAAAGATACGATGGACTCTGCTGATGCGGCAGGTATAACACCTGATTCATTTGGTGATTTAGTTGATATTACATGTACAGCTAATACAGCTGCCTGTGATGTCGAGGTATTTGTAGCGAGCGCATAATGGCAACATTTCAGGTACAGGTTGAAGATCTTACAGGAACTATAGGAGATACTACTGCTATTACATCTTGGCTTACAGACGGGGCCAAGGAAATTATTAATATACTTCCTGCTAATAAGAAAGCTCTGGCCGCATCGACAAATACGCTTAATAACAGTAGTCCTACTCTTACTATCAATGGCGGTGATGTACTTGATGTAACACGCAGTGACGGGACTATTGACAGACCATGCCGTATTGTATCTCCATTATTAAGAGGGAAAATGCAGGATACTGCAGATATTAATTATGTTACCAAATCTGATCCTGTATATTACATACTGAATAATACTCTAACGGTTTATCCAACTCCGACAGCAAGTGAAACAGCATCCGTATCTAAAGTTGCTTACCCTGCTGTTGCTTATGGCGATTCTGCTATTTCTGTATTCCCCGATGATTTTGAGCATCTTGTGGTTCTTTACGCTGGAATAAAAGGATTACAGCGTAGAATGAATGATCAGCTCGGTAATTCTAGTATTACTACAGCTTTAGCTGCTGTAAAGGCTGAAGTTGATGAATGTTTGACTATAGCAGATAATGTTCATACGCAAATTGGAAGTGCTGTTACTGCTATTGGTACTGCTAATACTGAGATAGGTCTAGCTAAAACTGAAGCTGCTGAAATAGTAACTCAGACTGATAATGCCGGTGAGATAGAAACAGCTTTAGATGCTATGAAAACAGAATTAGATAAAGTTGATAATGTTATTGATCTTGCAAATGATGAATTTGATGAAGTGGCTGTTGAAATAAGTGCTACCGCTACATCACCAATATCTGCAGCTAGATCAGCAGCACCATCAATTATATCTGTAGATGATCTAAATATTAATGCTGTTTTACCGCCTGCTCCATCTATTAGTACAGTATCTTATTCAGATGCTTCTAATGCAGATGCCAGTGTAACTGCTGTTACTACAGCTACAGCATCTGCCCCAAGTATTATTGATGTTAGCGGTAATGCTCCAACTTATGCTAAACCGGGTATAGTTACAAGGGTTGCATTCAGTGGTTATACAAGTGGGCTGAGTGAAACAGATCCCGGTTCTTTTTCTATTACCACTCCAACACCTTCAGTACCATCAATTAGTACTGTTTCATATTCAAATGCTTCAGGCGGAGATGCTTCTGTAACTGCTGTAGCAACAGCAACAGCGTCTGCACCGGATAAAGCAAATATTGCTGGAGATGTGCCAACATATAGCAAACCAAGTGTAACATCACAAGTTGCATTTGAAAGTTATTGGACTCTTGGTGATTTTGGAGATAACGATCCGGGAGATCTGGCAATCACTGCTACAGCACCAGCTCCTCCATCTGCTCCGAGTTTTTCTACACCTGCTATATCTCCAATTACTGTAGGTGATGAAACTGTTGGTTCTATGCCTGATGTATCTTCTACTACGATCACAAGTCTTGGTGTACCTCCTACTTATACAGCTCCAAATATTCCAACTGGTGATAGTCCAGCAAATTCAACAAGTACTGACATAACAGCTTGGGATAATTCAACTTGGGCTGATCTTGATTATGATTTTGATGATGAGAATGTAAATATAAATAAATGGTTTCAGGTTGTTGGTGATATGATCCAGAATCAGGAAGATACAGAACTTGCTAATGCTCAGATGCAGAAGATATCTACTTTTATCAATGCTTATTCACAGGCAATGACAAACAGGCTTAATACATTTAATAAAGAGAATGTTGCATATCAGGCAAAAGTGCAGGAAGCGATCCAGCAAGCCCAGATTAATGCACAAACAGCTCAACAGCAGGCACAGATAGATAAGGATAAGGTTACACAGCAGGCTCAGTTAAGTGCTCAAACAAAACAGACTCAGGCACAAATTGATGCTCAGGATGCACAGCAGGAAGCTTCATTAAAACTTCAGAAGGAAAATCAGGAGTATTCTGCATCACTACAGAAATATAGTGCAGAGGTAAATAAATATCAGGCTGATGTAAATAAAGATGTTTCAGTTTATCAGCAAAAAATGGCCCGTTATCAATTAGAATTGAATACAGTTTATACAGCTTGGGCAAAAACTGAATCTGATAATATACAGGTATATAATGCTGATATACAAAATGAGTTGAATGAGTTCAATAAAGAAAATGCTAAATATCAGGCTAATGTACAGGCTGAAATAGCAAAACATAATAGTGAGCTTCAGGAAGCAATTACAAATGCAAATAATTTAGCACAAGAATACAGGCAAGAAGCACAGCAGTCTACTGAATTAGATAAATTCAATAAGTCACAGGCTCAAGCATTAAATTTATCAAATGCTGCAAAACAAATAGAAGACTTGATCGCAGATAACAACAGTATACTTCAGAAATATTCTAATGAACTTCAATCTTATCAGACTCAGATAAATAAAGAAGTTCAAGGATATACACAGAATTTATCTAGGTATAGTACTGAGCTGAACACAGCGTACAGTGCATGGGCTAAGACTGAATCAGATACTTTGCAGCAATATCAATCTGATATTTCAAGTGAATTAAATGAGTTCAATAAGGAAAACGCTAGATATCAAATTGAATTTCAGGAGGCTGTTGATAAAAATAATGCTGATCTTCAGGTTGCTGTGGCTAATGCAAATAATTTGGCACAGGAATATAGACAGGAAGCAGCTCAATCTACAGATGTAGATAAATTTAATAAAGCCCAAGATCAGGCACTTAATCTTGCTAATGCGGCTAAGCAGATAGAAGATTTAATAGCTGATAATAATAGCAAACTTTCAAAATACTCTGCTGAATTACAATCGTATCAGGCACAAATAGCTAAAGATGTTCAAGAATATCAGCAAAATTTAGATCAGAGACTTAAAGAGTTTGATTCAAGTATAAAACTGCAAGGAACTTATTTTCAGGAAGCAGATGCACGTACAAAAGCTGGAAATGCATTTTTACAGGAAGCACAATCTCGTATAGCTCAGGCTCAGGGATATGGTGCTGAAGCAAGTTCAAGAGTTGGTTTTACAGGTGCTAAAGCACAGGCTGTCCAGTCTTATATTGGTACTGCAAATTCTTATTTACAGACCGTTCAAGGATATACAGGTGCTGCTCAGGCATATGGGGCTGAGATACAATCAAAAATTGCTATTGCTCAGTCTTATTCAGCTGAAGTTCAGATAAGATTAGCAGTGGATTCAAAAGAATATGAATGGTTACAGGGTCAGCAGGTAAAGTTACAGACTGATTATGACAAAGGTTTACAAATGATTACAGGGAGTTAAAAAATGGCAGCAGATAGAGCAACAGTAAGTGTATCAGCATCATTACTACCAGATGAAATAAAGGCATCTGTTGGCGGTACAACTATATATGACTTAGATGATTTAGGAAATAATAATAAATGGATTTATTCATTAACATTAATAACGTCAGTAGAAGATCTTATAAAAGATGGAGTTACATTTTTAGGTCAAGGAACAGCAGAAGAAGGTGTTACAGCTTCAGTTAAGGGTACTGATGATGTTCATTTTTTATTTGTTAAACATTCTGGAACTACAGATGGGAGTACAGCAAGTACAGCAACTTTAGCTATAAATCTTGGAGCTGGTACAGCTACTGGAACAGCAGTTGGTGATATAATTATAAAACCAAATGAATGTTTTTTTGCAAGGATAGGGGCTGAAGGGACAGAAATACAGGATTTAAATGCTGTTTCATCATCAGGAGCTATTCAAGCACAAGTTTGGGCTATAGTTGACGATGGTGGAGAATAATGGCTGTACGCAGAATTAGTGTAAAAGAGATCATTAGTCGGGTAAAGCAGATCTTTCCTGAAGTACCCGACACATATATCATTCATTTGCTCAATGATGGTATCTTAGATCTTGGCAAGCATCA
>Ga0208180_1001473_pt1 | contig 13880 bp, 11 predicted proteins | sample MalvireepMed_s16_FD_184241 | JGI IMG/M metagenome (GOLD analysis project Ga0208180, IMG submission 184241) | Marine viral communities from the Global Malaspina Expedition - Malaspina viral metaG DeepMed_s16 (SPAdes) (version 2) | ecosystem: Environmental > Aquatic > Marine > Oceanic | place...
AATTAACACATTTTATTTATGCCTCGTAAGGATTCATCTTTACGGGGCATTTTGTTTATACGCTCTCATACATATAAATCGCAATACCAAAAAGAAGTATCCCATTTCAATTTGTCATCGGTTTGGAAACATTGATCTTCTTCATCTTCTGTAGATTGGTAGCTCCTTAAAACCTTTTCTCCAATTTTAAAATCTACTGGAGTTTTAAAAATAGGACCATCAAAAACAAACGTATGGAATTCGCCATTTTCACCACAAGGATCTACTCCCCTTGGCAAATCTTCCAGAAACTGTTTATCTATAATCCTCCCCACAAAAGATTCATCAAGTAGTTTTGCATTTACACAAACTGTAATGGCTTTAAAACCTAAACTAATAAATTCTTCAAGAAGGTTCTTAGTATTTTCTTTCCATAGAGGAAATTCAGCTTGAATTCCAACTTCGTTTAATTTTTGCTCACGGTATTGTTTTAAATCTTCTAAAAAAATATCTCCAAAAACTGTGTGCGTAAATCCCTCAGATTTTAATTCATTCATGGCAGTTTTCATAGTTTCATCATAAGTAGCCATGGATACATTACCAGAAAGTGAAATTATTTTTAACGGAATTTCAATACTTTTTGCTTGCTTAAGCAGAAGCTCACTCCTAAGTCCGTGCATGGAAACTCGCTCCATATCAGAATTTACAGTAGTAACCAAAGCTGCAATATCAAATAATGGGTTTTGAAGGGTTTTATATAACGCTAAAGCACTGTCTTTTCCAGTACTCCAATTAAAATATGTTTTATATGACATTGAATTATGATTCGTATAGAAAGTTACGATTTAAAAAAGATAAACAATTAAGAAAACTAGTCCTATTTTACATTCAAAAAACTATGTATTGCTAAGTCATAACTTTGCATTCCAAACCCAAGTATAACCCCTTTAGCATTTGGAGATATGTACGATTGATGGCGAAACTCCTCTCTTCCAAAAGTATTGGAGATATGAACTTCTACAACAGGCGTAGTTATTCCTTTAATAGCATCTCCTATCCCGATGGAAGTATGCGTATATGCCCCAGCATTAAGAATTACTCCATCATAATCAAAGCCAACTTCATGCAATTTATTAATTAATTCGCCTTCTACGTTTGATTGATAATACTCAATAGTAATATTTTTAAATTTTTGCTGAAGTAAATTTAAATAGTCTTCAAAAGTTTGCGATCCATAAATTTCAGGTTCACGTTTACCAAGAAGATTTAAATTAGGTCCGTTGATGATGATAAGTTTCATACAAATATATTGACGTTAAATAGTTTATTTTCAGTTTTTTATAAAATTAAGTAAAGAATCACTACCGCTCATAAACCTTCCTTTATTCATTTCCTTTTGAGAGGGCAATTATTTTGTCCATAATAAATCTCTCAATGAGGGTTTGATTTATTAGTCTTTTCAGTAAAAGTAAAAAAATAATCATAAAAAAACGGGAGCAAATACTCTCGCATTTTAAACATACATTCTTTATACATTCATTAGAAAAAATACCCTACAGAAAACATCATGGCAACATTTCTAAGCTTACTATCTGGAACAATACTTGTAAGCTTACGTATATTCTATTATCAAACGTATACCCAATCCCAGAATTCAGTCCTAATTTTTTTATTTTGAATTATTCAATATGAATTATTTATTATTAATTTCACAGTATGAAATGGAGTCATTCACTTGTAGATTATCAAAATTATTTAAGGATAGAAAGAGGGCTCTCCAAAAATTCTGTAGAGAACTATTGTTTAGATATTAAAAAATTAATTCGCTATTTAGAGCTTCACCAAATTGAAGTTTCTCCTATTAAAATTTCTTCACAAACACTACAAGATTTTATTTATCAAACGGCTAAGACAATAAATCCACGTTCTCAAGCACGACTCATATCTGGATTAAAAAGCTTTTTTAATTATTTAATTTTTGAAGATTACAGACCAGACAACCCAATGGAACTGATAGAATCTCCAAAAACTGGTCGTAAACTTCCAGACACGTTAGCAATTGAAGAAATAGATCAAATTATTGCTACCTTGGATTTAAGCACTCCAGAAGGCGAACGAAATCGGACCATGCTTGAAACACTTTATAGTTGCGGACTTCGAGTTTCTGAACTTGTAAATCTCAAAATTTCTGATTTGTTTTTTGAAGAAGGTTTTATAAAAGTAAGCGGAAAAGGAGATAAGCAACGTTTTGTACCTGTAGCTCCTTCAACCATTAAATACATTACTATTTACATTTCTGAAATTAGGCCTCATGTAAATGTTCAAAAAAATTATGAAGATTTTGTTTTCCTCAATAGAAGAGGCAAAAATCTTACACGAGCTATGGTATTTACTGTCATTAAAAAGGCTACTGAAAAAGCAGGAATTAAAAAAAATATTAGTCCGCATACCTTCCGGCATTCTTTTGCCACCCATCTCTTACAAGGTGGTGCCGATTTACGTGCTATTCAACAAATGCTAGGTCATGAAAGTATAACAACTACAGAAGTATATATGCATTTGGACAGGAATGACCTTGCTAAGACTATTAAAAAACACCATCCGAGAAACGATTTTTAACTTTTTGTTATTGTAAATTCTGTAATATTATTGAGAACTTTATGTGTTGTTTGAAACAAATGGAGTTTATCTCAACGCAAAGCCCTTTGATAAACTTAGGTACGCATAGAAAATTTAAGCTTTAATAAGGGATTAGAAGTAGTTAGTATATAAAAAACTAAAAAATAAGCCATGAAATTTTACACATTAAAAAATGACCTTAATCTTCCTGCTATCGGACTTGGAACATGGAAGTCGGAACCTGGAAAAGTAGGCAATGCTGTTATAGAAGCTATTAAAGCTGGTTATCGCCATATAGATTGTGCTGCAGTTTATGGAAATGAAGCAGAAGTTGGGGAGGCACTTAAAACTGCATTTGCCCAAGGCTTGGTTGAAAGAGAAGATCTATGGATTACCTCTAAACTATGGAATAATGCACATGAAAGTGATAAAGTCCTTCCTGCATTACAAAAAACCTTGGCCGATTTACAGTTAAAGTATCTCGACTTATACCTTATACATTGGCCAGTTGCTTTTAAAGCTGATGTTGGTTTTGCTAGCAAAGCAGATGAGTTTTTAAGCCCTGAAGAAGCTCCTATAATAAATACTTGGAAAAAGATGGAAGAAGCCTACAACAAAGGGCTTGTAAAAAGTATTGGAGTTTCAAATTTCAGCTTAAAAAAATTAAAAGATCTTTTAGTAGATGCTACTCATCCCCCAGAAGTAAACCAAGTAGAATTACACCCTTTATTACAACAAAAAGAGCTTTTAGAGTTTTGTGATACTAATTCCATTATCTTAACTGGTTATTCTCCGTTAGGCTCTGGAGACCAATCTCAAGACATGAAAAAGGAAGACGAACCTAGTTTGTTGGAAAATAAAGTTATTACAGAAATAGCTAAAAAACATAATTGCTCTCCTGCACAAGTATTATTAGCATGGCATCTTAGTTGTGGAACAGCTGTGATTCCTAAATCGACTAACCCAAAAAGAATAAAAGAAAATTTAGAAAGCTATGATGTTTCTTTAACCGATGAAGACCTTTTAAAAATTAAATCTTTAGATAAAGGTTACCGTTATGTAGATGCTAAATTTTTTGAAGTTCCTGGCGGTCCTTATAAAAATATCTATGATGAATAAACTTCGACAAGCTCAGTTTGAGAGACTTCTTCGACAAGCTCAGTTTGACAAGCTCAGTTTGACAAGCTTTGTTTGACAGGCTTCTTTGTCAAGCTCCTTTGACAAGTTAAGTTTGACAAATTTTACAGGCTTAATTTGACAGACTCCTTTGTCAAGACTAATTTTATAAGCTTAGTTTTGACAGCTACAAATTATTTTTTTTAGACAGCCACTTATAATTTATGACATTTCTATATCCTTAGGTTTATTGTCTAGCTCACGCAACAATGCTGCACGTTGTTTTTTGTAAGGTCTAATAATTAAACGAGCTTCTCTATCAAAACGGATGTAATTATACACCCAATTTGTAAAAACTACTACTCTATTTCTAAAACCTATCAGAAAAAATAAATGAACAAACATCCAAACAAACCAAGCAAACATTCCTTGGAACTTATATTTTGGCATGTCTACCACTGCTTTATTCCTACCAACAGTTGCCATGGTTCCTTTATCTTTGTAGGTAAAAGGCTTCATAGATTTATTTGCTTCTATAAAATTTACTAGATTCTCTCCTAGATGTTTTCCTTGCTGAATTGCTACTTGTGCTACCATAGGATGTCCATGCGGGTAGGCTTCAGAAGTCATACATGCCACATCTCCAATAGCAAAAATAGTATCGTACCCTTCCACTTTATTAAAATTATTTACTTTAAACCGATTGCTAAATGTTATACAATCTTTAGCATCTATTCCTTTAACAGTTTCCCCTTTAACACCAGCTGCCCATATAAGGGTTGCGGTATTAAAATTTAAATCGGTATTTGTTGTTACAAGGTCTCCATCATATCCAGTAACGCGTGTATTTTTCCAAATATTAACTCCTAATTCTTCTAAATAATCTTCAGCTTTTTTAGAAGCTTGACTACTCATTCCTTTTAGAATCATATCGCCAGATTGAACAATATTAATCTGCGCCCTTCTCGTGTCGAGGTCTGGATAATCTTTTGGCAGAATTCCTCTTTTTATTTCGGCTAAAGCCCCTGCTAGTTCAACTCCTGTAGGACCAGCGCCCACTATAACAAAATTCATCAAAGCATCTTGTCGGTCTATGCTATCTGTAAGTAAAGCCTCCTCAAAATTTTCAAGAATTAAACTTCTTAGATTTAATGCTTCAGGAACTGTTTTCATAATCATACTATTGGCTTCAATCTCTTTATTTCCGAAGAAATTTGTAGAAGAACCCGTTGCCAATACCAAATAATTATATTTAAGCGGACCAATATCGGTATGGATTGTATTTTCTACTGCGTCTACAGTTTCAACATTTGCCAATCGGAAATAAAAATTAGGGTATTTAGAAAGAATCTTCCGAATTGGATACGCTATAGAATCTGGCTCTAAACCGCCAGTAGAGACTTGATATAATAAAGGTTGAAACGTATGGTAATTATGTTTGTCTAGAAGTACTACCTGCATTTCCTGCTTTGCTAGTTTTTTTGCTAAAGCAACACCTCCAAAACCTCCGCCAATAATAACTACTCTTGGGTAGCTAGTTTGTGGTATATTCATATACAATTATTTATAGAACACAATCAAACTTTCTTCTTATCTCCTACAAAATGCATGAAATTATCTTACATTTCAGTTGAAAATCAAAAAGTATGAATGAGTTGATTCTCAAATTTAAAGTTATTCTTTGAGAAAAATGAATCTGTTAGTGCTTTTTAAAAGCGAATATTAATCTTTCTAAGATAAACTTGTAACAAACTAGTATCTTTAGCTACTAATAATACACTAACTAATCCCTTTGTGACGAAAGAGCTTGAACATAAATTTATTATTGAACTTGAGGAAAATCAGAATATCGTACATAAAATATGTAAGATTTATACTGATAATACTGATGCTCACAACGATTTATTTCAGGAGATAACCATACAGTTATGGAAGGCATATCCAAAATTTAGAGGCGATGCTAAGTTTAGCACATGGATGTACAGAATTGCACTTAACACCGCTATTACGCTTTACCGAAAATCAAAACGGCAAATCCGAACACAAGATTTTGACTCGGTATTATATAAAGTAAAAGCCACAACTTATGATGATACAGAAGAACAACAGCTTAAATTAATGTACGACGCTATTAAGCAATTAAACGACATTGAAAAAGCATTAGTGTTTTTGTATTTAGAAGATAAAAATTACAAAGAAATATCGGACACCATAGGTATTTCTGAAGTCAATGCAAGAGTGAAGATGAATAGAGTTAAAACAAAACTTAAAAATATTTTAAACCCCTAATGGACGAATTAGAATTTTTAAAAAAAGACTGGCAGAAAAAGGAAAAAGAGCTTCCTAAGCTTTCCTATGAAACTATATATGCCATGATGTTGAAGAAATCTTCATCATCTATAAAATGGATTTTCTATATCAGTTTAATAGAGCTAGGCTTCGGTATTCTAGTTGGTATATTTTATCATCCTTCTTTTGAAAAAGGAATTCCTTTGCCTTCAATAGTAGACTATGTTACATATAGCTCTATGCTCGTTACCTTATATTTTATCTTTCGTTTTTATAAAAATTACAAAAGAGTTTCTACAACTTCTACGGTTAAAGGCTTATTAGAAAGTATTATAAAAGCCCGTAGAACTGTTCGTCAATATATCATTTTTAACCTAAGCTTTGCAGGAGTTTTAATGATAGCTTGTATTATTTATATTTATGTAATGCAGCAAGGAGGATGGAATTCTTTTGTTGCCAATGCGGATATAAAAGATTACTTAATAATTTTTGGAGTTTCCATTATTAGCACCGTAATTATTATTGGATTTTTCTTAGGAATCTACTATTTACTTTATGGAATTTTAATGAGAAGGTTAAAAAGAAACTATAACGAACTCAAAAAAATGGAAGTTTAATTCTGAAATAAGCAAAGACAATCTAATCTGATAATTATTATACTTTAGAAGTAAAAATGTGGCTATCTAAAAAGTATTTTTCAGTTATCAAACCAAGCTTATCGAAGTTTCAAACAACTAACACACAAAACCATCCTTCAGCAAAAGCTAGCATAAGTACTCTGGTTAGCTAAGGAAAGTTATAAAACCCAAAAAAACCTACAAAATTGTAAGGTTTTAAAGCATGTTTTAATTCTGTAAAGCTTCTACATAAATAATCTTCTATCTCGGGGCGAGCATAGGAAATATTCAAAACAAACAAATTTAACTCATTTCGACACAGAGTCCTTTGGTAAACCAAGGACAGACTTTGGGAAATTAGCCCCTCATGAAGATTAAAATACTAAATACCCGCTACTGAGTAAATTACAACAAAAACAAGTGTAAGTAGGATAAACCATACTCAATATGTAAAAAAATAAATCTTTCTAGATAACTTGTTACTTTTTCAGGTTGTATTTAACATCAGAATAATACAAACTAATTATTTTTTATATTAAATTTGAGGTTGATACAAGTCCCCGAATGAATTACCGACTATTTATAACATTATTTTGTTTATTAATTTGCTCTGTCAGTTTTTGTCAGAAGCAAAATATAGATAGTCTATATAAAATAGTTGCGCAACAAAAAAAACTTCCTTTAGCGAAAAAAAAAGATACTTCCTACATAAATCTTCTTAACAGATATGTACTTAGCAACTATTATATTAGCAATGATACTATAAAACATTATGCAGAAGAAAGCTTAAAATTATCTGAGGCTATTGATTATAAAAGTGGAGAAATTGAATCTTTAATAAATTTAGGATTTTATGAAAGTGAAATCGGAAATTACAAAGAAGCTATTAAGTATGCGGAGCGAGCCCTTGAAAAAGCTATGGCTATAAATCAGCTTGAAGATATACTAATAGCATACAGTAATTTAGCTACTTTTTATGAATACTCTGGAGATATAAAAAATTCTGTTCAATCCAGTTTAAAAGGAATAAGCATAGGTGAAAATGAAGCTAAAAAAACAAAAACTGAGCTTTTACAATTAAGCCTGATGTACGAAAATTTGGGGCATACCTATGGAATGCAACGAGAGTATGAAAAGGCTTTAGAGTTTTTATACAAAGCACAAAAAATAAACCACGAAATAGATAGCGAATTAGCAAGTGCACAAACGTTAAGTAATATTGCTAGCTTTCAGTTAGAAACCAAAGAATATGCAAAAGGACTAGAGAACATAGAAAAATCTATTCCTACTTTTAAGAAATTGGGCTATAAAGATTGGTTGGCATATGCCTTAAAAGTAAAAGGGCAATTATACGTTGAAGTAAATAAATATGAAGATGCATTGGATATATTTATGCAAGCGCTTACTTTACACGAAAAAATTGAAGACAAAAGAGAAAAAATATCATTACTAAACGGAATTGCTACTACCTATAATGGGATGCAGGAATATGATCTTGCCAAAATTTATGCTGAAGAAGGACTTAAATCTGCTAAAGAATTAAATTCTTTTGAAGATATTAAAGAATGTTCCAGAACCCTTTATAAAGTTTATAAAAGAAAGCTAGATTTTGAGAATGCATTATTTTATTACGAGCAATTTAAAAGTTACAATGACAGTATTTTTAACAATGAAAACACAAAGAGTATAGCTGCTCATGAAGCTCAAATGTCTTTCATTGCTATGGAAAATGAATTGAGATTAGACAATCAAAAACAGCATAATAAACAACGCCTCTTTATGTATCTCTCCACAGGCGGGGTAATTATTTTATTAACAGTACTTTTCTTTACCCAGAGAAGTAGAAAAGTAGAACGAAAATTAAATGGATTACTGGCAAATAAGAATCACGAACTCAAAAAGAGAGAACAAGAGCTTCAGAGTCTCAATGAAACTAAGAATAAATTCTTTTCTGTAATTGCACACGATTTACGGGCTCCTATAGCCTCTCTAAACTCGCTTATTGATTTATTAAAAGACAATCAGATATCGCCGAAAGATTTTATGCAATTTGCTCCTAAACTAAGCGAGCAGGTAAAAAGCGTCTCTTTTACATTAAATAATTTATTGGTATGGGGACAAGCACAGATGAAAGGTGCTATTTCCAATCCTGTAGAAAGTAAATTGGGGGCTTTTGCAAAAGATTCCAGTTCATTATTAAAAGGATTGGCACATAAAAAAGATATTACTATTAATAATAAAATACCTGATGAAGCTAAAGTTTTTGTGGACGAAGATCAGGTAAATATGGTCTTTAGAAACCTTATTAATAACGCTATTAAATTTACACCTACAAATGGTATTATAGAGGTTTTAGCAACAGAAAATGATAGTTTTTGGCAAGTAGAAGTCAGAGATAGTGGTGTTGGGATCTCTCAAGAAGAAATAGACAGCATCTTATCCAATAAAACACAATTCAACTCTACCTACGGAACCGATAATGAAAAAGGAACCGGATTAGGCCTTAATCTTTGTAAGGAAATGATTAAGAAGAATAAGGGCAAATTATGGATTGAATCTACAGTAAACAAAGGAACCAGCTTCTTTTTTACACTTCCTAAAATGAGTTAGTTTACGGTTTGTCGTTTTTAGTTTAGGGTTTAGGGTTTAGGGCAAACTAAAAATTCTCAAAAGAATACAAAATGAATACTTTGTACTAAATACTGCTTACTACACTATTATTTTAAATGTTAAGTGTTGAATTTTGAATGAAAACCTACCTACTGAACACCCTACAAAATAACGTAAGTTCGACATATGAATTATGAATACAAAAGAAAACTGACCTATTTAAAAAGTATTAAAAATCAAGGAAGCTGTATGGTATTATAGATAAAAAGCTGTCTGAGCGTAGCGAGTTCTTTTTATCTGTGGAGGGTGTTTCCGTAGATTTTCTCATACTTTTTTAATCAGTCTTGACTTTTTTGTTTCGTTTTTGTGTCAAGACAAAAATGAAAGAACTCTTAAAATGAAAATGTTGAATTATAAATGCAAAATTTTGAATGAAATTATACTGAATACTGAATACCATCTACTTAATACTATCTACTAAATACTTTGTACTATATACTGCACAGCTAATTCTTAATAACTCGACTACTTAAAATAGTACGTTCTTTGAGGAGGAGCGGAACCACAATAGAAAAGAAAACGATTCCGTTAAAACGCACCAACATAGATTCGAATATTAACGCGAGAAAAAGTGCTAAAAATACTGAGAACTCATTAAAGCTTCTACGGGTATGCAACGCTAGATTGGTAAAAATAACCATTAAAACAAACACTCCAATCAATCCTGTTTGCAACCAAGTTTCTAAAAACTGATTATGGGCATTATATCTATGTTTATAATTTTCTGTATACCCTAAGTCGTTATAGCCCTCTATCAAAACATCATGCGCATCTCCTACTCCATATCCAAATAAAGGAGCTACTTCAATAGTTTTTATGGCTGCCTTCCAAGACAACATTCTTTCTTTCCAAGAAATAGTAGGATTCACTTCAGCTATTTCATCTGGGAAGTTATTTATAGGATTCACTATTCTAGGATTACTTATAAAAATAAGGGTACTTAAACCAAGTACTAGAATTAATAAATACTTTTTGCTTTTATCTGCAACCTTAAGAATCAACAAAATCGACATAAAAAATAGCGTGATATAAGCTGCTTTGGAGGCCAATAAAAAAAGGTAGGCAAATAAAATAATAACTGTTAGAAACCGCCAAATAGTATTAAGTTCGTTTTTAAGGTAGTAGCTTAAAACTAATAAAATATACAAAGAAACATACCCTGGATTAATTAAACTCGAAAACTGTATATGCATAAAAAATTTCCAGCCTATAGCTAAACTCTTCCAAAATGACACATTTGAAGGCAAACTATTTGCTATTAAAAAAGCATCATAAATTACAATGGTAAGGTTTATAAAAAAGGAAATTACTAATCCATACAGTAAAAAGTTAAAGAGCTTTCGAACAGATAACGCATCTTCTTTTAAAAAGAGAAATATTATTGGAAAGAGTAATAAAGTTAACGATCGCTGGATAAGATGCCAACCATCTGAAGTATTCTGAGTATAAATCATACTCAGAACCAGTATTACAAAATATAAAGGAAAAAGTAATAATACCCGATTTTTAGAATCGTACTTTTTTTCACTTTTAAAAATATTAATACAACCACAAACAATGGCTACACTAATAAAAGGAGTAGGAATATTGATATCTATTGGAAGAAAGAAAAAAGCAATGTACAAGCTATTCCAAAATATACGTTGCAACAAGCTGCTATTTTCATCTTGATAAAATGCAGCTTTTATGTTTTTCATAATAAAACTTAATAGTGAATTTAATAGGCTTTATCTTCTCCCTGAAAGACATTTAGTACCGTTTGAATAATTATCTTAATATCTAAAGCAATTGTCCAGTTCTCTAGATAAAAGATATCAAATTTTACGCGATTAACAATATCAGAATCTGTTTCTATTTCTCCACGATACCCTCGCACTTGAGCCAACCCTGTAATTCCAGGTTTCACAAAATGCCTCACCATATATTTATCCACAAGCTTAGCATATTTACGAGTATGAAGTACCATATGAGGTCTCGGTCCTACTACCGACATCTGTCCAAAGAATACATTAAAAAATTGAGGCAGCTCATCTATACTTGTTTTACGTATAAAAGCTCCAACTTTAGTTATTCGCATATCTCCTTTTGTAGCCATCTTTTTATCAGAATCTTTATTTACTGCCATCGATCTGAACTTATAACATGGAAATTCACTTGAATTAATTCCATTTCTATATTGCTTAAAAAAGATAGGCCCTTTAGATTCTAAACGAATTAATATTGCCACCAATGGCGTTAACCATGACATTACAAAAACGATTACGAAGAGAGAAAACACAATGTCAAAAGCCCTTTTTAAATAATAATTAATAGAATTATCTAAAGGAATATCCCTTAAAGAAAGGATTGGTAAATAATCGTAATATTCAAATTTAAGACGTCTAGTAAAAATATTTTTATTGTCTGGTAAGAATTTAACAACCTTAAGATTATTGTCAGCAAAAGCAATGATCTCTTCTAGTTGGTTATTCTTCAATTCCGCAACCGAACAATAAATTTCATCTACATTATTTTCAATAATGTACTCAAAGCAATTTTGCAAGCTAAAACCATAGTCTTTAACTGAGAACTTTTGCTTAAAATCATACCCATATTCCAAACGTTTATTAAACACTTGGATTAACTGGTTCGTTTTTTTATTATCTCCAATAACTACCGTTGTTCTCCTATTTCCCCCTATTACTTCTCTATACTGCTGTAATAAATAATAGACAAGGATTTTAAAAAAAGAGACAGAGAGAAAACATAATACAAAATACTGCCCTAAGAGTAATCTGCTTATCATAGTTTCCTTAAAAAAACCTATAAACGCATAGAGGATTAAAAAGAAAAATATGAATTGCCGGAATAGCAATGAAAATATTAAAGGTAATTTTGTATAACGCTCCACCTCATAAAAATTATTTCTAACAGATATAATAACCCAACAAAAAATTAAATATCCAAAAAAAAGGATTGGATTATATAATTTAATTGGTAAATAATATGCTAAAAATAATAACATCCCTAAATCTAATATATAAGAAATAGGTCTTAAAAATCCGGAGTAGCGGCCTTGTTTTGTTAGGAGCATAGTTAATTTTTATATTTCAAATGTCAAATATAACTAAGCTTTTTATTTTTTCCTTCCAAAATAAACTTTATTGACTTTCAATAAAAAAATTACCCGTTAATGGACTTGCTACAAAAAGTTGGGCAATTTTTTAAAGCCCTTTGTTACACTTTATAAATTGATAAAATTCTTGTTCTATTTCATAAGGTGTTTTACACCCCAAAAAAGGCGCATTCAGAATTCAACTCAGTTATAGAATAATTAACGTGAGTTCGACGTAAGAAATAGGATTTTTAGTGTATAAAAAAAGCAGAAATTTAGTATATTTAAGTTCTTGAAATTCAAATATTTAACTAAAGTTCTGCTTATGATTTCTAATGATAAAGTTATAGAAATTTTCTGTCTTATTGATGATTTTTGCAAAGAAATGAACCAAATTATCGATCAAAATGTAATTGTACAGGATACGGGCAAGAAAAAACGCAACCGTAAATCTAAAATGTCGGATAGTGAGGTAATCACTATTATGATACTATTCCATCTAAAAGGTTGCCGTTGTTTGAAGCATTTTTACATCAATCATGTTACTCAATACATGAAGGACGATTTTCCCGAAACCGTATCTTACAACCGTTTTGTAGAACTGCAGAAAAAACATATCCTACCGATGACCATTTTTTTACAAACCTGTTGTTTGGGAAAATGTTCTGGTATTTCCTTTCTCGATTCTACTGTTATAAAAGCCTGCCACTATAAAAGAGAAAAACAAAATAAGGTATTCAAAGGAGTAGCTGCAAAAGGCAGAGGTACCATGGGATGGTTTTATGGCTTTAAGCTCCATATAGTAATTAATGAGCGGGGTGAAATTATCGATTTTCTGATAACACAAGGGAATGTGGATGATAGGCAACCATTAAAAGATAAAACATTCCACGATAAAGTCTTTGGAAAAATATTTGCAGACAGAGGTTATATAGGAAAAGACCTTTTTGAAAAATTATTCATTGATGGTATTCATCTAATCACAAAAATTAAGAAGAACATGAAGAACGCACTTGTGCATATTTATGATAAAATACTTCTTAGGAAAAGAGCTGTCGTGGAGAGTGTAAATGATATCCTGAAAAACCAATGCCAAATAGAACACACTAGACACCGAAGCTTCGATAACTTTATCTCAAACTTAGTATCTGGGTTAATTGCCTATTCTTTCTACCCTACTAAACCAAACATTAATATCGATAACTTACAAAGAATTGAATAAACCTTATATCGAACTCACGTTAATTAGATACAAAAGACCAAGATTTGATTGATTTCAAGTCTTGGTCTTTGTTTTTTTCTATAATTTTATGTGTGGGATCGTTTTTAGATACTGATTAAGCATAGCTATCCCCTAAAATTTCAAAAAAATTAAAATTTATGCTGCTATTTGTAGTTGCTTTTTTTGCATTCGCCTACCAATTTCTAGGGCATTTGCGGTATGTATCCCAAAGAATATCCAAAGTGTTTCGCTAGCTTCTGTTTTAGCCTTTATC
>Ga0208180_1001476_pt1 | contig 13850 bp, 2 predicted proteins | sample MalvireepMed_s16_FD_184241 | JGI IMG/M metagenome (GOLD analysis project Ga0208180, IMG submission 184241) | Marine viral communities from the Global Malaspina Expedition - Malaspina viral metaG DeepMed_s16 (SPAdes) (version 2) | ecosystem: Environmental > Aquatic > Marine > Oceanic | place...
ACTCTGAGTTCTATTACCAAGAGCAGGTTTTGATCCAAGTAACCTCATTGTAGTCAAACCGTTTAATACCAAAAACATATGCTCAGAGGTACCTGGAGTCCAGTTCTGTTGCATTCCAGCAATAGACTTCAAATTATTTATCTTGTTAGCAATCACTTCATTGCCCCATCTTAGTCTTCCCCATCCTGCTCGAGTGTTTGGATCACCAATAGCAACCTTCACCCTGTTTATCATATAGTTAACTTCTTCCTCTAATAAACCAGGGTTTATTTTTAACTTAGACATCTTGTCAACTGTTAGAACCAACTCAGCTATAAGATCGTTGCGTATAAGTGTTCTATAAGTGTTGTTAAGGTAGTCGTTAGTAACTCTATCATCTTTACGCCTTAAAGCATGATCTGAAAACTTCTTTCTATGTTTTGTATGTACAGCTTTTTGTAGGAAGACGAGTCTACTAATATATTCTTCAGATGAGTTTTCATCCAAACCTGCAAGAGATGTACCATATTCTTCCATCTCTTTTATATCAGCATCAAGAGCATCTATCTCATCCTCTGTCATTTCATCAGACAGCTGTAATTTTCTTTCATTCATCTCAGATATTGCTCCGTCTATAAAACTATCTAACTCCCTTCTATGAAATTTAACAGGAAAATAGTTCTCTCCTACTGGTGTAAAAAATGCATTTAAACTATGGATGGTACCGTCTTTACTAATAAATACACGGGACTCAGCACCTGCCATATTTGCCATAGCAGTTACCATTTCATCTATTACTTCTTTACTTAGGTTGCCGCTTGTCTTTAATGATCTCTTTAAATTTCTTATCAATGATGACATTGTCTTTTCTTCATTAGTTATTCTTGACTTCATATCAACTGATATTTTCTTAAAGACTGTTCTATATGTCAGTAGCTCTTCCCAAAGTGAACTATATCTAAGACCAGGATCAGCTCTTAATTCAGCAACTTCACTCATAATATTTGAGTTAGGCTGTCTGCTCATTCTTCTAAAACCACGCCACCTTTTATCAACTGAACCTTTTATAAACCTGTTCCTTTTTGTAAGTGTTGGAGAAAAAGACGCTTTGACTTCAGACTTATAAAATCCAGCCTTAAGTGCTTCTTTAAATTCCTTAGCATCATATCCAGTCTTTACAGTAGACCTTGGTTTAAGACCTGGCTTTTCAATCCTTGTAACATATGCATGGTACCTTTCACCAACGCTTTCTTCTCCTTGTTTTACCATAACATAAGAATAGGCAACCCCTTTGTGTGTGATAGTTCTTATATCTGGTGACTTTAGATTCTCTGCACCATAATATTTAAGCCTGTCAATCTTATTCATGACCTTTTTTCCATCATTGGACTTCATCCATTTACTCTTAGCAGATTTATTTGTTGGTATAGCCATTGGAACTATGTTTCTTACTTGTCCATGACCTAAGTCATTTAGTAACTCATCACGATATTTATCTATAAGAGCCATCCTAAGGCTTTCAGTCGTAACATTAATATTCTTCTTACTAACTTTAGTCCTAGCTCTATCAGGATCATCTTCATACATAATTGTGTAAGTATCAGCGTCCTCACCTATGATTATTACATTTTTGTTATCTCTATCTTTAAATCCATATAAACCATCCATAGATGAATTATTAACGGTAGCAGCTCCTGATATAATATGGGTTTTTATATTGTTAGTGACACCAGTCCTTACAGTCTCTAACTCAGCCTGATATTCAGCATAAGCCTGTCTTGTATTATCAGTAAGTCTAAGTGATGACCTTATAACTCTATCAACAAGCCCAAACCTGTCAGCCCTAGCAGCTACAAGTGAAGGAGGCATAAAAGCTTTTTCAAAACTGGTCAAACCTTTTGCCGTTCTGTTCAATCCTATAATCTTTTTAACATAATCATGAACAGACTTAGGTCTTCTCATATGCATTATAGTTTTTGGAGTGATTGGTATAATATACTTATCGTTTAACATATTATAAAAACTTCTTATCTTAATATGAGGATCAATATGAACACCTACTGACATACCTATCTCACCTCCCTCTAAAAGAAAGTCAACCATCATATCATGTAACCTTTTATGATAATCATAGTTAATCTTAGCTTCTTTCTCTTTTCTCTTAGTCTTCGCCTGTTTTATAGGAAGCTTAAATCGACTAGATGGTCCTATAAGTCCATTAACAGCAATTACAGTTTCATCTTCGTAAGCTTTTCTTTGCTGTTGTACAGCTCTGTCTAATGCTTCGTTACTACTTACACATGCTTTACCCACACATATCCTCCGATTTCTTTTTTGCTAATGCTAAAGCTTTCCCAAACTTAAATCCTTTATATGTCTCTCCTCTTGAATCTATTGGTTGTTTAAACTTTGAATTCATATCTTTCATCATCATTTCCCAGTGTAACTGTGCATATGTTTTCCACATTCCATTATGCATAAGGTTTAATGGGAGAAATCTTCTAACATCCACTCTTAAAGCTGGTTTTCCAGCCCTATCTCTTGTTGCCGTGCCTGATAAAAAATACAGCGTTGCATACATCTGAGAGTTATCTTCGAGTTTGTTCCAATCATCTATATAGTTATCAATAAGCTCACGAAGGGGCTTATGGTACTCAGGTTTAAGTCTAACAAATTTACCAGGTCTTGTCTTTTTTACATCCTTAAATATAGCTCTAAAGTCTTTATCTATTTTAGACATTAACCTAGTGCCACTTTCCATTTCAGCATTTGTAACACCTCGTTTAGCAGCTAAAGTAGACCATTGTTCCTCAAGTTTTTTCATAGCATTTACATGAGCAATCCTATATGTTGCTTCTGTATATGTGCCTGGCGATCCACCCCACTCAGCTACAAACTGGTCACCAGATTCGATAGAGTTAACCCTTTTATCATACTCTTTAGCAAGCATTGTAAGCAGTGTTTCGGTTGGTGTTGATTTATCGTTTACCGATACACTAGTAACCTCGAATCCTCTATACCAAGGAACCCATTCGGGATGATCAACGCTTGACCTTCCATTAAGATTGTTCATTAATAATGTATTTCTTTCAAGAGAGCTTGATTCTAGTAGATGATTTATCCTAATACTTTCAACTATATTCTGATCCATAGACGCTTTCTCACCACTAACTACACCTCTACGTGTAGGACTATAGTTAAACATCTGCCTTGCCGCTTTCAGTACATGTAACACGCCTTTACCAGATATTCTACCATTATCACTACGCTTAAACATTCTGCCTATAAGCATATTAAAGTTATACCCTATCTTAGAAAGTAATCCAAGTCCCACATCATCTACAGCAAGCTGAAGTAAGTTAGTCATTTCATGCTCGTGTGTAGTCCTTAGATATAATTTAGTCTTTATGTCAGGAATTTCATCTGCTGTTACTTCTTTAAACTTACCTTTTACAAGCGTTACAACTGAATCACCTTGTTCATTAAGTAAATTAAACTCAGGAATTTCATCTGCTGTTACTTCTTTAAACTTACCTTTTACAAGCGTTACAACTGAATCACCTTGTTCATTAAGTAAATTAAACAACTCAAACTCTTTTTCCATTAAAGATTCTTTGTCAAGAGGTGCATAATCCATTACAACAACCTCAGATGGAGAGACAGCCTCGAATGTTACATCTTTTAATTTGCCTTTATCACCCTTCATCTTGAGCTTAAACTCTTTATATGCAAGTATATTGCCAATTACCTTAGAGTTTGTTACTACTCCTTGTGAATTTGATGCAACAGTAATATCAGATACTGTCAATAGAAAGTCTTTATAAGTTGTCATCAATGTATGTTTCTTTTTAGTAAGAAATACATTTGTGTAAGCTGTTTTATCACGTGCCTTAAATGTATCTGTTTCCTGCCACTCAATGAATGCTTTTTCAACTTGGCTATTGTCAAACATTTCTAAACTAACACTATCACCATCATAGTCAGCTTGTATTTTAAATATATCTTCTTCACTCATAAATACTACCTCACCAATCTTACCATGACCAACTGTAAGCTCATTAATCTTACGCATTATAGTGACCGTTGACCCTGTGACTGGTTGACGTGAGAACTTAGCATATATAGGACGCCTTTTAAGTACCTCATTTATGGAATCAATCTGCTCTGACAAAGGTTTACCTTCAAACTCATCAATAGCAATCTGGACTCCTTCATCTTCAAATGTAGTAATTTGTGAAGCAGCGAGAACAATTTCACTTTCTATATATAATTCTTTAGCTCTGTCAAATACAACACTGTTGCTAGCACTAACACCTACAGTCCCTTTTATTCCACCTATTCTTGGTTTAAGTTTAAGATTGGTAGACATTCCATTCATTTGTCTTACTTTATTTAACCCATCATTAATGAATATATTATTCAAGTAAGATTCAGCTATTGACATAACATATGGTAAATGCAAACCAACACCTGTAGGTCCGAGTAGTTCCACAATCTCTTGAAGTTCTGTTGGAATTGCACCAGCTGTAACTGGTTTATAAATAGCATCCCTTAGAATCCTCGGGTTATCATGCATATTAAATAAATCTTCAATCCATACATCACCAACATTCTTATAATGAGCATTTAAAGCTGTCATAAATTTTTCATAGTCAGGATTGCCTGCAAGATCTGGGTCTAATGTGAGATCACCTTCAGCTACAGGATAAGCAGAGTTTTCTTTAGACTTTTCAGGAGTCACAAACAATACTTTGATATCTTGCTCACCGAGAGTATTTACTTTATAAAAACCATCTTCATCAGACAACCCACCATGTTCAGTATCCCTATCAAACTTACCTGCTAACATCTTAGCTTCTTCTATTGATCCTAAATGATGGAACTCTTCACCTGTAGCAGTCTCAACAAATACTGTTTCACCTCTACGAACCTTAACTTCAGCAAACTTCTCACCATCTCTAAAGAACTCCATACCTTCATAAGGAGTCATCTGCATCATCTTCAACCCTAAGTAATCTACTAAGTCATCACTTAAATGCCTAATCATTGTCTTAGCTTCATGCATCTTATTTTCATACAGGCCGGCTCTACGACCTATCACATTTGAAAGGTCTTTAAAGAATTGGCCTGAAGACATTAACCATCCATCAAATTTATATGTGCCTGCATAAGCTTTTAACGATATGTTCTTACCGTCAATCTTTAATGTGATTTCTTCAGGATCAAATAACATTATACCAGTATCACCAAGACCAAAAGGAATAGTTCCTTCAGCAAAGTCTATCCTTAGTCTATTAAAGTGTTCTCTAATGCCAACAGGTTTACCTTTTCTAAGTCTTAATAGATAGTTACTTCCTTTTATATTCTTCCACCACTCATGCTTACCGACTTGCTGTGAGTATATTTGATTATTAGTTAAGAAATAGCTTGATATTTCCTCAACCATCTTATCAGACTGAGGCTGAGTCATAAAACCTTTATCAACTTCACCATCTAAATAACTTCTAAATCCTTCTTCATCCATTCCAGTAAACTCATCAGAAACTTTACCCATAAAGATTGCACCGTCAGTGCTTCCTTTGACACCTGCAATAAACAACAAGTCATCACCTTCGTACTGATGGTCTTCAGCAAATATTTCATCCCATCGCCTTATATGTCCTCCATTTATTCTCATATTAGCAGGGAATACAAATTCACGAGGATGTTTATATTCTTTACCTAATTCTATAGCTTCCTGTTCGTCAGCCTTTACATATTTTTTATTAGCAACAACTTTTACAATATTATTATGAGGTAAATAAATAACTCTAGCTTTATTCTGTAATTCAACAAAGCTACTAGTCTTATAAGATGACCTCTTTCTACGATTATTTTCATTATTACCTAGTTCTTCTGATTCAGACACTGTAAACTTAAACTCATGTGGTTTCTGTCCAGCTGCTTTAGCCTCTTTAAAATCAGGACTTTCAGGATCAATTACAAATAAGTCGAGGTAAACTCTTTTACCAGTTGTGTCTCTGTCTAATTCTTTATCATATACTTTTATCCTTGAGTTAGACTTTACAAAGAACTGTATTAAATAATTCTTTTCTTGCCTTGTATATATTTTATCAATGTCAACCCCTACTCCATCTTTATCAAGTAAGTTTTCATTAGCCCATATCTTTAATTCTTCAAAGAAACTATTAAATCCAGCTTCTTTATTAATGACAGCTAAATATGCCATCTCTCCATGATGCTTTTTATTGATATACCTATCAAAAGATTCACTAAAATATGTATTGTAATGGATAAGTGATGATGCCCTGTAATCATACTCTTGTGACACACCTTCTTTAGAGCCGTCTTCACTAACTGGTTCTACATGAGATGCAGCCTCATCATATATATCATATTGTTCCGATTGAACCATAGCTGCTTTATCTAATGCTTCAACCATTGAACTGACCTCCTCAGCAGTCATCCCAGGAGTTAATCCTCTATAAAACTCTTCAAATATAATAGTCCTTAAATCTTTTGCAGTTAATTTCAGTGGAACAAACATCTTTTTAAGAGTCAACCAGAACCTTCTAAACCATGCTTTTACTTTAGCAGGTACAGTTGCTAAAGTTCTTTTTACATACATAGGACCTACAAACTGAGCTAAATATTCTTCGACTGCATCTTTATCATTACGAATATCTGGTCTTTTATGAAGACTTTTTACTTCGGGCAAATTCTTAAACCTTTGGACTGCTAACCTTATTATAGGGGCTGATCCCATTACTTTAAAATATGGATGGAAGAACTCGTGAGGAGGTGTAGAAACTTTTGCTCTTTCAGCTGACCACTCAACTGCTACACCAAAAGCTCTCCCAAGAAATTTTGGATCACCACCATAATACTCAAATGATTCTTTCAAACCTCTTTCAAGTGCCGCCCTAGGAATAACAAATGGTATTCTTTTTATAAGTCTTTTAGCTATCTTATCATATAATTTAGGGTCTTCAGCTATACTAGGCATAGCCTTCATAACTCTTTTTAGTAACGGCTCATCAAATTCAAACTTGATACCTCTTAAATTTTTTGTAGCTTCTCCACTTGTCTTTCTTTCTCCAGTAGGTTTAGCTATCTTAGGTACTTCAGGTTTAGTAGGTCTTGCTATGGCAGGTTCTAATACTTCAAACTCTATCTGAACATACTCACTAAGCTTTTTACCAGATGTCCAATTTTCTTTTACAGCAGCTTCATCATATCCTTCAAGCTTAGACCATCTCTCTGGACCTATAACTTTTGCAGGTACCCATTTCTGAGTTACTATTGCTTTAATTCTTTCTTTACGTCCCTTAGCATAGAACTCTATTATGGAACCAACTCCAAGTTTATTTAAACTATTATCTTTACGAGAAGTCGATCTTCTTTCACCAGCTAAGATTGCATCAAATGTTGTTTTAGACTTTACATCAGGTCTTGCTGGAAGTGCTGTTCCTTCACCATAAACAAAGTTCATAGGTAATGACTTTTCAACCTTTTTAACTACAGGTTTTTTAACTACTGGTACTTTCTTAGCCTTTACAGGTGGCTTAGTTACTGGAGGTGCAACAGTGGCAACTGCAACTTCTTTACTTATCTCAGCAATAAGACTAGCCCTCTCACCAGAAGTCATATCATCTATACGATCTTTACCTGTAACTCTTTTAGATAAAGCCATAAAGGCTGCATCATCATCCCATGCCATACCAACTGCTTCTGCTGCTTTATGAACATCTTCAGGGGTTACTTTAACTACTGCAGGTGCTTTTAATTTATCAACTAACTGATTCTTAATATCTTTTAATCGAGCAAGTCTCTTTTCAATACTATCCCCTCTCTGCCAAAAACCTTTCCTCGGAATATATTCAGTTGGGTTCTTCTCTATTAAAGGAATAAGAGTATCAAGTCTTGATATTTCTTTTTGAATCTCAGCATTACTACCATATTTAAGTGTTAATCTTGATTGTTTTGCATTATAAACAATATTAGATGGCTCTTCATCTAGCTTTCTCCTATTTTGCATATAAGCTTTTACATCAGTCAAAGCCTTTACAACTGGAGGAGCTTTGATAGGAGTTACAGGTGGTGCTACTGGAGGCTTAACTATGGGTTTTTCTACTTCCAGTTCTTCAAGTACCAGCTTTGCATAATCATCATGAGATTTCTTGTGCGAAGCTATCGCATCTTTACTCAGGCCCATCTCCTTTAGAGTTTTTTCCTTCTCAGCCCACTCTTTTTCTAACTTTAATTCCTCTTGTTTAAATTCTTTAGCAGTAAGTTTTTTGAACCCCTGACTAACTACAACTTCAGCTTGTTGAACTAATTTCCCATCCTTCATTATCTGAGGTTTTATTACTTGACTAATAATACTTTCGCCCTGTTTTAATGTATCATCTGGTTCAAATCGAACTACTTTTAAAGTTTTGCCAACACTATAAGATTGTCCTTTAAGGTCTGATATCTCATAACCTTGATTCTTTAATTCTTCTTCAATAGGATTTACAATAGATTCTATATCAGAAGTATCAGATTCATCACGAGCCATCCTATTTTTAATGACTTGAAGAGCACTTAATTTTTTTAATGGATCATCAGTCTTTTCAATAACAGCTAAATTTTTATCATAAACCTTTTTAGCATGACCTTTATCTGCTGCCATCTTAGCTATTTGAGCAGGAGTAGGTTCGGTGGGAATAGGAGGCTCAGTAGGTATAGGAGGTTCCTCACGTATAGGAGGAGCTTCAGTTATTGGAGGAGCTTCAATTATTGGAGGTCCTTTAGGTATAATAGGTTCTTTAGGTATAGTAGGCTTTTTAGATATTGGAGGAGCTTTCTTAGTTATGGGAGCTACAGCTGGAGGAGGCATTTTATATACATCCTTAGGTAGACCAAACTTAGCCATATCTTCTCTTAGAGAAGGTGCCATCTTAGATGGATCAAACTTAGTCTTCGCTGATATTACAGGTTCTTCAAGACCTATTCTTTTCGCAGTAGTAACTCTTTTACCACCTTGTGCAAATGCTTGTAAATACTTTAACGCATCTTCCCTAGTATCAACCTTAGACTTAGGATTCTCCTTCTTAATGTGACCAAGTACTTTATCAAGTAAGCTGGACTTATCAGCATCGTCCATCTTATTAATTTCTTTTACTGCTTTAACTCCCTCAACGCTTTGCAATAATCCATATAGTTTATCAACTGAAGTCGGAGCATCTTGTTGTTCATATATAGTAGCTTCAAGTGCAGTAGCTCCTTCACCTGGGGCAGGTGGAGCTAATTGTTCCTTTCTTATATCAGACATCCTTATTAAATAATCCTGCATTGGATCATCACTATAGACTTCTTCAGGCTCTATGCCAATATCCTCCTCTTTTTCTTCAAGTTCAATTATCCGTTTTTCTAACTTTTCAGCCTTCTTTACAGCTCTTTTCTTAACCTGAGTAACAACATCAGCCGCGGTTCCCATTGCCCCACCTAATAAACCACCAGCATAGAAGCTAGTAGCTGCTTCTGAAGGGTCGTATATTTCCGTATACCTATCTAAATAAGTCTCACCTACATCTTGATATCCAGCTTGTAAACTTACTTGATATAGATACTGAGATAATTCTTGCATTGATTCAGTAAGAGAACCTTCAACAAAAGCTGGAACCTTACCCATAGCTTTGCCAAATGATGATTTCATATTTCTATATTTAATAACAGATTTTTTATTAACACGATCATAAAACATTTTACCAAGCATATCTCTTATAGGTTTCTTAGTCGTCATTCCCATACGTTTAATCATTCTGCCTGGTGCCCATCCCTCCATCCACGCGCTTCCTATACCATATGCTATAGCTGAATGAGAAGCTGTATGTCTAGCTTCATCTAAATCCAATCCATTTTGAATTGCATAATCAATAGCTTGGTTAAACTCATCTGATCCTTCCATCATACCCATAGCAGTACGACCTACTGCTAATCCAGTAGTAGGGCTTTTTGTAATAAGTCCAGTTGCAACACCAGCTGTTAAGGCTGGAATAAATGATCCTAAACCTCTACCAATATTCCATCCAATAACATCAAGCTGAAGACCTCTATCAAATATATCCATAAATTCACGTAAGTCTTTTGTTCTTGACCACTTATAAAAAGCAAGTGTTTTTGCATCTAATAACGATACATTTTCAAGGTCCTCACGAGCTTCTTCTATCATCCTATCAGAAGCTTTCTTCCACTTAGCTTGACCCGGGGTTAACGCTGACTCTGGATATGGATCAAGTTCTTTCCACTCAGGATGTTTATCAAGCCAATCATCTACAATAGATAATTCACTTTTCCATAATCCTAAGATTCTTTCGTCAGGAGGCTTTTGGCTTTGCTCAGCTGCCTCAATCTTTGTCCTCAACTTGTCAGCTCTCAGCATTTTAGAATGTGCTTTTATCTCATATTGTTTTCTTTCTTGAGGAGTATCTTTAGGCATTGTAGCTGTATGCATAGCACCTATTAAGAAAGGTTCAATGTCTATACGCTTCATAGCCTCCCACATACCTGTAACAACAGCAAATGACTTATCAGCAGGTCCTTTAGCCTCGACTGTTGCTATAAGTAAGTCTTGGAGTCCTTCTCTTTGTTCCCTATTTGGCATCCCAAAATCAGGAGAAGACAAGATTAACATAGATACATCATCATCGCTAATATCAATATCCTCTTCACCTAAGTATAAATTTATATGTTTAAGCTGATCGTCAATTTCAAGTTTTTCAACAACATTTAATGAGGTGTCTTTTAATCGTTCTTGTAAACTTGAACGTTGTTGTTCGAGTGATGTGACTTGCTCTCTAGCGAAACCCCAGAGCTCAGGGTTTTTGTTTTTTATTATATCAGTGAGTTGGTATAATCGTAATGAATGTTCAGTAGGTACAATTTGAGTTTGAGGTACAGGCATTATAAAATCCTGTTACCAGTTAGTATTTAAAAGGAACAACGCCGGTTCCACCGGTTCCAACCTGTACATCCATAAAATTATATAATTGGCTAACAGGTACATCATAAAAATGTCTTTGCCTTAGATTCTTTAGTTTTATATATGTTCTGGCTGCTCCAGACATAAATCTAGCTGCATTCCTTTCCTTTACATCAATCCATGGTCTTCCAGGCTCCCCTTTAAATCCTTTAGATATAGTCTCAATATTCTCAGCACTTGCCGCATATGTTGCCAATATATCCATATAAGGTTCTTTTTCTTCCATCAATGTTCTTCTACCATAAGCTTCTAATACATCTTTAAGAGTACTACCTTCATCAAGAGCAAGAGATTTAGCTTCTCTCTCAGTTATAGAAATCTTTTTAAGAGCGTCAATGTTCCATAATCCATGACCAGAAGCAAAATCTAATGTAGTACTAAGCAATTCAGATGAACTCTCAATATTAGTATTAAGAATCTCAAGACCACCAGGACCAGCTAATCTTCTAGCAGTCGGTAATTCAACATTATATTTTGCGACAGCCTTCTTAAGGCCTCTAGGCATTGGAGGTTCATCAGCTTCTTCAATCCCAACCCCTAAGAATTTTTGAGAACCAGCCCATTCTGTTTCAACTGCTGCTATTGAAGCTCCATACTCGTCAAGTTCTTGCCTAGCCGTGGATATTGCACTTGCCTTCTTAGTATATTTAGCTTCAGATACTCCAACAGCAGCTAAACTACTAATACTCTTTACAGCATCATCCAATAACCCAGTATCAGCATAATTCTTAGCTTGTTGCAATAATCCCTGTTGTATACCTGTTAAGTAATCAGGTTGACTAGCATCAGATTGGAACTGTATCCCTTCCTTCTCCTCTTTATCGTAAAAATTTATCATGTTATAGACATTTCTTGTCTTTACAAGCTCATCTATCTTAGCTTCCCAGTCACCCCTCATAGCAGTGCCTAAATAATGAGCATTAGAATTAATAAAGTTTTTACCATAATTTATAAGTTCAGTAACTGCTCCTTCGTTATATATACCACCTTTAGCTCTATCTTCATGTAACTGATATACATCATCAGACAGAGTATTAAAACTATCAATGGCTAACCTTCTACCTTCTGATAGTTCTTTTGTTTCTTCAAGACCTCCTTTTAATTTAGTTAAAGACGCTAGTACAAGGTTATTACCTTTGTGAGCTGCTGACATCTTAGCTATCTCATCTATTGATACATCAATATCAGCAATACTATCCATAAAATTAACAGAACCAGCTATTTCTGCACCTTGAGCTATAGCAAGTGTATTATATTCTTGTTCTTCACGTAACTCTTGAGCTCTCCTATATGTACGGTTTGACTGCGCTATCCTTGATAGCGACATTACTTCATCCCCAAATATAGGCTTTGGATCAGCAGCCGCTAATATTGCTTTTACATTTACTGGCATTATTTCACTATTATATGGTATCTAATCGTTGCATGTCGACATCAATCATATCATAATATACAGCAAGCATTCCATTTTTCAATGTTACTGCATTAGGATTGATTTTTAAAACATCTTGTGCCATTACACCAGAATACTTAGTATCTCCATCTTTATATTTAAAAGAGTATACTTTGTGTCCTTCATTAGATTTGTGTAAATATTTTATATCTTTTTTCATTCTTCTATCAGACATAAATGATGCAGCCATTGACGCAGCTCCCATCATTCCTTGCATCCCACCACTAAGAGCTGATGCCCAAGGATTAACAGCTGCCTTTGCTCCTCTTAATGATGCTAATTGCTCAACCACTCCTCCATATTGAGTTAAGCTTTGAGCTCCCATTTGTTCATATGGTAAAGCCATCTGCGATAACTGAAGTTCCATACCTGGCATGGCAGCTTGTGCTCCTCTTCTTGATTGTCGAGCCATAGCTCTCATCATAGAAGGTGAAGTTATTCCAGAAGCTATCATGCGTTGTGATTCTTGACCTGCTGATTCAGCAGCCTGTGACATTAACTGACCTCCCATATACCTTGAGTACCTACCTCCAGGCCTATAAGCTTCAGCAAGTCCAAGCTGACGTTCGTGAGCTTCCATAAACTTACCTTTTAATGGATCGAGTTCACCTATAGCTGCCCCTAAACCTTTTTTCTGTGATCCAGCCTGCATAAATCCTGTTATACCTCCTAATAAAGCACCAGCACCCAAAGCTTTAGTAGTGGATGACATACCTTTCCACAACGCTGACAAACCTCCTTTTCCAGCTACATCAGCTGCAACTTTAGGAGCTGCAATCTTTGATGTTTCCGCCATTGTTTTTTTACCAAATCCTTCGGATATATTTCTATAAGCACCTGAGAATTGGTTAAGATCAGGCCAAGCTGCGGATGTAGATGTAGATAAAACATTTCCAGTTATATTAGATTGGCCTATTGTTGAACCTACAGCAGGAGCAGTTCCAGCTCCGCCTCCCAAAATACTAGGGGCTGTGGTTTCGGTCGTCCCAGGTCCAGCGGCGAACTGACCAAGACCTGGTTGTAAAGTAGGTAAATTACCTCCAAGATTAGCCATTCTTTCATATACGCTAGGTTGATTTCCAAAACCTCTAATATCATAAGCTGATTGAGGATTTCCTCTTATACCACCTATATTCCCAAACGAACCTTGATATGATCCTAATCCAATAGAGCTTCCTAAATTAGGTTTCTGAATTGGTGCCCCTCCGCCACCATATCCTGCTCCAGTATAATTATACGTATCACTACCTTGGCCGAACATACCACCTTGGTTGAACATATTACCTTGGCCAAATCCCATCCATGGGGGTTGATCCCAACCTTGGCATTCAGCTACTTCGCCATCATGTTCATAACTATCACAGTATATTTCTTCATACTGCTTAGATTTAG
>Ga0208180_1001482_pt1 | contig 13801 bp, 20 predicted proteins | sample MalvireepMed_s16_FD_184241 | JGI IMG/M metagenome (GOLD analysis project Ga0208180, IMG submission 184241) | Marine viral communities from the Global Malaspina Expedition - Malaspina viral metaG DeepMed_s16 (SPAdes) (version 2) | ecosystem: Environmental > Aquatic > Marine > Oceanic | place...
TCTCTCAACCTACGAGGGTCAATTCATCGGAGAATATCCAACCACCGATGTTGCGCTGGACATATCAGCGAGCCGGATGGAGTCTGAACAGTTCTGGCCTAATATTTGGTGGGTTTCAGATCACGGCAACCTGTGGCAAATCGACATCGACGGGAACGTAATTCGGTGATGGTAGTTCTGAGTTACTTTGAAACGCGCTCTAATTAGTTCTTAGTTATGAGGATGAACCAATGAAACCCGACAACATAGACGAGGCCTTGATTCAAGCTCGCCGAAACGAACATGATACTGGCAACCGATGGTATGTCGCCAGGTGCTACGATGGGTCGTGGACGTTGACTGAAACCATGCCATTCCTTGGCGAGTGGTACGACAGCGACGGTCACCGGCATGGCTGATACAACCCGTCAAGATTTCGGGTACCGTTTCAACGGCTCTAATTAGTTCCCAACGTATAGAGGATGAACCATGGCAAACACATTCACAACCGACCTCCTAAGCATGGCGATCACAAGCCGCTTCGCCTATGCCCACTCCAGCCAGACGGGCGTGCCATGTCCGATCACTAACATCGCGACCATGGGCGACGATCTCAAGTTCACCATCGACTTCAGGTGGCAGGAGCGAGACCTGCCCTACTCGGACTATTTTATCCGCATCCATATCGAGTTCAAGCCCGACGGCTGGTATCGCATCCTCAATGCCGAGGGCTACGGCGACCTAAGCGATTGGGTTGAGAACTCAAAGTATTCCTCGTTTGGCTGGCGGGGCAAAGACTCCCTATTCACCGACGAACTGGCTGACATGTGCATCTGGGACTTCCTCGAAGCGCATTCTGCTCAGGTACTCGACGAAGCCTGACCATCCCCACCCGCCAGCCGAAAGGCTTGTGGGTGGCTTCACCACAGCAGCCCAGTAGGGCAGAATCGAGACCACCATGAAAGCCTCCGAATCCGATCCCAGCAGCACCACCATAGGCCTGTTCAAGACCATCGACCAGCATCGCGGACAACTGCGCGCATGGGTCCAGATCGATGGACAATACGATCAGTTGGTTGGCATCAAATCGGTCGCCATCAACGGTAACACTGTTCAGATGGAGATTGATATGGCCGATGTCGCCGCCTTCGGAGAGGATCCAGTCGGACCCACGTTCGACCAGATGCGCGAAGCAGTCCGCGGAAACCTCCGCGAAGACATCACCGTTGACGATTACCTCGGCGGCGCGTATTCGCCCCGACCCGGATTCGGGCCGTGCGACGACTTTGACCAAGACCGCCGCCATGAGATTGTCGGTCGCTTGTCATCAACCGGAAATCCCATCGTTTGCGAGATCGAAGGAGGCATACAGTGAAACTCATCCCCCTCGACCCCGCTATGATCTTCACCGCCCTTCTCGCCGGTGCTGTGTTAGTTCCGACCTGCTACCTTGCTGGCCTGGGGATCACCCTTCCCTTGATGGCGTTGTCGAGTTCGGTGGGGATGTTAGTTCTGAGTTACTTTGAAACGCGCTCTAATTAGTTCTTAGTTCTTAGTTATGAGGATGAACCAATGGACATTCAAGGACTCAGAGAATTACGAAGTTATGGCGGGTGTGTCATTGCGAGCAGTTGGACCACCGGATCAGGAAAACATACCAACATCAAAACTATTCCACCGTGCTGTAAACGCATTGAGAGGTGGGAGCGTTCCAAGTATCCAAAGCGGATCCAGGATGTGTTTGAGCAGAACCCACAAGCAAAAGCGGTAGTTGCAATTGTGGATATGTGGAGAGCAAAACAGTTCTTGAAGGGGGACGAGAAAGATGAGGATGAGGAGTATGAACGGGGAATAGAGCGTATACTGGAAAGTGACCGGGACGTTCCCGGTTCTTAGTTAGTCGTTAGTTAGTTCTTAGTTAGTTCCAATCAATAGAGGATGAACCTATGTCCATTACAAAGCAAACAATCCATCTGATGCAGGATGATCGAACCGAGTATGAATTCCGCACCCACACATGCTTCATCAAGGGGCGCGATACATTCTTGAGTGGCTGGGGCGGTGCCGAGGGTGGAACGTCATACGCCGTATGGTGCTGCCGCCCAGAACACCTCGACACCGTGTTTGCCTGGGTCAAGGGCCGAAGCGACATGGTTGGAGTTACCACCGCCTTTGACCCTGATTCCTACCAACTCAATAGAGGGGACCGCCTCCATATCTATGTTGTGGGTAGCGGTCACCCTTCACTCGCAGTAGGAGGTGCAGCGTGAACAAAGAAACCGAGATTGAACGAAAGCCGGTTCATTTCATAACAATGGTGCAGTATTGTAAAACACCTGATGAGGATTGGGATGGATTTTCTGATGAAACCGGGTATGACGGGGAGATTCTGTGGGTCAAGTGCCTCGTGAATCAAAAACCACCACCCGAGTATCTTCTGAAGGACAACGGGTTACCATACACAGACGAGGAGTGGCCTCCGTATGATCCTGATAATAAGGAAACTTGGCATTCGGAGTGGCCCGGAACTGAATTAGCTATCTACGTCCACGACGGTGAAATTGTTGTTGAACACAAAATAGATAATATGGATAGTATCAACGCAGGGAAGCACCTGGGTTGTGCGGTGTTCCCTCTTCGGAAGAACGTAGGTGCAGCATAAACCCCACTGACTTGCTACAATGCCCACCACATTAGTCATCATCCTCGCACCCCTCCTTGGTTAGTTCCTTGGGGGGGTGCTTACTTGTAGAATAAGATGATGTTAGTTGACCCAGATAACCGAAATGACAATTGGAGGATGGACCATGAGTATCAAACAACGAAGATCGAGTTATGAAGCTTCTGTTACGAACAGCGGTATTCGCTACCGGAGATCATTCAAAGAGAGACTTCAAGCACAGATATGGGAGGCTCAAGCGAGGGCTGACTTGATTGCGGGGCGCACTCCAGAGGTTTCCAAACACTCAGTGCATCGCAGTCTGCCTCGGACTCTTCAAGAACTTGCGGACTACACCTACAACACGGTCTGGTCGGGTGCTCGGAGTGAAGAAACATCCCTGATAAACGCCAATTTAGTTGTTGCGACCGTCAGTCCTGGGACACTCATCAACGATATCGACAAGGCGACCATTGATCTCGCGGTTTCTGAGTGGAAGAAACTCGGTAACTCCAACGCAACTTGTAACCGGAAACTGAGTTCCATAAGTAAGATGCTGACGGTCGCGGTGGAACTGGGGATCTTGGATCGCCTGCCTCCCATCAAGAGATTACGGGAATCTCCGGGTCGTATTCGGTGGTACACGGATGATGAGCAGGATCTAATTATGGATATGTTTCACCGCCTCGGTTACCCGGAGCATGGTGAGATCGTTCGGGTGCTGCTTGACACTGGTATGCGATGTGGGGAGTTGTTCAACCTGAAGTGGGAAGACATCCAAGGGAAACTTATCGTATTGAATGAGACAAAGAACTTTTCTCCGAGGTCTATCCCGATGACCCAAGCCACGATACGAATCATTACAAATCAAACCTGTGAGGTTGGCCCCTTCAAATGGACGGATGCTCGCCAAACCAGAGGGATCTGGAATAAGGTTCGGCATCAACTCGGGTGGTCGGATGATCCCGGTGCTACCTTGCATGCGTGTCGGCACACATTCATCAGTAACTTAGTTCAAGAAGGTGTCCACATTGCGGGGGTTCAGAAACTTGCAGGTCACAAGACAATTCAGATGACCTTGAGGTACACCCACCTTTCCCCTCACGATCTGGAGTCTGCAATCGAGAAACTTGAGAACCGACGAAGCAACTGTGGTACGATTCGTACTCACGGATGAACTAACCCTCCAAGTTGGGATACGCACGGATGCGTCAAAGTGATCTAGAGCGTGAGATGATTTCGTTGGGGAAAGACCGATACTGGAGCAAGGTCGCCAGAACCAGAGAGAAGGAAGTGGAGACCTATGCTCCAGCCGCTAAGAGACTCCTCGGAGAATCAATCGAATCCCTCGCGGATGAGATCAAGCGGTGGACTCGTAATTCGGAGTCTGGTCCTGGTCGCAAGCACCGGGTACTTCCATACTTCAGTTTGATCCCTACGAATGTGATGGCTGCGTTGACCGCCAGGACTGTACTGGATGGTATCTCTCAGCAGCGAACACTTACCTCGATTGCTATGAAACTGGGGCAGTACCTTGAGGATGACCATCGGGCTCGCACCTTGAAGGAGAAGGAACCGAACCTCTACCGCGATCTCTTTGAACGGACCAAGAAGAACACCTCGTACGATACGAAGCGGAGACTTTGGTACAAGACTGCAAAGGCGAATGATATCTTCCTCCCAAGGTGGGGTGGTAAGGATCGGTGTGCGGTTGGGTTAGTCTTAGTTGAGTTGATGCGTACCGCAACTGGTTTGATTGAGATTGAGACGGTGACCAACATCTTCTCTCGCTCAGTCACGTTAGTCCGCGCCACCGAGTCGTTGCTTTACTGGTTGAAGGAAGCCCACGCATTCCATGAGATACTTACCCCGGTTTATATGCCGATGGTTGTTGAACCGATGCCGTGGAAGAATATGTGGCAAGGTGGGTATCTCAGTGATGAGGTTCGCCGTCGCCCACTTGTGAAGACCTATGATAAATCATACCTGGAAGAACTTGACAACACCCACATGCCTGAGTTCTACAGCGCGATCAATTCACTGCAAAAAACTAAATGGGAAATCAACGACGATGTTCTTCAGTGCATGCTGTATTCATATGAGAACAACACTGGGGTTGGTGGTCTACCGGCGAACAAAGATCTAGAGATACCGACGCGGCCCTCTGATAAAGATTGGATGGACGAAGAAATCCAGAAGCAGTGGCGTCGAGCTGCGAAAGAGACTCACCATTTAAACGCGCAGGATCGTAGTAAAAGATTACACCTCACAAAAGTTTTGTTCCTTGCGCAGAAGTTTCGTAATGAAACCTTGTCACAGGTGATGAATGCAGATTTTCGTGGGCGACTCTATCCCGCAAACATCTATATCAACAGTCACGGTCCTGACTGGGGCCGGTCAGTGCTTCGTTTCGCAAAGGGTGACGCTATCACCTGCCAGAATGATGCGAACTACCTGGGGGTACACCTCGCAAACTGCTGGGGTCTAGACAAGACACCCATCGAGGAGCGTTTGAACTGGGTGTGGGGTAACGAGGATCTTTTCAAAGCCATACATCAAGATCCGTTGGGGACTACAACTGAGTGGTCAAAGTCGGATGAACCGTGGGGGTTCCTGGCTGCTGCAATGGATATGGGTGAGTTCTTGCGGGTTGGTTATGGTCATATCAGCAAGATCCCCTGCGGACAAGACGCCAGTAATCAGGGTCACCAGATCTATGCGATGTTGCTGCGTGATCCGGTTGGTGCAAAGTACACCAATGTTCTACCCTCGGATAAACCATACGATCTCTACCAAAAGGTCGCAGATATTGTCATCGAGAAGCTCACGGCCTCAGAGGATCCCTTTGCACCTACTTGGTTGGCGTTTGGGATTGATCGAAAGACGGTAAAAAGACAGTGTATGACGCTTACTTATGGGGCGACCCAGCACTCCTGTAAAGAGTATACCGCTCAGTGGTACTTCGATCTCACTCGGAGCGGGAAGCGACCCAAAGTGTTCAAGGATCACCCATTCAAGGCGTGCATCTTCCTGAGTATTTTGATCTATGATTCCATCGGGGAAGCCGTTCAGTCTGCAATCGCAGGAATGGACTGGCTTCGGGAAGTAGCGGGGATCTGCATGGAGCATGACGTTATCCCCATGTGGTCAACACCCACTGGCTACATCGTGAAGCAACTGTATGAGAAGCAAGCCTCGATGGAGGTGAAGACCAGTATCGGTCAGAAGATCCGCCGTCACCGCTTGAGGTTCGGCAAGGGAGAACTTTCACCCTTCCGTCATAAGAACGCCCTTCCGGCTAATATGGTTCATTCCTTAGATGCTGCTTTGATGATGAAAACCACCAACCTGGCGGTACTTAACGGAGTCTCGCAGTTCTCCATGATCCACGATTCCTACGCAACGACTGCGGCCCAATCTGGAATGTTATCTTCATGTCTTCGACGGGCTTCGGTCGATATGTTTTCGGAGGATCTCATGGAAAATTTTGCGAAGCAGATCACGCACCTGCTCCCAACAAATATAGAGTTACCACCAATCCCCTATGTAGGGGGTTTGGAGATCGAGTCGTTGCTCGATTCGCAGTATTATTTCGCTTGAACCTCTGGAGAACCCGATGCCGAAGAAGAAGCACATGAAACTCATTACTCCCAAGGGTACTGCGATCTATCCGCGGATTAATGAACCCAATCGAAAGTTTGATCCGATAGGTGTTTACTCTGTGAACCTGCGTATGACTGGGGAAGATGCTGCGGAGTTCATTACCACGATCACCCAGGTCCGCGACGAGTACCACGCCGACCAGACCAAGGAACTGAAGAAGAAGCTGAAGAAGGCTGATCTTCCTGTTATGGAGGTTGTGGATGATCAGGGTGAGGACACCGGCGAGGTGGATCTGAAAATCAAACTCAAGGCTGGGTATGAGTATGATGGGAAAACCATAACTCAGCGACCCATCTTGGTTGATTCCAAACGTACACCAATGAACAACGATATCCGCATCGGATCAGGTACAACGATGCGGTGCGGTGTTGAGGTTGCGCCGTGGTACATGCCAACCAACGGGGTTGGTGTCTCACTGAGGTTGCGGGTCGTTCAGATCATCGACCTCGTTGAGTTCGGTGGCGGCGGCGTGGAGGCATATGACTTCAAAGATGAAGAGGGCTTTGAAACCGTCTCCGCAAATCTCAGCGAAGATTCCATCACGGACAACCCCCTTGAAGGAATGATGTGAAAACATTGTTCCTCATCATCCCGGTGACTCCCGTGCCTGCCTCCAGACCGCGTGTAACGAGGTGGGGGACGTTTTATGGTTCTAATTATAAGAAGTTCCGCAAGGATGCGAAGGCCGCTTTGGATGGAGTCTACTCTGGTGAACCGATCTCCGGGAGTCTTGAGGTTTCTCTGTGGTTCTACTGCAAGAAACCCAAGACTACCCGGAGGACGGAACCGCGGGGTGATGTTGACAACTACGTCAAAGCAATTCTGGATTCTTGTAACGACAAGATCTGGGAAGATGACGATCAGATCTTGAGATTAACTGCACGAAAAAGATGGGCGGATGACTTTGGACCACGAATCGAACTCATCGTTTCTCCAACATGAGCCATGCCCCGACTGCGGATCGAGGAACAACCTCGCGCGTTATGACGATGGGCATGGGTTCTGCTTTGGATGTGGTCGCTGGGAGCCTGGAGCTAACCAACACGGTTCAGAGTACCAAGAGGATAACACGGTGCGATCAGAGTTTATTCAATCAGAGCCCCGCTTCATAAAAAGCCGCGGTCTTTCCGAGGAGACCTGTAAGAAGTTTGGGTATGGCATCGGGGAGTACAACGGAACCCTGTGTCATGTTGCGAACTACCGAGGTTCTGATGGAAAGATTGTCGCGCAGAAGATCCGGCTCCCTAACAAAGACTTCCGGATGCTTGGGAAAGCAACAGAGTTGTATTGCGAGCATCTCTGGAGGGATGGTGGGAAGTTCATAACTGTCACCGAGGGAGAGATAGACGCTCTCAGTATCTCCCAAGCCTTTGGTAACAAGTGGCCTGTTGTAAGTATTCCCCATGGTGCAAAGGGAGCCGCAAAGTCCATCACCAGAAGCATCGAGTTTCTTGAGAAGTTTGATCACGTTCACTTCTGTTTTGATCAAGACGAGCCGGGAAGGGCTGCCGCTACAGAGTGTTCTTTGTTGCTGTCACCAGGAAAGGCGAAGATCGTCACTCTCCCTTGTAAAGATGCCAACGAGTGTCTGATCGAGGGAAAAGTAAAAGAGATGATCAACGCAGTCTATGGTGCCAAGACCTACAGGCCCGATGGCGTCATCATTGGTGAGGATCTGTGGGAACGAGTTATCACGGATCGACTGGTGGAATCGGTTCCGTATCCTTGGAGTGGTCTCAATGATCTTGCGCATGGGATCCGACAAGGCGAACTTGTTACACTCTGTAGCGGTACGGGGGTCGGGAAGTCTTCGGTGTGCCGGGAGCTTGCATACTGGCTGATGGGTTTCGGGAAAAAGGTGGGATACATCGCCCTTGAGGAATCCGTTGAGAAAACGGTGCGAGCCCTGATGGGGATTTATCTGGACTGCCCACAACATTACTGGGATTTTCCCGAAGAAAAATTAAAGGAAGCGTTCGATGCGTCCATCGGGACTGATCGGATCGTTCTTTATGACCACTTCGGATCTATGGCTTGGGAGAATCTAGTTTCAAAGATCCGATACATGGTTCTTCATCTTGGTGCGACACACATATTCCTTGATCATCTCAGCATCATCGTCTCAGGGATGGGTGATGGGGATGAAAGACGCATGATTGATCATGCGATGACACGGCTTCGGTCGATCACAGCCGAACTGGGGATTGCTTTGATCCTGGTTTCCCATTTACGAAGACCGGAAGGACGCGGCCATGAAGAGGGTGCTCAAACATCACTTGCCCAACTACGCGGTTCTCATGCTATTGGTCAGCTCTCTGACATTGTTATTGGGTTGGAGCGGAACCAACAAGACGAAGACGAACCCAACGTCACCACAATCCGAGTCCTTAAGAATAGATTTTCAGGCGAAACAGGAGTTGCCAGTCGTGTCAAATACAATAGAGAAACCGGGCGACTCACTGAATGGGACCGTTCAGACGTTGCTGAAGATTTATCCGAGATCCCTTTTTAACGCGATCCGCGAAGTGGAAACGGGTGGGCATCCAGACCCGAACAACGCGGAAGGTGATGGTGGGAAGTCCTTGGGAGCGTACCAGATCAGTCATGCTTATTGGTACGACGCATTAGAGAAACACCCAGCGATTGGGGGAACCTACGAGGATGTTCGTAACCCGTTTTACGCAGAGTGGGTGATGCTTGCGTACTGGGATCGCTTCGCACCTGATGAGACTTACGAGACTCTATCCCGTATTCACAACGGCGGACCAATGGGGTACATCCGTAGATCCACAAACAACTACTGGAAGAAGGTTCAGCGATGTCTGCCATGACCTACAAGAAACTCGCTGCTCATCTTGAAGATGTGACGGGGAGAGAGATCTCTTACCAAAGAGTTCAGCAGATCGAGGCATCTGTTCTTAGGAGACTCAGGAAGTTGTTGGAAGATGACCCCGTGATTATTGAATACATCAAGGAACATTGTGAATGTACCGCACCTTAGATCTGTTCGCTGGTATCGGTGGGTTCAGCCTTGGTCTTGAAAGGACCGGGGGGTTTCAGACGGTTGCGTTCTGCGAGATTGATAATAAGGCTCAGTTGGTCCTCAAGAAGCATTGGCCTGGTGTCCCTGTGTATGGGGATGTAAAGGAGTTAACGGTTGAAAGATTGCAATCAGATGGGATTGTTCCAACAGTCATCGCGGGTGGATTCCCATGCCAGGACATCAGTGGAGCCGGAAAAGGAAAAGGAATTGTTGGGGAGAGATCCGGTCTCTGGTCGGAGATGTTTCGACTCATCGGAGATGTACGGCCAACGTGGGCAATTATTGAAAATGTATCAGCCCTTCGATCTAAGGGACTTACCTTGGTCCTTCAAGATCTCTGCTCGGTCGGGTATTGCGCTGAATGGAATTGTATTCCCGCTAGTGCCGTTGGTGCGCCTCACCAGAGGGATAGGATCTGGATTGTGGCCTACCCCCACATCTCAGGACAACAATCAAGTTCGGGGGGTGGGGAAAACAATAGTAACGAAACGGGGGACTACGTTGGGGGGTGCTGTGAGGATGTGGCCTACCCCGACAGCCAACGAGGATGCAGCAGGAACGCCCAACGGGAAAATGCAAGGCATGTTGGGGAACCACCCCTTGGTTCGTGGCTCAACCCCAGAAGAATGGAAGCTTGGGACGTTGAACCCAACGTGGGTCGAGTGGCTCATGGGATACCCAAGCGGGTGGACAGACTTAAACAACTAGGCAACGCCGTAGTCCCCCAGATCCCCGAACTATTAGGACGAGCTATTCTATCCACTAACGCATCACATGAAGGATGACCATGCACTCAATCATCATTGATATTGAAACAAACGCCATCGAGGATTGGAGAGAACTCTCAGATCTGAAAGAGATTCATTGCATCGTGATCCGTTATAAGAACTTGGTTGAGACTTACAACCACCAGAAGGGAAACATCGACGAGGGACTCGATGAGATATCACTGGCCGATGAAGTGATCGGTCACAACGCTATGGCGTTCGACATTCCCGCACTCAAGAAGTTGTACCCGGACTTCAGGCTTCAGGGTTGCTTGAGAGATACCATGCTGCTGTCTCGGTTGGTATGGCCGGACATCCGCGAGGAGGACTTCAAGCGTGGGGATGAGTACCCCCGAAACTTGATCGGGTCTCACTCGCTGAATGCGTGGGGACACCGGCTCGGTGAGTACAAAGGTGATCACACGGACTGGTCTCAGTGGTCCCAGGATATGGAGGATTACTGTGTTCAGGATACCAACGTAACCCTCCGGTTGTGGCAAGCGATCCAAAGGGAAGAACCAACGGTTCGCAGTCAAGTGCTTGAACACAAGTTTGCGGAGATCCTCTACGAGCAAGAGCGTCACGGATTCAGGTTTGATGTGGATGCAGCCAAGGAGCTTCACGCTGAACTACTGGATCTCAAGGCGGTGCTTGAGAGAAGAATGCAAGAGATCTTCCCACCTGTAGAGGTTCCCATGAAGACACCCCAATACTGGTTGGCGGCTTCGGAACAGTACCCAACAAAGACTGCCGCGAAGGCTGCTGGTTACAAAGACACACAAATCACCAAGGGTCCGCTCCGAATGAAGACCACTCCATTCAACCCTGGATCACGTGACCAGATCTCTCGATGTTTGATTGAGAAGTATGGTTGGAAACCAAGGGACTACACCGCAAGCGGTAAACCGAAGATTGATGAAACCATTCTGACAGCCTTGGACTTCTCCGAGGCAAAGCCCCTGGTGGACTACCTGACAATCTCCAAGCGTCTTGGGCAACTGGCTGAAGGCAAGGAAGCGTGGCTCCGCTGTGTGGCGAATGGCAGGATCCATGGTCGCGTTAATACCAACGGAACCGTGAGCGGTAGGTGTTCCCATTCTCGCCCAAACGTCTCTCAGGTTCCCTCGGTGTCCTCGCCGTATGGGACTGAGTGCAGATCATTGTTCCTTCCTGATGAGGGTCATGTGCTGGTTGGGGTGGATGCCAGTGGTTTGGAACTCAGGATGCTGGCGCATTACCTCGCATACTTTGACAACGGTAAGTACGCGAAGCAAGTGTGTGATGGGGACATTCATGCCACCAATCAAGAAGCTGCGGGGTTACCTACCAGAGCGGATGCCAAGAAGTTCATTTATGCGTGGCTCTATGGTGGGGGTGATAATTTGATTGGAGAGATCGTCGGGGGTGGTGTCAAGGAAGGCCAGCAGATCAAGAAGCGATTTATGGATCGCCTCCCCTCCTTCAAGAAACTGAAGAAGCATGTTGAAACCAAGGTGGACACCCACGGGCACCTCACGGGTCTGGACGGTCGCAAACTCCCGGTTCGATCCAAGCATTCTGCACTCAATCTGTTGCTTCAATCGGCTGGTGCGGTTGTTATGAAGGAGGCTACCGTTCAACTACACCGCGATCTCAAGTATATGACTTGTGGATATGTGTATCAGGTTGCTCACATCCACGATGAGATACAGTTGAGTGTACGAGCATCTATCGCAGAAGAGACAGGGAAGATTGCCGTGGGGTCCATACGGGTGGCGGGTGAGACCCTAAAGCTCAAAGTCCCTCTCGCCGGAGAGTACAAGATTGGAGATTCATGGGGTGAAACGCACTGAGTACACAGAATTTGAATTAGCGTATGCGGCTGGGTATCTTGATGGTGAGGGGTGCTTCAAGTTTACCAATGGATCTCCCGCAGTTTGTATTGAGAATACCTACATCCATACCCTGAAGTGGTTTGAGTTAATGTTCGGAGGTACGTTTAGCTCCAAGGCTCAAACCCAAAACCCAAAGTGGAGACAGGCATATACTTGGGTTGCAACCGGAGACAACGCTCGTAACTGTATCAATCACGTTCTACCATACTTACAAGAGAAACGTCCACAAGCTCAGATACTTCTGGAGATCTCTGCGTATCCACCACGCTCTTACAAACGTGATCAATTAACTCAAGAACTAAGCAAGTTAAAGCGGATCAATTACGAATGGAACCACTTGAATACTTTGCAACCACGGAACTTCTTACAGAACTCCACAGACGATTTGATGCTTCAATCTTTGTTGCCGCAGCCAAGATGACGAAGGATGTGGAGGATATTGTTCTTTCACTTATGGGTTCTTACCACTCAGTTTTAGGATTGTCTGTGATTGCCAGGATGGCAGCAGAATCAGGAGACGGATCTCACAATGACAAAAACGACACTACTGATTGACGGCGATATTTTGCTCTATAAAGAATCTGCTGCGGTTGAAGTTGCGTTCGACTGGGGGGATGATATCTGGTCCTTGACGGCTGATGCGTCTCTCGCTAAACAGGCTGTGGATGTGTGGATTGCTCAACACAAAGAACTCCTGAATGCTGATGATGTGATCATCACGCTAACTTCCCCGAACAACTGGAGGAAGGAAGTTCTCCCAACCTACAAGCACAACCGTAAGGGTAAGAGGAAGCCGTTGGTGTTCCCAGCTCTGCGGGAATACTGTAGGGAGGTATACAAGGTCATAGACTACGACACGTTGGAAGCGGACGATGTGATGGGTATGCTCGCTACTGGGGGACTTAAGCGTATCAAGGGAGACACGATAATTGTTTCCGAAGACAAAGACATGAAAACAATCCCAGGTTATCTTTACAATCCTAACCGACCAGAGGAGGGCGTCCAATGCCTGAGCAAACACCAAGCGGACCACAATCATTTGTCCCAAGCACTGACCGGGGACTCCACGGACGGATACTCGGGGTGTCCGGGGGTAGGCCCGAAGACAGCAGCGAAGATACTGAAGAAGGGGACTTGGGAGGAGGTGTTGGGGGCGTACACGAAGGCGGGGCTGACGGAGACGGATGCACTGGTTCAAGCAAGAGTCTCACGAATACTGAGAAAGGGGGAGTTCAGCACGAACACGGGGCAGGTGAGTCTGTGGAACCCGTCGTGAACGTAGATGATTATCTCGATTACCACCTCACCATCTGCGCTGATGCCCGTGTACTCAGTTTACGAAAGAACCGTGACTACACAGGAAGTGACGATCATCCCTTTGCGAACTTCCAAAGGTGTGAGTCGATGGGCATCACAACCACAGAAAAGGGGTTTCTGGTACGCCTCACGGACAAGTTCTCTCGACTAAGTACCTTCTGTGAAACGGGTTCTTTTCAAGTTGAAGACGAATCCTTCCGAGACACTTTGATAGACATCATCAACTACACCTGCCTCATGGGGGCTTATGTGCAATCGAAGAAGGACACAAATGGTGGATAAGGGCCAAGTATATGAACGAACTCCTCAAGTTTCTCGTGAACTTATCGACTGGCTTGAATCTCAGTTCCCACTTAAAAGTCCTGATCTTGACACACAAGAGCGGGTAATTTTCTACGCGGTTGGTCAACGATCTGTTGTTGATCACCTCACCGCCCTTTTCAAAGAGCAGAACGAAACCATTCTGGAGTCCCAGTGATGTGCATGTCTTCTCCAAAAA